>Ga0209184_1000292_pt1 | contig 61702 bp, 57 predicted proteins | sample EN8Hudsemesocosm_2_FD_184627 | JGI IMG/M metagenome (GOLD analysis project Ga0209184, IMG submission 184627) | Methane-oxidizing microbial communities from mesocosms in the Hudson Canyon - EN8C Hudson Canyon (SPAdes) (version 2) | ecosystem: Environmental > Aquatic > Marine > Cold seeps | place... | reverse complement strand
GAAAAGGAAGCCAGAGCCTCGTGCTGTAAAACGCCGCCCCAAACCTTATTCACTGCTTAAACAGCCGCGCAATAAAGCGCGTGAAGCCATTAATTCATAAGGTATTTTTGTTAAGTAAGCAGTATTAGGGTCAGACTCGATTGATTATGATATTTAGTTGTTAAAGCTCTTGGGGTTATATTTCCCGCTGCTTGCAGCGATTAAAGAGCATTGCGATGAAACCTTCGATTTCGGGAAATTCATCCAAACACCCCATCCGCTTGCGGCGGGGGGGTATAAAACTGCTTTTTCGTTCAGGCACTAATTAATTAATAAATGCACGTAAATACTTGCAAAGTAACCTATTGCTATCACAGGCGTCCATTTTAAATGCGTTACAAAAGTATAACTACCCCTTGCTTGCCCCATTAAAGCAACTCCAGCTGCTGAGCCAACGGATAATAAGCTTCCGCCCACTCCTGCTGTCAACGTCACTAACAACCACTGGGTTTCTGACATGTCTGGGTTCATGGTGAGCACAGCAAACATCACAGGAATATTGTCAACCAAAGCAGAGATAATTCCTACCAGAATATTAGCTGTTACAGGGCCAAGTTCTCCATACATAAATTCAGATGTCATACTCAGGTAGCCAATAAATCCCAAGCCGCCTACAGATAAAATAACACCATAAAAAAACAACAAGGTGTCCCATTCTGAACTGGCTATATGATTATAGACATCAAAAGGACTATCAATACTTTCACCTCCAGGAACATTTTCGAAGTGTGATGGCTCATCTCGATGTGTTTTACCCAAATAAAAACCAAATAGTTTTAAGTATGATAAGCCCAACATCATTCCAATCACAGGAGGAAGATGAAGAATGCTATGAAAACTAATCGCTGTAAAAATGGTCAATAGAAACAAGCCAACAATAATCAAACCACCACGCTTTATAAACACCTGCTCCTCATCAATCGCAGCTAGAGGAAAACCTTCATCTATAAAATGATGCATAATAACTGCTGGAATAATAAAGTTGACGAGTGCTGGAATAAATAACTTAAAAAACACGCTAAATTCAATCACATCACTTTGCCAGACCATTAAGGTCGTGATATCACCAAAAGGGCTGAATGCCCCACCTGAATTTGCTGCCACCACTATATTGACACAAGCAATTGATATGAAACGTGGGTTATCTGCACCTACCGTCATAATTACAGCCCCCATGATTAAGGCAGTTGTAAGGTTGTCAGCAATAGGTGAAATAATAAAAGCCAAAATACCAGTAATCCAGAATAGTTGACGATAGCTGAATTTTTTTCTTACCAGCCAATCACGTAGCCTATTAAATACTCCTCTTTCGAGCATGGCATTGATATAAGTCATCGCTACCAATAAAAAGAAAAACAGCTCTGTATATTCGAGAAAATTATGTTTCAGAGCGACAGACGCCGCATGATCTATTCCATGTGATTTATACACAATGGCAATCATCAACCAGATAATGCCAGCCGCAAGTAACACGGGTTTGGATTTTTTAAATTGCAGCTTATCTTCCAGAATAACCAAAATATAAGCAACTACAAACAAAAATAAAGCAATAAAACCAACAGCATGCTGTGTTAAATCAAGATGCTCTAAAGATAGTTCTGAAGCACGGGAAGGTATTGGAAATAAAACAAAAATAATAGCAGGAAGACAGAGAGTAGAAAATTTCATGCGCCTCTTTATAATATAAAAAACAAAAGTTTAACCATTAACTGTAGCTAAAAAACAGCTTTTTACAATCTACAGTTGGGCTTGTATAGCCCCCACTTGTAACAATACTTTCATTTCATCATCGGGGCTGGATTACTAAGCAAATAGCCCTGAATTTTATCACATTATGTGTGGTTTGTTATTTGTCTCTTTGGCATTTTTTGTTATGTGAGATAAGAATATAAATCATGCTAAAATAGAAAAAATTTGAATCCGGTTCGATTTTGCGAGTCGGATTTTTTTGTATTTAGCATAAGCGGAAAAAAGCGTGTATACAATTTCTAAGCAGTTTAGTTTCAGTGCCAGCCATATTATCGAGGGTTTACCTGAAGGACACCCTTGTAGTCGGTTGCATGGTCATAATTATGTCGTCGAACTCGCTTTGGCCTCAGAGAAATTAAATGAAACGGGTTTTGTTGTTGACTACAACGAGCTGAGCGTTTTTAAAAAAATCATTGATGATACATTAGATCATCGTCATCTGAATGATGTCTTGTCTGGGTTTACCACAGCAGAAGCGATTGCTAAATATCTTTATGATCATGCCAAAGCTATGTGGCCACAAGTGGTCTCAGTGAGTGTGAGTGAAACACCGAAAACTAATGCGGTTTATCGACCTTAAAATAACAATAATAATAAATTTATGCCGAGTAATAACTTTTCCAACTTACAGTTTTTAAAAGATAGTATCACGCGTATTTTTCCTAATTCTCAGGCGGTTGCGTTAGCTCTGATTCTGGTTGTTGGCTTTTTCTTAGTAACATCATTGTCTACTGTATTAATGCCGGTCTTTATTGCTATTGTATTGGCTTACTTACTCGAAGGTTTGGTTAGAAAATTAGAGCATAAATTAAAACGCTTACCCTCTGTGCTGATTGTATTTTCTGCCTTTATGGGCGCGTTTAGTTATTTGTTATTTGGTTTAATGCCGATGGTGTATCAGCAGTTAAAGCAATTATTACAACACACGCCTGAAATTATTAAGCGTTCACAATCGGAAATTCTAAAGCTCCCTGAAGCGTACCCACAATTTATTTCTGCTGAAAAATTAAAAGACTTAATGTTTGCTATTCAAGAAGAGGCATTGACCTATGGGCAGGACTTATTGACGCTTTCCGCTTCCTCTGTTGTCGGTATTATTAGTGCTTTGGTTTATCTGATTCTTGTGCCTGTTTTGATTTTATTCTGTTTAAAAGATAAAAGTATTTTATTGAGTTGGTTTGCTCAATTTATGCCGAGAGATCGGCTGTTATCTCTGAATGTCTGGAAAGAAGTGGATATGCAGTTGGGGAATTATGTTCGCGGGAAATTTGTTGAGGTTGTCATTCTAGGTTTTGCCAGTTATATGACTTTTTCTGCACTAGGAATGAATTACGCGATGCTGCTTTCTGTGTTTATGGGGCTGCAAGTCATTATTCCTTATGTAGGCGCAACCTTGGTTACTTTTCCAGTATTAGCCGTGGCCTTTTTTCAGTGGGGTTTTGGTGGTGATGAATTTATGTATGTTGCCATTGCTTACTCAATCATACAAGCCATTGATGGTGTGGTTTTAGTGCCATTGCTTTTTTCTGAAGCGGTTAACCTGCATCCAGCGGCTATTATTGTTGCTATTTTATTTTTTGGCGGATTATGGGGTTTTTGGGGGGTATTCTTTGCCATTCCATTAGCCACACTGGTTAAAGCGGTGACTTCTGCCTGGCCACGATTAGATGATAAAATGCATACTTTTGATATGTAATGACTATGAAAAATACTCAGCGTTTATTACAAGTTATGCAGCAATTAAGAGATCCGAAGTCTGGTTGTTCATGGGATAAAAAACAGAATTTCACCAGCCTTATTCCTTATACATTGGAAGAGGCCTACGAAGTTGTTGATGCCATCGAGCGCGATGATATGCAGGACTTGCAAGGTGAATTAGGCGACTTGCTGTTTCAAGTGGTTTTTCATTCACAACTTGCCCAAGAGCAAGGCTTGTTTGATTTTGAGCAAGTAGCAGGCGGCATTGCTGATAAATTAACGCGTCGTCATCCACATGTTTTTTCTGATGTCGTTTATGCCAATGAAACCGAACAAAAACAAGCTTGGGAAATATTAAAAGCAGCTGAAAGAGCAGAGAAAGAAGCTGAAAATCATACGATTTTATCGGGCGTAGCTAAGAATTTACCGGCATTAGTACAGTCCAAGAAAATACAGGATAAGGCGGCTAATCATGGATTTGATTGGACAGAAATCGAGCCGGTCTATGACAAGGTATTAGAAGAGTTAGATGAAGTAAAAGAAGCTTGGGAGTCGGGTGATCAAGAGCATACCGAAGAAGAAATTGGCGATTTATTATTAGTCGCAGTTAATCTGGCGCGACATATGAATGTAGACCCAGAACAAGCATTGAAAAAAAGCACGCAAAAATTCACCAAGCGTTTTGAATACATTGAGCAGAAAGTAGCTCAATCAGGGCGTGAAGTTAAAAAATGTGAATTATCGGAGTTAGATGCTTTATGGAATGAAGCAAAAATTGCGTTTAAAAAATTATAAAACAACACTACAAAAAAAAGAGATAGGAAACAATGACAACATTTAACAACGTGACTGTAGTAAAAAAAGCAAATATTTATTTTGATGGTCAAGTGAGCAGTCGTATTGTGCAGTTTGCTGATGGATCAACAAAAACACTGGGCTTAATGTTGCCAGGTGAATATAGCTTTGGTACAGAAGCTAAAGAAATTATGGAAATTATGGCGGGTGATTTAGATATTTTATTACCAGGCAATGATCAGTGGCTAACAATTAAAGCGGGCGAATCATTTGAAGTACCTGCTAATTCAAAGTTTGACCTTAAAATTAAAACGCCAACCGATTATTGCTGTTCGTATATAGATTAATGGCTATGGATGAAGAACGCCTCATTAGCATGGAGATAAAAATTGCTTATCAGGAAGATACCATTACGCAGTTAAACGATATTGTCTGTGAGCAACAAAATCAGATTGATGCTTTAGAACGCCTTACGCAGCAATTGCTAGGGCGAGTGAGAGACTTATCTGATACAGCAACTCAAGCAGGTGGCGCATTGTCAGCAGCTGATGAAAGGCCGCCGCATTATTAACTGATGTTACGCCCCACCCATATTTAAAAATCAATAAGTGTGCGGTTTTTTGAGGTAACCTCTCATTATTCACAGGCAAATACATGTAAAAACATCGTCATTCCCGAAGTCTTTTATCGGGAATCTACGCTAAGCATAGATTCCTGCTAACAGCATGCAGGAATGACGCACTGGAAAAACGGCCTGTACCTTTTAATAATGATAAGTTACTTTTTGAGACTGTAATTTATTTTGTGTAATTGCTTATTATTAAACTCTAATATGGTCGGTTAAGCAGTTATGAATAGAAAAGAGCTTTATGCTTTTGTATGCGGAGTGGCTAAAAGCATAAAAACTGAAAAAGACCTCAGTGGATGCGATTGAACGATTAAACAGCGTTGCTAAGTACCGAGGCATAATTATTTTAACATTTTTTGTAGGTTCGAATTTATTCGTACCTTGTGCTTAATGGTCTTTTTCGGTACGAATAAATTCGAACCTACCGGCATACCATTCAGCTAATACATATTATTAAAGTGTTAGTTTAATTTTACGTAAGTACTTAGGACGTCTGTTAACTAGTCCTCTGGAGCAGAGGCTTGAAATAATATGCTAAAGGGCTATGCCCAGATTTTAACTTTAAGGAGTTTTTTATAGTGTTTTCTTTTTTTAAACCTCTCGTTTTGATTCTATCAATTTTATTAACGATCAATTCTCTCCCCGTTTTTTCCCAGGAAACGGACCAGAGGCAAGCCCTACTGGCCAGTACAGACCCAAAAATATCACTTGATATACTCGATATCATGATGGCTCCCTTAACTGTGGAGGAATTAAAAACTGAAGCAGATGATTGGCTTAAGCTGATTAAAGCTTCGGCACATAAGGTGGCAGACGCTAAGTTGCGTATCAAATCTTTGAACCAAAAGCAGGAGGAAGCTGAGAATGCGCTGGCTGGAGCTAGCGTGACGAAAGCGGATGCCGAGAAAGATTCTGCGATGGAAGAACTGACTAATTTGCGTGCCATACGAACTGCCGAGATTGATCGCCTTAATATTGTTCTGGAACGAATCAATCAAAAGACGGGTTTAGGTGAAAACGGTATGGAGACAGAAGCGGTACTTGCTTACCGCCGCTATATCGATGCTGTCGGTGGTATTAAACTGGATACGACTGATGCAGAAAGTTCATTTGCTGGTATTAAGGGCTGGTTTACCTCCAAAGAGGGCGGTAAGCGCTGGGCAATCAATATTGGAACCTTCACGTTTATTATCTTTGTCTCTTGGTTGTTAGCTCGTATTCTGAGTGGAATGGCACGCAGAGCGCTAGCATTGGCTAGAAATCAATCGCAGCTGCTCACTGACTTTCTTGTCAGTATGACTTCTCGAGTAATAATGACCATAGGTATTATATTGGGCCTTTCTGCGCTGGAAGTTGATATCGCACCATTACTTGCCGTTATTGGTGCGGCTGGTTTCGTGGTAGCCTTTGCTCTACAGGGCACGCTGAGTAATTTTGCCAGCGGTATTATGATTATGTTTTATCGTCCCTTTGATGTAAACGATGCGGTGGAAGTGGCAGGAATCAACGGCAGGGTGAGTTCTCTCAACCTAGTTTCTACTACGATCACAACTTTCGACAACAAGCGTATGATTGTTCCTAATAACGAAATATGGGGTAATGTCATCACTAATGCCTCCGCTAGTAAAGAGCGGCGCGTTGATATGGTATTTGGTATCGGTTATGGGGATGATATTGATCTAGCTATGCAGGTGTTGGAAGAAATTGTCAACGAGCATCCGCTAACGCTGGAGATCCCTGAAGCCGTTATTCAGTTACATGAACTGGCTGATTCTTCGGTTAACTTTATTTGCCGTCCGTGGGTTGTGACGGCTGACTATTGGACTGTGTATTGGGATATTACCCGCAATGTTAAGGTACGTTTTGATGCAGAAGGGCTATCGATACCTTATCCACAGCAAGATTTGCATATTTATCAAGAGCAGAAGAGTATCACTTTGCCAGTGGAAAGTGCTGAGCAGGTCCATGATCATCATGGTGCCGACCAGATGGGGTTAGAGGGGACTGATTAGTTATTAATGACTAAACTATAGCATTGAGTTAATTTTTTAGAAAGGCTTAGGCGTGCCATCGAGGCTATGAAAGTATTCAGTATAATCCCCCTCCTTATCAAGACACAGGTATCTACACAAGCCTAAACCTTTTCCAGCGGGAGAAGGTTGGATGAGGGAAAAGTAACTTTTCATTATCCGAGGTATAGATGATTTTTTTGCTCGTCATCCTGCGTGTTGCTAACAGGAATCCAAGTTTACTGTTTACTGCCAGTGAGACTTTTGATGTCGGAGTTGATTTAGGTTCACCTGTATCGTCGAATTATGAAGAACGCCGCCCTTTTGCATTTGATGGCAAGATCAAGTCAGTTGAAGTTGAAATGAACTAAGGTTGGCAACTATTTCGCTGCTGTAAGGAATGAGGGTTTTATAAAACTCGAAACTTAGTTGTAGCCCGTATTCCGCAAGCTTCATACAGGCTACATTAATAGAATTAGAACGCGAACTTGCGGGTACTCTTAAATCCGCAGTCTTTAGTCTCGCAAGCCCCCCCTTTTTACTATTAGAGATTTAAAATTATGATGAAATCGATTCGCCACAACTTTTCTATAACATTTATGACTGCACTGTTATGGAGTTTATTTTGCCTGCAGACAAACATAGCCAGTGCTGATACTACCCCAGATGAAGTGTTTACTCAGCTTGGATTTTCCGAACAGGAAAAACAAGATGTATTGAATGGTAAATTGATTAAGCGGATGCCAAAGGAACGTTCTGAGCAGGAGTTGGCTGTCACCCTTGCTTTCCAGCTTAAAAAAGATGCAGAGCAACTACGTAATAATTTCCTAAAAGGCCTATCCATTGATAAAAATGAAGATATTGTCAGCCATCAATTTATAAGCCCGGATGCTGCCTTTCCAGAATTGAAGTTAACAGCAAAAGAACAAGAGGAAATGAGTAAGTTTCTTGCTGCTAAACCAGGGGAAACATTGAATTTAAGCGCTGATGAAATCAAGGGGTTTAATGCACTAAAAACTGATGCGGCAGCGCTCAGGCAATTACAGAGTTTATTAGAATCACGTTATTTAGCGTATCGTAAAGGTGGGTCCAATGCTATTGCTCCCTATCAACGCTCAGCTAAAAAACATTATAATCTGGCTGAATATTTCAGTAAAAACCGTCAGGCAGTCTTACCAGCGCTCAGTAAGTCTTTTCCTGAATCTTATAAAGCGCTGAATAATTATCCGAAATATAAACCTGCAGGGCTGCAAGAACGCTTTTTATTGTTAAAGCTGACTATTGAAGGGCGGCCTGCCTTTGCTTTGGAGCATCGTATGGCAATGCAGGAAAACGGAGCGCAATTAATGGCATCAGCCTATTTTTATGTAAGCCAGACACTGAACGGACAGCAAGGGCTGGGAATATTACTGCCAAATGGTGAAGATTCCATTGCAGTTCTGGTTACCCGTGCTTCATCTGATGCAGTCGCCGGTTTCGGAAGCAGTACCAAGCACTTCATCGGGCGGCGGATGCTGGCAGATAGCCTTTCGAAGTTTTATGAATCGGTACAAGAGAAATATAAGTAGTACCGCAATAAAGCTAAGGCTATAAAAAATTGCAGCGATTATAGTTGCAAATTTCGGTCGTTAGAATGCTGTATGCGGGTGAAGTCTATTTTTTCTTTAAATGAAAAACAACAAATGGACCTTACAATGTCCATGGTAAAAACACACAGGTTTCAGTTGCAAATTTTTTTGTAGTGCTAGTTTGTACAGCTAATATAGCCGTAGCTGGCACAGCCTCCAGCGGGAGAAGGGTGCATGAGGGAAAATAGATAAAGCTTTGATTTTCCTAGTTCCCACGGTCTCCGTGGGAATTTATACGGGAACGCTCTGCGTTCTGTGACGCAGAGCGTCACAAACTGCATTCCCACGCAGAGCATGGGAACGAGACTAAAAATCGATTCGCCACGCGGAAAATCAATAATGCCCCAGTACGCCCTTGCCTATCTCGACCATGCCCAAATCCCTGCATGGACACGGCTCCCACAAATGGTTTTACGGCTCTTCGGTAAAAATTTTAGCCTCGCTCGCGTTGCCAGCGCACTTTGGATTGGCAAGTTTCCCTTCGCCTAACGCGGACTATCAGCTCACTCGGAGCTGACATCGTAAGTTAGAGACAAATATCTCTAACGGGTAAAGCTAGTCTATGAATTTCAGTTAATCAAATAAATTGTTTGTTACGGTGGATGAAACTACTGATTAGTTTTCTCTGTATACCTGCTTTGCTTCAGATATAAATAGTTGCTTAATAAGTGCTTCGGCTTGGGAACTTAATTTCTTATCAGGTAATTTAATCACTGCATAATTTGTTTTTAAATCTGGCACATCAAGTGGAATCAATGCGAGTGATTCTGGGAAATTGTGGTGTTTGGAAAGCATCGTAACCGAAATAGCATCGCTGTATTTTACGATAGACTCCAACGCATCCATATTATCGCACTCTATATCACTGCAAGCAGATAGACGTTCAGCTCTAATACTTCCCAAATTAAACCGTTTGATTAAAGCCTGTTTATAATGAGAAGCCATATACGGGGCGGCAAAAGGGTATTGAAAAATAGCATTCAAACTAATCTTGCCTTGTTGAAAAATCGGATGATTTTGGCGGCAAAAAAAGTAAATAGGGTGCCGAGGAAAGGCTTGTATATCTAGAGTTTGTGGTGCATCTAAAAATAAAGGGTCACCAACGATAAATTCGATGTGACCGGCAAGTAATTGAGTATAGAGTTCTGGAATGCTACCGAGCTTGATATTGATGTCAATATTCGGATGTTGCTGATTAAAATGTCCAATGGCAGCACCTAGGAATGCTCTAGTCACCGCAGGCCCAGTACCTAAGTTGAGCGTGCCCGTGCGCATACCTTGAAGATCCTGCATATCACGCTCTAATTGCATCATTTGATTAGCTATTACTTCACTATGTTCCAATAATTTAATGCCAAAGGGTGTCGGCGTCGTTCCTTTGCGCTCACGGCTAAACAATTGCACACCTAATTCTTCTTCCAGCCCTTGAATGCTACGAGTCAGTGCAGACTGAGAAAGTGTAAGCTCTTTGGCTGCTAGAGCGAAATTTTGACATCTTGCTAAGACACGGGCGTGGTGTAAGCGTTTTAAATCAATCATGATGCATGAAATACATGGTTCTAATGAGTAAAATGCATTATACACATAACGAGAACTAGTCTACACTTTACTTTATCCATGACTAAGCATTATGCTTAATTATGGGTTGGTAGTGTCATAAAGCATCGCTTTATAGCCATGCAAACCTTGTATAACATTGAGTCATTTTAGCTTGTAGCATTATTTTTATTGAAATTAAAAGAGGGGTTTTGTTATGAAAAAAACACGAAAATTAGTGAGTCGTTCTACGCGTAGTCTGATCGCTATGGGGCTGTCTCTAACGATGGTTTTTGGTATATCTATGGAGGCAAGTGCTGATGAAGCTGATGCCAAAAGGATACTCAAAAGCATGTCCGATTATCTTGCTGCACAAAAGACTCTGTCATTCAAATATGATATCGCCTACGAGATTGTCACTCAGGATGGGCAGAAACTCGCACTTATGAGTTCAGGTGACGTTGCTATGGAGCGGCCTAATAAGATCCGCACTACGCGAACCGGTGGATTTGTGGATGTTGAGACGTTTTTTGACGGGAAAACACTGACTTTATTGGGTAAGAACTTAAATTCCTATACGCAAGTTGAGATACCAGGCAACATTAGTCATTTGGTAGATGAGTTGAGAGTTAAGTATGACCGACCTATACCTGCGGCAGATTTGCTGTTACCAAATTCTTACGATGAGTTGATGCTAGATGTTATCGATATAAAGGATCTTGGCAGTGGTGTGATCAACGGTGTTGAATGTGATTTCCTTGCTTTTCGAAAAAAAGAGGTTGATTGGCAGATTTGGATTGCACAAGGGGAGCGTCCTTACCCATTACGATATACCATTACATCTAAGCTCATTAGTAATGGACCGCAATATACTATTCAAACAAGAGACTGGCAGACTGGAGTTGATTTTAGTTTCAAGAACCCAACTCAGGCCAATAAGATAGAACTGAAAGACCTTAAGGGGACTGGTGGGTTGCCAGAGAATTTTAAGATGGGAGTATCTAAATGAATATGTTAAAACGAATCGCTATCCCCTTGATTTCTGGGCTAGTGTTTATTGTTGGAACTGAAATCGGAGAACGGATGGCAATCCCAGGCGTTCATAGTGTTATTTCTAGTGCCGAAGCTGTCGTCGGTCGTCCATTAACGCCAGTGAGCGTTGCAGGTGTAGCTAGACGTACAGCAAGACGTACAACGGCGCGGAGGCGTTATTAGTCTTTCTGTATACTTTTTAATAAGTACTCCCCCTCCAGATCGCTGGGGGATCTGAGTAAGCAGAGAGTAAAATTAAAGTCTTAAAAATAAAAACACTTTATATGATCTCGTGTCATATTGATTTTACATAAACCAATAAGGAAATAGAATGAAACTGATAAAAACACTCGCTGTTAGTGTGCTAGGTATGGGGATGCTTTTCGCTAACCCTGCTAATGCCGCTAATAAACCGAATATTTTGGTAATTTGGGGTGATGATATTGGCCAATCTAATATCAGCGCTTATACGCGCGGTATGATGGGCTATCAAACACCCAATATCGATCGTATCGCGAAAGAAGGCATGATGTTTACTGATTATTATGCTGAACAAAGCTGTACGGCTGGGCGGTCTTCTTTTATTTTGGGGCAAAGCGTTTTCCGTACGGGTTTAAGTAAAGTTGGTATGCCAGGAGCTAAACAAGGTATTAGCGAAAAAGATCCTACGATTGCTGACTTATTGAAAAAAGAAGGTTATGCAACAGGCCAGTTTGGTAAAAATCATCTCGGTGATCGTGATGAAATGTTACCAACTAATCACGGTTTTGATGAGTTTTATGGTAATTTATATCACTTAAATGCCGAAGAAGAGCCGGAAAATGAGGATTACCCTAAAGATCCTGCGTTTAAAAAGCGATTTGGGCCGCGCGGTGTCATTCACTCTTATGCAGGTGGTAAGATTATCGACACGGGACCGCTTACTAAAAAGCGTATGGAAACCGTCGATGATGAGACTTCTGCGGCAGCACTGAGTTTTATCGAGAAGAAAACAAAATCAGGAAAACCTTGGTTTGTCTGGTGGAGTGGTACGAGAATGCATTTCCGTACTCATGTTAAACCTGAGTTACGCGGTATTTCAGGACAAGATGAATACAGTGATGGCATGGTTGAGCATGACCGTCATATTGGTTTATTCTTGAAAAAACTGGATGATTTGAAAATTGCTGACAATACGCTAGTTTTCTATTCAACGGATAACGGTCCGCATATGAACACATGGCCAGATGCGGCTATGACACCTTTCCGCGGTGAGAAAAATACTAACTGGGAAGGCGGATGGCGCGTACCTGCCATGGTGCGCTGGCCGGGTAAGATTAAAGCCGATACTGTTTCTAATGAAATTGTGCATCATATGGATTGGATGCCAACGCTATTAGCCGCTGCGGGTAATACTGAAGTTAAGAAAAAGTTACTTAAAGGCTATAAAGCCAATGGTAGAAAATATAAGGTTCACCTAGATGGCTATAATGTTTTACCGATGTTGACCGGTGAGACAGATAAAAGTCCACGTCAGGAAATCTTCTATTTCTCAGATGATGGTGACTTAACGGCTCTGCGTTATGGTGACTGGAAAGCGATCTTTTTAGAGCAGCGTGTAGAAGGTACTTTGCAGGCTTGGGCAGAACCGTTTATTCCTTTGCGTGTGCCATTGCTATTCAATTTACGTCGAGATCCTTATGAACGCGCTCAGAAAACCTCTAATACCTATTATGATTGGTTGTTAGATCGTGTTTACTTGCTTTTACCCGCTGCAGATTATGTAGGGAAATTTATGGCCACGTTTAAAGAGTATCCGCCGCGCATGAAACCGGGTAGTTTTACCTTGGGTGATGCGGTAGAAAAGATACAAAGCCAAGCAGGCGGCTCTCATTAAACGGGATTAATTGATACAAAGTAGTAAGGCCAAGTTGTTTTATGCAACTTGGCTTTTTTATTGATTGCTCTTTTTCCTAGTTCCCACGGTCTCCGTGGGAATTCATACGGGAACGCTCTGCGTTCCGTGACGCAGAGCGTCACAAACTGCATTCCCACGCAGAGCATGGGAACGAGACTAATGATGAATTTATTTTTTTTACTTATAGCGCTCTTTTTTGGTAGCACTGCTTCTTATGCAGCCCCTCATTATGTAGGTGAGCAAGCTTGTCAATCCTGCCATCTAAAAGAACACAAACAATGGCAAGGCTCACACCATGATTTAGCCATGCAAGAGGCAAATAAAAAAACAGTCTTAGGTGATTTTAACAACGCTAAATTTACTAAACTAGGTGTCACTAGCAGATTTTTTCAGCGCGATGGCCGTTTTATGGTCAATACCGAAGGGTCGGACAATAGCTCACAAGATTTTGAAATTAGCTACACTTTTGGTGTGTACCCCCTACAACAATATATGGTGAAATTCCCTCAAGGAAAAATTCAAGTGCTGGATATTGCTTGGGATAGCCGGACGAAAGAGCAGGGTGGACAACGCTGGTTTAGCTTGCACCCAAATGAACGTATTAAGGCCGATGATGTGTTGCACTGGACAGGGCCGAATTTGAATTGGAACTATATGTGTGCAGATTGTCATAGCACCAACTTAAAAAAGAATTATAACGCTGCAACACAAAGCTATAACACGCAATGGGATGTGATTAATGTTTCTTGTGAAGCTTGTCATGGGCCTGCCTCGGCGCATCTCGACTGGACTAAAACAGCAGAAAAAAACAGCAAACACAAGGGTTTCACGATTGATTTATCGAATGCCACACAAAACCATTGGCAGATTAATGGCCAAACACACAAACCGGAATTATTGAGTGACCCCGCAGCAGGCAAACAAAAAATAGAGCTTTGTGCAAAATGTCATTCGCGTCGCTCGCAATTAGATGATGATTTTGTACCAGGAGATAATTTCAGAGATCATTATTTACCCTCCTTACTGACGGATGCCTTGTATTATCCCGATGGCAAGATTAAAGATGAAGTCTATGTTTATGGGTCTTTTGTGCAAAGCAAAATGTATCAAGCAGGCGTGACTTGTAGTGATTGCCATAATCCTCATAGTTTAGAGCTCAAAGCGATGGGCGATAAAGTCTGCGCGCAATGCCATTTAGAAACTGATTATGCCAGTAGCAAACATCATTTTCATCAACAAGACTCTAAAGGCGCAAGTTGTATTGTCTGTCATATGCCAGCGAAAACCTATATGGGTGTTGATGAGCGTAACGATCATAGCTTTCGCATACCGCGTCCTGATTTAGCAGAACAATTAGTCATGCCTGATGCATGTACGCTATGTCATAAAGATAAAAAAAGCCCTTGGGCAGCAGATGCAATTAAGAAGTGGCTAGGTAAAGCCCCGCACGGTTATCAGAAATTTAGCCCTGCTTTACAGGCACTAAATCAACAAGATGAACAGGCACTCAACCTAGCTTATGGCGTATTGCTCGATGAAGCCCCTTCGATTGCCAAAGCGACTGTACTCGGTTATTTAGGTGATTATCCTTCCAGACAAACCTTGATGACGGCTTTGCAAATGTTACGCTCTAAAGATGCGGGTATGCGTAGACAGGCCTTAGTGGCATTGCAAAGTTTTCCTTTGCAGCATACTGTTGCGCAAATTTTTCCGTTATTGAATGATCCTGTTAAAACCGTACGTTTGGAAGCCGTGCGCATATTAGCCGCTGTGCCGTCTGGTGCTATGGAAAAACAGCAAGCAGATTTATTGGCTAAAGTGATAGAAGAATATCGACAGAGTTTATTATTTTCTGCAGATAGGCCAGAATCACAAGTGGCTTTAGCGCAGCTTTATAGCCAGCAAGGGCAGGGAGCAAAAACTGAAGCAGCCTTTAAACAAGCATTGGTTTTGCAGCCAAAATTTATTCCAATCTATATTAATTATGCTGATTTTTTACAACAGAACCATCGGGAAAAAGAAGCCTTTAAGTTATTAAAACGTGGCTTAAAAGTAACGGATGATGCGGTTATCTATCATGCTTTAGGGCTGTGGTATGTACGTCATCAAAATAAAGCTAAAGGCATGGAAAAATTACAGCAAGCGGCGCAAAAGGATTTAGATAATGCGCGTTATCAGTATGTGTATGCAGTGGCGCTAGGTGAAAAGCAGCCTAAACAAGCGATTGCTGTATTAGAATCTTCTTTACAGCGACATAGTGGCCATATAGAAACGCTGAGTGCATTAGCGAGTTATTATCATCAATTAGGCGATGAATTTAATGCCAGTCGCTATCAGAAAAAAGCACAGGCAGTGATGCAATATACGCCAGCGAAATAGAAACGCGTAGGGCGCGGCTTTAGCCCGCCTTTTATGCGTATAAAGGCGGGCTAAAGCCGCGCCCTACGTATAAGCAGTCTGTTATCTAGTTATCATAATAAAGGAAATTTCATCATGATCAAAAAAACAATAGGCATTATGTCTATAACGATTTATGCCATTTTTTTAACGGGGTGTTCAGCTTTAGCGCCGAGAGATCCTTTGCCTTCGTGGAATGAAGGCGTAGCTAAAAGCAATATTATTGAATTTGTCAATACGGTAAGCAATCCGTCAAATCCAGCTTATGTGCCGCCAGCAGAGCGTATTGCAACCTTTGATAATGACGGGACATTATGGTCAGAACGCCCTGTTTATTTTCAATTATTATTTGCCATAGACCAAGTAAAAGCATTGGCTCCTCAGCATCCAGAGTGGAAAACGACACAACCGTTTCAATCCGTACTAGAAAATGATATGCAAGCCTTAGCCGCTTCTGGCGAACATGGCTTACTTGAATTAGTGATGGCAACGCATGCGGATAATACCACTGAAGAGTTTGCGAAGATTGTTAAACAATGGTTAGCGACTGCTAAACACTCAAAATTTAACCTCCCGTACACCGAGCTAGTTTATCAGCCGATGTTGGAATTATTAGCTTATCTACGTGCCAATGAATTTAAAACGTTTATTGTTTCAGGTGGCGGTATTGAGTTTATGCGCCCGTGGGTTGAGCAAGTTTATGGTATCCCGCCAGAGCAAGTGATCGGTAGTAGTATCAAAACGAAATTTGAAATGCGTGATGGCAAACCTGTATTGGTCAGATTGCCAGAAATCAATTTTATTGATGATAAAGCAGGCAAACCTGTCGGTATTAACGAGCATATAGGCCGCCGTCCTATCGCTGCTTTTGGTAACTCTGATGGTGATTTACAAATGCTGCAATGGACTGTTGCGGGTGCAGGTAAACGCTTTGCGCTGATCGTTCATCATACTGATGCGCAACGTGAATATGCTTATGACAGAGATTCTCATATCGGTAAATTAGATAAAGCCTTAGATATTGCTCAGCAAAAAGGCTGGACAGTTGTGGATATGAAAAATGATTGGAAAGTGATTTATCCAGCTCAATAACTTAGAAGGTACATGATAATGACTACACAAAAAGCTCAGGCAACAACGGAACAAGAAATTATCGATATTGTTGCCAAACAACATGATTTTTTTAAAACAGGTACCACGAAAAGTTATCAGAGTCGTATTGAAAGCCTAAACAAGCTTAAAGCCGTATTGATCAAATATGAAACTGAAATGCATGATGCCTTAAAGCAAGATTTAGGTAAGCCTGAATTTGAGTCCTATCTATCGGAAACAGGATTTAGTTTGCATGACCTTTCCAGTACGATTAAGAGCTTAAAGGGCTGGATGAAGCCAAAGTGCACCATGACATCCTTATTGACTCAACCAGGATCGAGCAAAATCCATTACTCGCCATTGGGTGTGAATCTGATTATTTCGCCGTATAACTACCCGATTAATTTGACGATTTCACCGCTGATTGCAGCTATTGCTGCGGGGAATACTGCGGTAATAAAAACTTCCGAAATGACTCCTGCTTGCAGTGCCATTATTCGGAAAATAATCACGGAAACTTTTGCGCCTGAATATATTGCTTATATAGAAGGTGAGGTGCCAGAAACAACGCTTCTTTTGCAACAAAAGTTTGATCATATTTTCTTTACTGGAAGCCCTCGAATTGGTTCAATTATCATGAGTGCAGCGGCTAAAAACCTAACACCCGTTACTTTAGAGCTAGGTGGAAAGAGTCCGTGTATCGTGCATGAAGATGCTAAGTTGGACATCGCTGTTAATCGAATTATTAGCGGTAAATTTCTTAATGCAGGGCAGACTTGCGTAGCTCCCGATTATGTTATGGTGCATAAATCTGTTAAAGAATCGTTTCTCGCTAAATTAAAAGCCCGTATTATTAAAGTGTACGGTGAAGAGGCTAAAAATAGCCCTGACTTCGCACGGATCGTCAGTGATAATCATTTTCAACGGATTGCTGGATTAATTAACCCTGAGAAAATATTGGTTGGTGGCCAAACAGATGCGGCTACGCGTTTTATTGCTCCGACTGTTTTGCGTGATATTACTCTGGCGGATAAAGTTATGTCCGAGGAAATATTTGGGCCTGTTTTGCCGATACTAGAGTATGAACATTTGGATGAAGTTTATGCGGTCGTGGATCAATTGCCGCATCACCCGTTAGCCTGTTATATATTTAGCGAAAGCAATATCATTCAGCAAGAAATAATCAATACGATCCAGTCCGGTGGCGCATGTATTAATAATTGTGTTTTTCATGCAGGTAACCCTCACCTTCCTTTTGGTGGTGTCGGTGAAAGTGGCATGGGGGCTTATCATGGCAAGCATGGTTTTGAGTGTTTCTCACATAAAAAGGGCGTACTTAAAAGTGCAACCTGGATGGATATGCCTTTGATTTACCCTCCGTACGGTAATAAAATTAAGTGGTTACGTAAATTTCTGAAGTAATCAGCAAAGATTAAGTACGTCGCGTTGAAACAAATCTACACACAAGGAAAAATAATGATAATAAAAAAATACTTTCTGATTTTGGCTTTTACGGTGGTTGCCATTATTGCCTTGCTCTACGGCATTTCACCGCAATGGTTTATGCAGACTTTTCTTGATGTATCTGAATATAGTTTAGATATTGCGCATATTTTGCGTGCTGTCATGGGGCTTTATTTATCCTTAGGCTTATTTTGGTTATATGCGGCTTTTAATGAACCTTATAGAAATGTTGCCGTATTAACGACCATGCTATTTTCCGGTGGTTTGGTCGCTGGGCGTATTATTAGTTTGTTTGCTGATGGTTTGCCGTCAGGGCTTTTGCTGTTGTATGTGGCTATGGAGTTTATACTCGTTCCTGTTGCTTATTGGGTGTTTAAATTGCCTGATGAATAGGTATATTATGGATACTCTGTGTTGAAAAAATAATGGAAATACATTTGGATGCTGTGTTTTTTTTAATTTACGCTAGCAATCTGGTATCGTAAGCATTCATGAATATATGAGTGAAAAATATGCATCGTAAAGTCCTAATCGATTGGTTTACTACAGCGAAAGGTCAAATATTAAAAAAGCAAGAAGCAGCTTATTTGACGCGCTCTATCACCGCAAGTTGTAAACAAGTTATCTTACAAGTTGGCGCTTTAGGTTGGGAAAACAAGTTTATTGATTGTTCCTTATACAAACAGTTTTATGTATTAGATGACGAGCAATTTTCATGGCCTGCAAGTAAGCTATTACGAGGGGCGAATACTGCATTACCATTGCAATCTGACTCAGTGGATATGATAATTTTACCCCATTTATTAGAGTTTTATGAGGATAAACATCAAGTATTACGTGAGGTTGAACGTATTTTGAAGCCTGAAGGGAAACTTATTATTCTCAGTTTTAATCCTTGGAATATTTATATAAATCTGCAATATCTTATGCGTAAAGAAAAAGGCGCTCCTTGGCTGCCAAGTCTAGTTAGTCGTACTAAAATAGAAGACTGGTTACGCTTATTAAACTTTGAAGTAGAAGTGGCGGCTGGGTTTGATTTTGATGCTTCCAGAATGAGCACGGCAGACGCGGAACAGCGAAAAAATGATATCAGAGTAGCCGCTTATGCAATTAAAGCCATTAAGCGTCGTTATCATATAATTCCTTTAACGCCAGTAAAAAAATACCAATCTAAATTAGCAATGGCAAGGCTCATTGATATGCCTTATAGACAAAAAGAATATGACAAAAATAGTTGAAATTTATACCGATGGCGCGTGTCGTGGTAATCCTGGCCCAGGTGGGTGGGGCGTTTGGTTGAAATATGCTGATACTGAAAAAGTGTTGTATGGCGGCGAGCAAGAAACTACTAATAACCGCATGGAGTTAATGGCGGCTATTCAAGCTTTAGAAATTTTAAAATATCCCTGTAGCATTAAATTACATAGTGATTCCAAGTATGTTTTACAGGGCATAACTGAATGGATGGCTAATTGGAAAAAACGCGGCTGGAAAACAGCTGCAAAAAAGCCAGTTAAAAATGAAGATTTATGGCGTCGTTTAGATGAGGCGATGCAAAAACACACCATAAATTGGACGTGGGTTAAAGGTCATTCGGGTAATGTTGGCAATGAAAAAGCTGATCAATTAGCGAATCAGGGTATAGATAGTTTATGATTAACGAAGCGCATTAAACACCAAAGGTGCGCTAACATACTAATTTTATTAAAACTGAGGTTAAAATTATGCAACACGTATACAAATCAATCGTCGTTTTACTTTTATCTGCGACCGCAAGTATGTCTGTTTATGCTCAATACAAGCCGATGAACATTAATGCCAGTAAAGACTCTGCTAAGTCGATGAATAAGAGTATGGATATGGGCATGTCTGAGGAAATGAAAGACAAGAAAGCACAGGCAATTCAAAAGTACATATTGCAGCGAGATGAGCTATCAGATCAAATACGCGATGAACAAAATGCGGGAAAGAAACAAGCGTTGATGGCTGAACAATTGGAACTAATTAAGGCTCATGAAGAAAAAAAACGAGCTATGAAAAAGAAAATGATGAAAAAGCGCCATCAAAAAATGATGGGAAACAAAAGCATGAAAATGTAATTAAATGATCAGCTTGTGAGGCGTTTATTTTTTGCATTCTGGCCTAGTGATGCGACTAGAAAGACAGTAGGTCAGTTTAGTCAAACGCTTAAAGCTCGAGATTTAAAAATAGTTAAGGCTGATAACTTACATGTGACCTTGGTCTTTTTAGGTAATGTAGATGCGCAAACTGAGCGAGTGATCAGGCAGAAGGCTAGTAGTATTAGAGCTCAGCCTTTTATGCTAAATTTTAATCAACTCGCATTTTGGCATAAGCCGCGCGTCTTGTGTTTATTAAGTCAGACAGTTGATCCGCAATTATTGGTATTGGTTGATGCTTTAACAGAGATAGTAGAACAGTGTGCTATCAAAATAGAAGATCGACCTTATCAGCCGCACATTACTTTAGCTAGAAAAGCACAAGCATTGATTAATGCTAATGTTCCAGACATGCCGTGGTATGCGCGTTCTTTTTGTTTGGTCGAATCTTGTAGTATGCCTGAAGGTGTTCAATATCGTGTAGTGCAGCAATGGGAGTTGGGGTAAGAGTTTATGTCAGATTCATATCATATTGTTTGTCCGCATTGTCAGTCCATAAATCGTATTCTTATCCAGCGCATGATCGATCATCCTGTGTGCGGCCGTTGTAAAAAACCTTTATTTTCCCAGCATCCTATAGAGTTAACCGCCACTACTTTTGCACGACACATTAGTCGTAATGATATTCCTGTGCTGGTTGATTTTTGGGCGCCTTGGTGTGGTCCTTGTAAAATGATGGCTCCTGCTTTTGTTCAAGCGGCCGAGCAACTGGAACCTCGGATTCGTCTCGCTAAAGTGAATACAGAAATAGAGCAAACATTAGCAGGGCAATACAATATTCGTAGTATTCCTACCTTAGTTCTGTTTAAAAATGGTAAGGAAGTAGCTCGCCAAGCTGGTGCAATGTCTAAAGCAGATATTATTCGTTGGGCGAATGCTAATAGTTAACATAACGCCTTTTGTTTTTCGGAAAACTTGTAGCCTGTATGAAGCTTGCGCAATACAGGAAAAATAGCGTATTCATTTCTCTGTATTCCGCCTACTTCATACGATACGATATCGTTTCGGGGGTTGTTAAAATTTAAATCCTTAGTAATATAAACCATTAGTCAAAGAGACACAGTTATGAAAATTCTTATGGTGCTGACATCGCACGATCAATTAGGCGATACTGGACAGAAAACAGGCTTTTGGTTGGAAGAGTTTGCCAGTCCTTATTATGTATTTAAAGACGCACTAGCTGATATTACTCTGGCTTCTCCGCTAGGCGGCCAGCCACCAATAGACCCTAAAAGTGAAGCGCCTGATTTTCAAACAGAGGCAACTCAACGCTTTAATAAAGATGCCGACGGGCAAGCGTTATTAGCCAATACTTTGAAGTTAGCAAATATTGTAGCTGAAGATTATGATGCCTTATTTTACCCAGGAGGCCATGGGCCTTTATGGGACTTAGTTGATGATGCTGACTCTATTGCTTTAATTGAAGCTATGTATACAGCAGGAAAGGTTGTCGCTGCTGTTTGTCATGCCCCGAGTGTTTTACTTAAGGCTAAAGGCGTTAATGGATCTAGTTTAGTCAAAGGTAAATCCGTTACAGGTTTCAGCAATAGTGAGGAGGAGGCGGTACAACTCACAGACATTGCTCCTTTTTTATTGGAAAATGAATTAATCGCAAAAGGTGCAAATTATTCTAAATCCGATGACTGGCAGTCTTATATTATTGCGGATGGACATTTAATAACTGGGCAAAATCCAGCTTCATCAGAAAGTGTTGCTAAGGCTTTACTAGCTTATAAAGCAGCAAGGTAAATGTTCGGATACTCTGCTTGCGGATTACCGCTATTACGATAAGCATAAGTGCATAATAAACACTGCATTAAGTTGTAGGTTGGGTTAGATTTTTGTTGCGGAGCAATAAAAACGTAACCCAACATCTAAGGTATTTCATGAAGTATTGGGTGACGTTTCATTTTCTTCAGTTCAATACCCGTTCCACGCCCAGTTCAGCAACAGATTCCTGCTAATCAAAATTCGAAATTTATTACCCAAACACAGACGAGTCTCATCAGTATGGAACAAATAGAAGCAGTATTAAACGAAATCAGTGCACAGGTCTGGGGACCAGTTATGCTGGTTATGCTCTTAGGCATTGGTGTTTATTTAACTTTCGGCTTACGGTTTTTTACTTGGCGTAGAGTTTTATCTGCGGTAGTTATGCTTTGGCAGGGGCGCGTGTCAGATAAAAAAGGCGATATTACACCATTTCAAGCCTTGATGACTGCCTTATCTGCCACTATCGGTACGGGCAATATTGCAGGGGTTGCTACGGCAATCGCATTAGGTGGGCCAGGCGCGATCTTTTGGATGTGGATCACGGCATTATTTGGCATGGCGACGAAATATGCGGAAGCGGTATTAGCCGTTAAGTATCGTGAGGTCGATGAGCAAGGTCAGTACGTTGGCGGGCCGATGTATTATATTAAAAATGGCTTGGGACAGCGTTGGGCTTGGCTTGCTGCTGCTTTTGCTTTTTTTGGAGCTTTTGCCGCTTTTGGTATTGGCAATATGGTTCAAGCAAACTCGGTTGCTGATGCAGTGCAAAGCTTGTTTAATATTCCGACTTTATATACCGCGATAGTTTTAACTGTGCTGAGCGCTGTGGTTATTCTGGGGGGTATTCATCGGATTGCCGAAGTGGCCGCAAGCTTAGTGCCGATTATGGCGATAGCTTATATTGCTTGTGCTTTATGGGTTATTTTCTCTCATTTTCAGCAAATTCCTGAAGCGTTAACGTTAATTATTCAAAGTGCGTTCACAGGAACAGCTGCGGTAGGTGGATTTACCGGAGCAGCGGTTTGGGCTGCTATACGCTTTGGTGTAGCGCGAGGTGTTTTTTCTAATGAAGCTGGATTAGGTAGTGCGCCGATTGCCCATGCCGCGGCAAAAACAAATAATCCAGTGCATCAAGGTATGATTGCTATGTTGGGCACGTTTATCGACACTATTTTGGTCTGTACCATGACCGCTTTAGTGATTATTTTGAGTGGCGCTTGGTCTAGCGGTGAGAATGGCGCGGCATTATCTAGCTTAGCTTTTGCAACCAGCTTACCTAGCATAGGCAGTTATGTGGTGGTTTTTGGTTTAGTGATTTTTGCCTTCACTACTATTTTAGGCTGGAGTTATTATGGCGAGCGATGCGCTGAGTATTTATTCGGCACTAAAGTGATATGGCCCTATCGTTTTCTCTGGTTATGTGCGATTCCGGTCGGCGCGATGAGTAAATTAACACTCGTCTGGCTGCTGGCAGATATTCTCAATGGGCTCATGGCTATTCCAAATCTGATTGCATTGGTTTTATTAAGCCCTGTTATTTTTAGAGTGACGAAACAATATATTGAGACAGAAAAAGCGGATTAAAGCTGTAGCTTGTATGAAGCTTGCGTAATACGGGACTTGATTAGCACTTCCTGTATTTTATTTTGTGGGAGCGACTTTAGTCGCGTAGCGTGGCTAAGTCCACTCTCATAGAATGTGAGATTCGCATATTATTTACCTCTCATTTCTTAAAACATAAAACCTTTAAACCTTTATCCTCGGCTTCAACATAAACCTCCGGTGGCTTAATTTCTTCAATATAATGGTAAGTTGGCGCTAATTCAGCCATATGCTCAAGTAAGAAGTCGCGTTTTAATTCTGGCGCGTTTAAACACAGCATCAAAGTCGCGTTTGGTGCCATAAACTGATCAAGTCGGCGTAATATCTTTGGGTAATCACGAATAATATCGACACTGCCTTTTTGTAATGTCGGTGGATCGCAAATCAAAAGGTCAAAGGGGCCGCGTTTTTTAAAGCGACTGAAGGATTTAAAAATATCCAGTTTTTCAAAGCGTACTTGAGCTAATGACTGCTGATTTAAGCGGTGATTCTCTCTACCTACATTCAGCGCGGCACTACTCATATCAACATTCAAAACAGACTGGGCATTGCCAGCAATAGCGGCAACTGAAAAACCACAGGTATAAGCAAACAAATTGAGCACGCGTTTATCTTGAGTATGCTCTTGAACCCAGCGCCGTCCATTCTGCATATCCAGGAATAAACCGGTGTTGCGCGATTGACCTAAAGATAGATTAAACTGTAAATTATTTTCCGTGATAGCCAGTTGCGTTATCGTTTTACCGCGAACAATATCAATCGGCCCTGACAGCTCATGCCGACGCTGAACTTGGACACTTTCACAGTTAGGCAGTTGAGTCAGTAAATAATCCGCCAACACTGCAATGTCAGTATTCGGTTCAGGGGCAAATAAAGTAATTAAAGCAACTGGAGGTAACCAGTCTATAGTGACATGATGTAAGCCGTCATACGCATGTCCACGGCCGTGAAATAAGCGTTGAGCTTGTAGTAGTTCTTGCGAGCTAGTTGGGATATGTAGGTGTTGGACAAGTTGCAATAAATCAGACACGCAGTTACTCTCTATATTAAAGGCTGATCAGTATATAGTAGATTTTACCGGTAGATAAGTAAGTTGGGCACTTACAGGTTGAATAGTTATCCTTATGATAAGTTGCTGGCTTGTTTTTTGTATTAGAAAAATAGCGTAACGTAAAAATATAGAAAATTCTACGTTCGCTATTTTATATTTTGCTTAGTCTTGGTTTATTTGCAATCAACGTAATCAAATTTAACGCCTGCTTTTTTTAGGCGAGAAGCGGCTTTAGACTCAGCAACTGCTTTTTTACTGGCATTAACTTTTTGCTTTTCTTCAGCAGCCTTTCCATCACTATAAGTAGTACAGCTAAAAGTTTCAGCATATGAAACGGAAGTGATTAATGACAGCGCTAAACCCGCGATAATTTTCTTCATTGTACAATCTCCATGCTCTAAAAAATAAAATCATCTGCCATTTAGCATATTCAATGACAGAAGAATAACAAACTCATTTAGTGATCTTCTGCGTATTATACCTTGCTCTTAGATTAAATCATTAGAATTAGTTAATATTCAAGTAAGGTATTAGAAAAATTAAGGGTAACACTAGCGGTAAGAGCTAGGAGAGTCACCTGTCCAGCGCTTAAATGCCCTAGAAAAAGAACTCATTTCTGAAAATCCTAACAGGTAAGAAATTTCATTCAGATTCAAACTGCTATCTTGAATATATTGATCTGCAAGTTCACTCCTTACCTCATTCAAAATAACGCGAAACGTTGTTTCTTCCTGTTGCAGCCGGCGGTGAATGGTCCGGCGCGACATATTCAGCGCGTTAGCTACACTGTTATCAGTAACATTACCTGAGGGTAGTTGCTCAATGATAATGGACTTTATACGTTCAATAACATTATCTGCATCTAAATTAGCCAAATACTTAATCATAAATTGATCATGTAGTTGGGCTAGCATTGGATTACCTGAGCCAAGTCGCTTATCAATTACTTTTTTGGTAAAAGTAAGGGAATCTTGAGGGCTATTAAAATTTATTGGACAACGAAAAAAAGCGAAATAGGCGCCACTATCTTTAGGGGCTGAATGGCTTAAGTTCACCGTAACTGGATTTAAGGACGGCCCATAGTTTTTTCGACATAAATTCATTATTGTTGCCAAACGAAAATCCACTAATTCAGGAATGTAGGCGACATCAGCAGTAAAGGCGTGCAAAATTGAAAAATTATGCTTTGATTCCTCAGTATGACACTCTATCGCATCCGTTGTGACCCGTATGTAGCGTACTAGTCGTCCAAAAGCGTCTCTTAAACTTGCACTTGTCAACCAGGCATAACTTAATGCGCCAGCAGAAGATGGATGCCAAAGCTCAGCGGCTTTAAAGCCAATATTAGGGTCAGCAAGTAAAGCAATGGCCTCCTGCCAAAGTCTTTCAACTTTAGCATAGGGAATGCGTGCACTTGGGTCTTCGGCTAATTTTAAATCCAAACCCAGTTGTTTAAATAAAGGCTCGGGATTTTGTTCGTAAGATTCAATCACTTTCCATAGTGTATTTAAAGCGCCTGCATTATTAGTTAATGACATTGTGCAATCCGTCTAATGTTTATTGAATTTAAATGTATTGTGCTGAATAAGTTAAGTTTGGTCAATAGGTTGGCTCAGCAGGACAAGAGAAAAGTGGGTTGACTCGGTACACTAAACTCAAGTTTAAAAACTGGAGTGGGTAATGTACAAATTTATTTTGGAAGAGGAAGCAGAGTTCTGGCTTAATTATATAAAGGAATGGACGTTAAATAGAGATGATCCTGTACCAGAGCAAGTTTTACAGTTGCGTGACGAGGCATTGGAAAGGCTTAATGAGATGACTGCTTCATTCGTAAAAGAAGAAAAAACTATTCATTAAATAATTATAGCCATCAAGCATTTCAATAAGGTGGTCAATTTAAGTAATGAGGCTAAAAAGTGAAATTAACAAATGAATTAAAACATGTTAAAGGCTTGCAGAGTGCACTAATAGGAATTAATGCTACTTAACGTGACAAGTATTCAAGGATTGCAAAGACAAAAGATTGTTTTGTTTTTACCGCTGAAGTTGATCATTTTGAACAAGAGAATAATAAATATAATCATACAGCGGGGAAATTTAGCAAAATTGTTCCTTCTTTGTCTACCCATTTAAGTAGTTCAGCGTTTTATGTAAGAGAATTATACGATGCGCTTAATTTGACGTTTTGTATGGGTTTACGGTGCAAGCTTGTTTTATTAATAGGTGCCACAAATGGTACAAATTGCGGTGGTATAAAGGCAGCTATTGACGAGGGTGATTGGGTCGTGCATAAACTTATTGGGAGTTCTGCAGAGGGTTTCGAATTTCATTTAATACGTATTAATCCTGAAAATGAGCCAGAGGCAGAATGTTTGCCTGGGTTTTTATGATGCTGGTTAGTTAATGGAGTGGAGGGAGTAATATGGTACAAGAAGTTAATTGTAGTAATGATAATGTTTTACTTATTAGGGTCAGTAAATTATTCCGTAGTAATATGTCTAAAGGTGAGCTGTACCAAGCGACAAGAGGGATATGGAGAGTGGGAGTAAGAAGAAATAAGGTGGGTTACGCCTGTGCAGTATACCAAGGTGTTATTCAAGAAATATATAAAGTTGAGCGGTGGTCAAAAGCTGGAACGGCAAATTATGATTATCGAGATTTGACTGCATTGTCTACTTTGGAAGGGAGATGGGAGTTTATAGGAAAACCTGCCACGGATGAGTTAAGGAGAAAAAGATATATTGGAAAATCAGTGACTAACCTTATAAAGCAAGGAAACCAAAATCCAATAATGTATGTAAATTGCTGAGTAATATTTTTTATGTCGTTTAGATTGAGTTATTAGTCTAAAGAATAAACATCAGGTAAGTGAGTGCAGTTGGTAGGGGCGTTGAAAAATTTACTGCAACTCAGTAAATTTTTGATTGGTTTTTTTGGGGAGTGTTTTCCGTATGCCTTGTAAATAAAGGCTTTAAAATGGCGTCCCCAGACGGACTCGAACCGCCAGCTATCCCTTAGGAGGGGACTGCATTATCCAGTTATGCAATAGGGACGTTGTTTTGAGCTACTTATTATAGCAATAATTTTGAGGTGGTGATTTGAATTTTTACTGTTTTTAAAAAACTGGTGTTACGTACAGACATGAAGAGTCACTTAACGCTTTTTGTGATCGTAGCGAACTTTGTCTTCTTATGCTACTCGACGCAGAGCGTCGTCATATGCATTCCCACGCACGGAGCGTGGGAACGAGGATTAGACTTAAATCGTGATTTTTTTGTATTTAAGACGAGTTGGGTTGTCTGCATCTGTGCCTAGGCGTTTATGACGATCTTTTTCATAATCTTCATAGTTACCTTCAAACCAAACTACATTGCTATCACCTTCAAAGGCAAGCATGTGTGTGGCGATTCTATCTAAGAACCAGCGATCATGCGAAATAACCACGGCGCAACCTGGGAAAGCTAATAAAGCTTCTTCTAGGGCACGTAAGGTTTCAACGTCTAAATCGTTGGTTGGCTCATCGAGCAATAATACATTACCACCGCTGCGTAAGAGCTTGGCTAAATGCACGCGGTTACGTTCACCACCGGATAAATCGCCGATACGTTTTTGTTGATCGCCGCCTTTGAAGTTAAAGCGTCCACAGTATGAGCGTGAAGGTGTTTCGTAAGTGCCAACGGTAATTAAATCTAAGCCATCGGAAATTTCTTCCCATACCGTTTTATTATCATCAAGATCATCACGTGATTGATCGACATGCGATAGCTTAACGGTAGAGCCCAACTTAATATCACCAGAATCAGCTTGTTCTACACCTGACATCATGCGGAATAGGGTGGTTTTACCTGCGCCGTTAGGGCCGATAATACCCACGATACCGCCGGGTGGTAATTTAAAGCTTAGGTCGTTAACGAGTAAGCGATCTCCGAAACCTTTGTTGACGTGTTCAACATCAATCACCATATCACCTAAACGCGGACCAGGTGGAATAAATATTTCCTGAGTTTCGTTACGTTTTTGTGCTTCTTGTGAAGACATTTCATCAAAGCGTGCTAAACGAGCTTTGCTCTTCGCATGACGGCCTTTAGCATTAGAACGTACCCATTCTAATTCCGCTTTCATAGCTTTTTGGCGTGAGCTCTCTTGTTTTTCTTCTTGTGCTAAACGGTTTTGTTTTTGCTCTAACCAAGATGAATAATTACCTTCCCAAGGAATACCTTGACCACGATCTAGCTCTAAAATCCAGCCGGCTACATTGTCTAAGAAGTAACGGTCATGGGTTACAGCAACGACTGTACCTTCGTAATTATGTAAAAAACGCTCTAGCCATGCTACTGATTCTGCATCTAAATGGTTGGTAGGCTCGTCAAGTAAGAGCATATCGGGCTTTGATAGCAATAAGCGACAAAGAGCGACACGACGCTTTTCACCACCGGATAATTTAGTGACATCCGCATCCCAAGGAGGAAGGCGTAAAGCATCCGCTGCAACTTCTAATTCGCGCTCTAATTCCCAAGCATTAGCGGCTTCAATTTTTTCTTGTAACTCAGCTTGTTCGGCTAATAAGGCATCAAAATCAGCATCAGGTTCAGCAAATGCATCATTTACAGCATTATAGCGTTTTACAATTTGTTGTATTTCACCTAGCCCTTCTTCGACATTACCGCGTACATCTTTCGCGGGGTCAAGCTGAGGTTCTTGCGCTAAATAGCCGATGTTAATGCCTTTCATCGGAATCGCTTCGCCTTCTATTTCTTTATCAACACCTGCCATAATGCGTAGTAGAGTTGATTTACCAGAGCCATTGAGACCTAAAACACCAATTTTTGCGCCAGGGAAAAAAGATAAAGAAATGTCTTTTAAAATAAATTTTTTGGGTGGGACAATTTTGCCCACCCGATTCATAGAGAATATATATTGTGCCATGGTGGTTTTATGAATTCCTGTAAGAAAAGGTTGGGCTATTATAGCGTTGTTTAAGGAAGTTTTGCAGGCTGAGTAAAGACATAATCCGTGCCGCTAGCAGCTTGATGGCAGTGAAGGCAAGCTTGAGCCGATGAGCTGTCTTTGCCGTGCGGCGTTAGTTCTAAGCTTGTCCAGCGAGCAAATCCCCAGCCGCCTGTTGTCGCGTATTTTTTAGTGTCACGCACCATAATTTCCGCATGAACAAAATCACCGGGTACTGTAGCTGCTTGCCAAGTAGGAAGGGTGTCATTTTTCCAGACCAATTTTGCTAAAATAGCGCCTTTAGGCCAGTTCGTTTTTTTAGTTTCTGCACGTGCTGCTTTGATTGCGATGGCATTACCTAAAATAACGCGCTGGGTGTTGTTGTCGTTGCGAATAGAGGTGCCGATAACACGCCAGTTTGTTAAGTTTTTAGGGTATTCAATATCGTTAGCAGGGGCAACTGCTTTTTCTGCATGACTCAGTTGCGGTAGACAGATTAAGGCGGATAAGAGTAGCAGGTGAGATGATTTTTTCATAAGAAGTCTCGCATTAGATTAGGAAAGATAGTTTAAGGTAGTTGTTTGCTGGCGGCTAAAATATTAATCAATGCGCAGGCTGTCTGCGCAAAATCATGACCAAAAGCGACTACGCCGTCTTCGTGGCCTAACATGGTAAATATAGAGGCTTGCTTAAGTTGCTCTGATTGAAATAGTTGGCTGACAGCTTCGGCCATTTCGGGTGTGCCATAGGCAATATTAGGAGTGGTATGTGGTAGCTGTAAGGTTTGAGTTGCCTGCCATATTTCAGAGCTGTGTGCATGAATAACACAGTTAATGGTTTTACTTTGAGCATATACGCTGGCATGAGTTAATGCTTCTGATGACGGCTGACAAGGGCCTGATGAATCTACCTGATTGTGCGCTAAGTCAACTTTTTCTATTAGACAGTAATGTTGTGCTAGTAGCTTACTTATACCGCCTGTTTGCGTACCACTGATAATAAACTGCTCATCTGTAAAGCGCTGGCTGATATTGCCGTAACCATAGCCCATATAACGCTTTGGGGTTTGGCCAATTAACTCTAATTTATAGAGCAGGCAGCGCCAACTATTCATAGTGGTTAAAGGCCAATCAGGATTTGCCGCTGTTTGCCTATGGTCTAAGTGATATTTGATAACACCTTCAGTTTCTTGCATAAGCTTGTATAAATAATTGAGTGAGAATGCTGTTATAGGTAACTGGCTTAATAAAAAATCAGCTTTGAGTGCTAATTTATTGTAAAATTAGCGGTTTTCTAACGGTTATGCCACATTTTTTAGATTCTAGCAAAATAAGTTACTATGCGATGTCCTTTCTGTACTGCCCAAGATACTAGAGTTATTGACTCTCGCTTAGCGAATGAGGGGGATCAAGTACGTCGTCGGCGTGAGTGTGGGGCTTGTAAAGAGCGCTTTACAACTTATGAGGTTACTGAGTTTAATTTGCCTAGGGTGATTAAGCGTGATGGTGTGCGCGAACCTTTTAATGAGCATAAATTGCGTGCCGGTATTTTAAGAGCATTAGAGAAACGCCCGGTCACTAGCGATCAGATAGAAGCGGCCGTTATTCGGATTAAAAAAGAGTTAAATGCTAAAGGTGATCGTGAAGTAGCGGCATTAGAAATCGGCGAACAAGTCATGAAAGAATTAATTGCTTTGGATCATGTGGCTTTTGTGCGTTTTGCTTCTGTTTATAGAAGCTTTCAGGATGTCAGTGAATTTACCGATATGATTGCTGATTTACAAAAGAAATAATGACTAAGCGACAAGCAGAACAAGATAGCCTATTAATGGCGCGTGCGCTGTATTTGGCTAAAAAAGGCCGCTATACAACCAAACCAAACCCGCGTGTTGGCTGTGTTATCGTTAAAGATAATGAAATTATTGCTGAAGGTTGGCATGTGCGTGCTGGGCAAGGACATGCTGAAGTTGAGGCATTAAAAAATACCCAAGATGCGCAAGGGGCTACCGCGTATGTGACTTTAGAACCGTGTAGTCATTATGGGCGCACACCGCCTTGTGCTGAGGCTTTAATTAAAGCGGGTGTGGCGCGAGCAGTTATTGCCATGCAAGACCCTAACCCTTTAGTCGCTGGCAAGGGCGTTGCTTTATTAGAGCAGGCAGGTATTCATGTTGTTTGCGGCGTATTAGAGTCAGAGGCACAAGCACTTAATCGAGGTTTTATTACGCGCATGACCACGGCTAAGCCTTATGTTATTAGTAAGATGGCGATGAGTTTAGACGGGCGTACGGCGATGGCTTCGGGTGAAAGTAAATGGATTACTGCGTCACAAGCAAGACACGATGTACAAAAGTTACGTGCTGCAAGTTGTTGCATATTAACGGGCGTGGGTACTGTTTTAGCAGATGACCCGAGTATGAATGTGCGTTTAGAGGGTGTTGAGGTGGAACAGCCTTTACGGGTGATTTTGGATTCTCAATTAGGTACACCGACTAGCGCGAAATTATTGACTTTGGCAGGCCGAACACTGATTTTAACTTGTTCTGACGAACAAGGTAAAGTTGAGGCGCTGACTCTGGCGGGTGCTGAAGTTTACGCGATAAGCGCAGATAAGCACGGGCGTGTAGATTTACATGCGGCCTTGTTGTTTTTAGCGGAGCAGCAGGTAAATGAGGTATTGGTTGAGGCGGGAAGCGTCTTGAACGGTGCTTTGATGGAGCAAAATTTAATTGATGAATGCATTGTTTATATGGCTCCTAGTATTCTCGGTTCTAGCGGGCGCGGTTTATGTGATATGCCGCATATTACGCGTATGGCAGATAAGAAAAACTTAGCACTTTTAGATGTACGTAAAGTAGGTGTGGATTTAAGACTTCAATACAAGGTACAAAAATAATATGTTTACAGGCATTATTTTAGCGGTGGGTAAAATAACCCAGATTGAACAAAAAGCGGGCGATGTGCGTTTATCGATTGATACCGGCAAGTTATCTTTAGCAGATGCCGCCTTAGGTGACAGTATTGCGGTTAATGGTGTGTGTTTAACAGCGGTTGAATTAAGTGCGCATGGTTTTGTTGCTGATGTGTCTAATGAAACTTTATCACGTACTAACTTAAAGTTGGCTGCGAGTGGTACGCCGGTTAATTTAGAGCTAGCCTTAACCCCGCAAACGCGCTTAGGCGGACATATCGTTAGTGGTCATGTTGATGGTTTGGCAGTGTTATTAGAAAAAAAAACGGATGGCCGTTCTATTCGTTTTAAATTCAAAGTACCGAATGAATTGGCAAAATATATTGCCGAGAAAGGTTCAATTTGTATTAATGGCATTAGTTTGACCATTAATAATGTTGATGGTGCGATGTTTAGCGTTAATATTGTGCCGCATACTTTAAAAGAGACAACTTTAGGGTTGGTTGAAGTCAATGATAAGGTGAATATAGAAGTAGATTTACTAGCGCGTTACATGGAACGTTTAATGAAAGGCGAGGCCGCAGCCACTTGTGCTGCGGGTGTAACAACAGAATTATTAAGAGAAAGTGGGTTTATTTAGTAGATGAATACAACTGAGGAAATTATTGAAGATATACGCCAAGGAAAAATGGTCGTCATTATGGATGATGAAGACCGTGAAAATGAAGGCGATCTAATTATGGCGGCCGAACTTGTTCGCGCTGCTGATGTTAATTTTATGGCGCGTTATGGTCGTGGTTTGATCTGCTTAACTTTAACCGGTGAACGCTGTCAGCAATTACGTTTACCATTAATGGTGAATGATAATAATGCCGCGTTTGCGACTAATTTTACCGTGTCTATAGAGGCGGCTGAAGGTGTTACGACAGGTATATCGGCAGCAGATCGCGCGAAAACTATTTTAAGTGCTGTTGCGAAAGATGCTAAAGCAGAAGATGTTGTGCAGCCTGGGCATATTTTTCCATTGCGTGCGCGTGATGGTGGGGTATTGAATCGTGCGGGGCACACTGAAGCCGGTTGTGATTTGGCGCGTTTAGCAGATTTAGAGCCGGCGTCGGTGATCGTTGAAATTTTAAATGAAGACGGCTCGATGGCCAGGCGTCCTGATCTTGAAGTTTTTGCTAAAGAGCATGAACTTAAGATTGGTACCATTGCGGATTTGATTCAATACCGCACTAAAAACGAAGCCACTTTAGAGCGTATTAGCGAATGTGCATTGCCAACTGAGTTTGGTGATTTTCGTTTATATGCCTATCAAGATCGTAATGATGCCAATATCCATCTGGCTATTGTTATGGGTGATGTTGCAAATGATGAGCCTGTCTTAGTACGGGTGCATGCGCGTAATTTAATGGATGATATTTTTTCTTCAACCCGTAGTGATTGTCAAATGCCAGTTCGTGAAGCAATGAAGCATATTGCCGAAGCAGGGCGCGGTGTTTTGGTGCTTATTCGTCAGGAAGAGAATAATAAAGCATTGGCTGAACTGGTCCATAAGTATCAATTGCAAGATAATGGTGTAGTTAACCCTGTTGTTGCAGAAAAAACAGGCGAGTGGCGCACGACAGGAACAGGTTCACAAATACTCGCGGATTTAGGCGTGCATAAAATCACTGTTTTAGGTGAGCAAAAAACTTATTTTGGGCTTTCTGGGTTTAATTTAGAATTAGTGGAAAGTAGCGAATAAAATTAACAAATAGTAGTAGGGCGGACTTTAGTTCGCTAATACAGCGTGGCGGGCTAAAGTCCGTCCTACGTTATAGTTTATATTTTAAGAGAGGCAACTATGTCAGCAGTAAAAACAGTAGAAGGTAACTTTTTAGCGCAAGGTGGTAAATATTGTATCATTTCGTCACGTTTCAATAGCTTTATTGTTGAGCAATTAGAAAATGGTGCGATTGATGCCTTAGTGCGTCATGGCGTTAACAAAGAAGATATTACTGTCGTTAAAGTCCCTGGCGCGTATGAGCTGCCTATGGTTGTGCAGCGTGTTGCTGCTAGTAAAAAATATGATGCTATTATCACTGTCGGTGCTGTGATTCGTGGCGCTACACCGCATTTTGATTACGTTTCCGGTGAGTGTGTTAAAGGCATTGCACAAATTTCTTTACAGTATGATATTCCGGTTAGCTTTGGTGTATTAACCGTCGATAGCATCGAGCAAGCGATTGAACGTGCGGGTACTAAAGCCGGAAATAATGGTGCTTCAGCTGCATTATCAGCGATTGAAATGGTTACTTTATTTAAAAATTTGGACGCTTAATGAGTTCTGCAAAAACAAAAGCTAGACAATGTGCGGTACAAGCTTTGTATCAATGGCAAATGACTGGCACAGATTTAAGCATGATTGAACGTCAATTTGCTGAAGATCAGCGTTTAAAAAATGCGCAAAAAAGTTATTTTACGGATTTATTTCATGGTGTTCCTAAAGATCTAGATAAGATTGATTTCGCAATGAAAGATTTTGTTGATCGTGAAGTGGACGATATCGACCCTGTAGAGCGCGCTATTTTAAGAATCGGCGTGTATGAGTTGATGAAAAAGCCAGAAACACCTTATCGAGTCATTATTAATGAAGGTGTGGAATTAGCGAAATGCTTTGGTGCAGATGGTAGTCACCGCTATGTTAATGGCGTATTAGATAAAGTTGCACAAATCCAGCGTAAGCTAGAAATTGAAGCAAAGCTAAAGAAAAGTCAGGGTAAATAGCCCGGAAATTTTCTTGCTATCAATCTTTTTAATTTCCTGACAACTCTAAGGAACAAGGTTTCAATAAAACCCGAAATTTTGTGCAGCCCGTATGAAGCTTGTGGAATACGGGAAGTTCAATGCATAGCGCTCCCTGTATTCCGTAAACTCCATACAGGCCACATTAAACGTAAACTTTCGGATATTATTAAGACCGCATTCCTTAGCTTGAAAAAGAAAGCAAATGAAAAATAAAGTTAAATTTGGTACTAGCGGTATTCGTGGCTTAGTTAGTGATATGACAGATAAGGTCTGTTATGCCTATACCTTGTCTTTTTTGCATTACTTACAGTCTGTTGATGCTATTCAAACAGGACAAGCTGTGGGTGTCGGTGGCGATTTACGTAATAGTACGCCACGCATTATGAATGCGGTTGCCGCGGCTGTGATTGATGCCGGTTATACCGTGGTTAATTGCGGTCTTTTACCTACGCCTGCTATAGCGTTGTATGGTATTCAGCATAATATTGCGACCGTGATGGTGACGGGTAGTCATATTCCTGAAGACCGCAATGGTATTAAATTTAACAAGCCCGACGGTGAAGTGCTAAAAGACGATGAGCAAGGTATTTTGGCTCAAAATCCAGTACTCAATGATGCTTTATTTGATGGTAAAGAAAGCTTGTTAGTGAATGATTATTTGCCGGCGGTTAATACGACTGCAGAACAGCAATATATCGCGCGCTATTTAGACTTTTTTCCTGAAAATGGCTTGGCAGGTTTAAAATTAGGCGTTTATCAGCATTCTTCAGTCGCTCGCGATCTTTTGCCAAAGATTTTGTCAAAATTAGGTGCTGAAGTAATCTCTTTAGGTCGTTCTGATACCTTTATTTCCGTAGATACCGAAGCGATTCGTCCAGAAGATGTTGTCTTGGCTAAGCAATGGTCTGCTGAATTTGATTTTGATTGTATTATTTCCACCGATGGCGATGCGGACAGGCCTTTAGTCAGTGATGAAAATGGCGAATGGTTACGCGGTGATGTTGCCGGTATTTTAGTAGCACGTTTTTTACAAGCAAAGGCAGTAGTTACACCGGTGAGTAGTAATAGCGCTGTAGAAAAATGTGGTCAATTTGCACAGGTAGCACGCACTAAAATAGGTTCGCCCTTTGTTATTGCCGCGATGCAAGCAATAAATGATCAGTCGTACGTGGTCGGTTATGAAGCCAATGGTGGTTTTTTGCAGAACACAGCAATTAAACTTAACAACAAAATACTCGCCGCTTTACCTACGCGTGATGCAGTGATTGTACCGTTATGTTTATTATTGCAAGCGAAACAACTAAAGTGTTCAATTTCGGCATTGCTAAATACCTTGCCACCACGATTTACTTATAGTGATCGTATAAAAGATTTTCCAACGGAATTAAGCCAGTCTATTTTAGCGCAAATGCAAACTGGGGAGCTTGAACAGGATGCGGCTGTGCTAGCACGGTTGTTTGCCGGAAAAATAGAGCGAGCGGTGGCTTTTGATTGTACCGATGGTGTGCGTATTACTTTGGCCAATGATGAAGTTGTCCATTTTCGTGGCTCAGGTAATGCGCCGGAATTGCGCTGTTATACCGAAGCTGATAGCTATAGCCGTGCGGAAGCATTAAATCAGCTTTGTATAAAACAAATGCAAGAATGGAAGCCTTAGGTGTAACTTCTCATTATAAAAGGGTGCGAGCAATTTTTTTAGCTTGTTATTCCAGCATGCTGTTAGCAGGAGTCTATACTCAACGTAGGTTCCTGATAAAGCTTGACGGGTAGACTTCGGGAATGACTGTGTTTTTATAGGTATTTGCTTGTGAATAAAGAGAAATCCCCCCTTAGATTATAAATTTCTCATAGCGTATACCGTTTTAATTTAACTTATAGTGACCACCAGTGAATAGAAAGATAAGCCCACCTAAAAATTACTTTTCCTTTTTTTCTGCATTGCCATGGCGTGGAATTATATTTGCAGGACTTTTAGTGCTTGCTCTAGTCGGGCTTGTATTACTGATTCAAACAGTCGGTAGTAGCGGTGAGAATTTAGAGCTTGCTGATGTTTTTGGTGCGCTTGCTTTAATTGTTATTCCTTGTGCTAGTTTATTCGCTGGGCTTATGGCACTGGAAAAATATACTGGTATTTCTTGGTTACGAGGTGTTGAAGCGGTTGGTAAATATACCTTAATGGGCGTGGATTGGGTTTATGTGACTATTCAAGGGTGGCGTGGCATAGAAGCTAAAAAACCTAACCGTCGTGTTGATAGGCCAAGTAACGCAGTTAAAAGCCCAAGCGTAAGCTGGAAAGATAAGTTTTCTCGCGTCAGTTCTGCAATAAAAAATCCCGCTAGCAAAATAGTTGAACCTGTTTTTTCTGAGGCTATGCCAGAAGAAGCTTTAAATAATGAGCGTGTGTTCAATTTTGAACCGATTCATTCAGAAGATACCTTAGCGGAAGAGCCGAAAATCCCTGTAGCAATGGATTTTGTTGCCCCGACTACTAATGAAAATCAGCCTGCCGAACTGCAGGAATATAGCACTGAAGACTTTGAGCCTTTAATAGCTAATGAATACTCTGTAGATAGCTCCCTTGTGACTGACAATCTTAACCCTGATGCGAAAATTTTTACTGAAGAGCAAGTAAGAGAAACGACTAATTTAAGCGATCATTCTGAAGAGGTAGATTTTGATCGTGATTTGAAATCGTTTTTCCAAGATAAACAAGATTGGGCTGCGGATGATGTCCCACCTGTTGAGTCGCTTGTTAATGTACCTATGGCTGATTCTGAAGAGTTATTTGATACTTCAGAGATTGAAAGTACTGAAGCTACAGAAGAGAAAAAAGAGGACATTTCTTTAGCTGAGAATATTAGTCATGATAATAAACCAGAGCTAAGCCCTTCAATCGCTGAAATTATGGCAAGTCTATCGACGTTTACTCCAGCGGAGCAATCACCTGATAAACCTTTAGCTGAAGAACCTGAAGCCGTTAAGCCAGTAGAAAATGAAATAACTGAAGCTCATAAGCCAAAACTGTCTATGGCTGAAATTATGGCCTCTGCAACACGCCTTGCAACAGAAAGCATAGTAGACAAAAACTCTTTAGCTAAACAAGAAACCGCACGTTTAATTGCTGGACTTGCTAATAATTTCGCTAAGCCAATAAGTCATTTTAATAAACCAAAATATACTTTACCTGCCATTGAATTATTGGATGAACATCAGCAATCTCTTCATTCTTATACGGAAGATGAGTTAGATGAAATGTCACGCTCAGTGGAGCGCGTATTGCTCGATTACAAAATTTCAGTGGAAGTTGTTGGTGCGTATCCAGGACCTATTATTACTCGCTTTGAATTATCTTTAGCGCCGGGTATTAAAGTCAGTCGAGTTACGGGGTTGGCAAAAGATCTCGCACGCGCCATGCTAGTCACCAGTGTGCGAGTGGTAGAAATTATTGAAGGTACGCCTTTTATTGGGCTGGAAATTCCTAACCAAGAGCGAGAGTTGGTTTCTTTTCGTGAGATTTTAACTTCAGAGGCTTTTCAAGTGGCTAAATCGCCGTTGACGCTTGCTTTAGGTAAAGATGTTTCAGGTGATACTGTTGTTGCTGATTTGGCGAAAATGCCACATTTATTAGTTGCTGGAACGACTGGCTCAGGTAAATCGGTAGCGATTAATACCATGATCTTAAGCATGTTATTTAAGGCAACTCCTGAGCAAGTGCGTATGATTATGGTCGATCCCAAAATGTTGGAATTGTCTATTTATGAAGGAATTCCACACTTATTAACGCCCGTAGTGACTGATATGAAAGAGGCGCAAAATGCTTTGCGTTGGGCGGTAGCTGAAATGGAACGACGTTATAAATTAATGGCTAAAGTAGGCGTTAGGAATCTAGCAGGATTTAATCACAAGATTGAAGAGGCTGCGGAAAATGGTGAAACGATTCGTGATCCTTTATATCAATTAGTCGATCCTTTAGAAGAAGGGCAAACCTTTCCAGTATTATCAACCCTGCCAAGCATTGTTATTGTTATTGATGAGTTGGCTGACATGATGATGGTTGTTGGTAAAAAAGTTGAAGAATTAATTGCTCGTCTGGCTCAGAAAGCGCGAGCTGCTGGGATTCATTTGATTTTAGCGACTCAACGCCCTTCGGTAGATGTATTGACCGGCTTAATTAAAGCCAATGTGCCAACGCGTATTTCTTTTCAAGTTTCATCGCGCATAGATTCACGTACTATTTTAGATCAAGGTGGCGCGGAAGCTCTACTGGGAAATGGCGATATGCTTTATTTACCTTCAGGTACCAGCGTTCCTACTCGTTCTCATGGCGCTTTTGTTGATGATCATGAAGTACATGCCGTGGTTGATTTCTTAAAGTCTTTAGGTGGTGCTAACTATTTAGATGAAATCATTAAAGATGAACCAGTAGAATCTACTAGCAATAATGAAGCTGCTGGCGATGAGGTGGATGTTTTATATGATGATGCTGTAAGCTTTGTAATGGATTCAGGCAAGGCTTCTATTTCTAGTGTGCAACGACGCTTTAAGGTAGGTTATAATCGCGCAGCTAGAATGATTGACCAAATGGAAGAGGAAAATATTATCAGTGAACCAGAAGGCAATGGTAGCCGCCGCGTACTGAATAGAGATTGATTCTCACCAATATTTTATATTTCTTTAGTTTAAAAAATAATAAAACATATGTTAAAAGATTATATACAGCTTTGCTGGTTTAGTGGTGAGCCACATGATTTACCCACAGATAGAAAATTTTTATGGATTAATATAGGGCTTTATTTGCTGTTTGGCTTATTTATTCAGGCTAATATCAGTGATCCTATTGAAGCCTTTCTTCAGGTTTTTCTTGAAATACTGATTACTTTGGCCTTTATGGCGGCTATTGTATTTAAGCAAGATGAAGGGTTTTATAATTTTGAGCGTTTTTTGACGGCTATATTAGTTTGTGAAAATTTTATTTATATTTTAGGCTTACCTTTAGCTTTTTGGTTTATTTTTGCTAAGGGCACGGCAGTGGCAACATACCCTATTTATATTGCTGCTTTTTTGATTTGTTGGTCTCTAGCTATTATTGCTTATCTTTTGAAAGAACTTTTTGAGTTCAACTGGCAAACGAGTATTAGTTTATCGGTTCTATACTTTTTATTAACTTATTTAGGATCTTTAGGGCTATTATTGGCGGTAGGTATTTAAGGCTTATTAAAAATAATTCTTTTATAGGTAATACCAACCATAATAGATTTATACTTAAACTCATACCTGATTACGTATAACTTTCAGCCGATAATCAAAATCTCTTGTAGCCCGTTATGGAGCTTGTGGAATACGGGAGATTCAGCGTAACTACTCCCCGCTACAATGGTAAGCTGTTTGATGTCAAAAATATTTTTCAAGATAGCTGAAACTTGTGGGTAATCAAGAACTCATATAACCAAGAGAAACTGTCATTCTTGACTGCTTTTAGCAAGAATCTATAGTGTATCATCGCGCACCCATTGGATGATTTTGAATCGATCTTCATCCGGTGCGTTCATTTTCATCAAGCCGTTCAGTTTTTGTTCTAATACCGTACCTGAGCGATTTTCGTAATAGCTATAAACAATATCTTCTATAGATAAGCCTATCTTGTCATCGGCCATTCCGTGAGTAAACAATATCTGAATAAGTGCCATAAGGTATCCTATGGGCAATAGCAGATAAATAACCGGTAAACAGTAATTTAAACGGCGTAGCTATATTGCTAAGGAATAAACATTCAATAATATCCGAAAGCACCGCCAGTCCTTCGAGGACTGGCGGTGCTTCATAACCTAAAGTTTCGGGTTTTATTTAATGTGCATTCCTAAGGTTAAGTGAAAGTCCTGGTCTTTCTGTAGAAGGTTGGGTCATAAGTATAAAGATTGGAAGTAAAAGAGAGTTAAATCGTTATGTGTAAAGAACGAGCGTTTAACTCTAAAGCACTTTCATGCATCGCTTCTGATAAAGTAGGGTGTGCGTGGATAGTGCGCGCTAAGTCTTCGGCTGTAGCTGAGAACTCCATTGCAAGCACCGCTTCGGCAATCAATTCGGAAGCGAGATGACCGATGATATGTACACCTAAAATAAGCTCTGTTTCGGCCTGCATAATGACCTTTACCATCCCTTCAGTCGTGCCCATAATTTGCGCGCGACTAGTGGCGCTAAAAGGGAAGCTGCTAATCTTTATATTCTCACCTATAGCGAGTAAATCTTGTTCAGACTGACCTACCCAAGCAATTTCTGGGTCAGTATAGATAACATTCGGGATCGTATGATAGTTAATCGGTGAGTGCTGGCCTGCGATATGTTCTGCGACAAAAGTACCTTCTTCAATACCTTTATGCGCTAGCATAGGGCCGGATAAGGTTAAGTCACCTATGGCATAAACACCCGGTAATGTTGAGCAGCAGTTCTTATCGACATGAACAAAACCTTCTTCATCTAATAAAAGATCGGCAGAAGGAGCAATCAGTGTTTCCGTATTGGGTTTTCGCCCCGAAGCAACGACGAGTTTATCAAAAGCGCATTGGTGGCGGCCTTGCTGATCTTCGTATTCTACATTAACTTGCTGGCCGACTATGCTAGTGGAAATTACCCGAGAACCTAAGCGGATATTTAAGCCTTGTCGACTATAAAGTTTAAAAGCTTCATCTGATATTTCATGGTCTGCCATGCTCATAAAGAAATCTTGAGCTTCAAGTAGAACGACTTTTGTGCCCAGTTTGTTCCATATTCCTGCTAATTCTATACCGATCGCACCGGCACCAATAATACCTAGCGTTTTAGGTATGCTTTGTAAGTTTAATGCGCTTTGTGGATCAATAATAAATTCATTATCTATAGGTGCGAAGCTTAGTTGTGTGGCGCTTGAACCTGCTGCAAGAATGATTTTATTCGCAGTAATGACTTGAGGTATGCCGCCGTTAATAGGCGTTATTTCTACTCGGCTTGGATTGATTAATTGCGCATGTGCATGAATGGATTCTACTTTATTTTCGGTAAAAATCTTTTCAATCTGTTGGTTTAACGCGCTAACAATCGATTCTTTGCGTTGTTGCATGCGTGGAATATCTGCTTGAATGTTACTTGCGCTAATGCCATGGTCAGCAATGTCATGATTTAGTTTATGGAATAATTTGGCTGATTCTAATAAGGCAACGGCAGAAATACAGCCGCCATTGACATAGTTACCACCCAAACAATGCGGCTTTTTTTTGTTCGCCCAATTATCAATACATGCTGTTTTTAAACCTAATTGTACGGCGCGGGTTGCTGCAACATAGCCAGCAGGCCCCGCACCTATAACAATAACATCGTAATCATTTTTTGTACCTGACATAAGGCTATCCTCATTAAATATTGAGTAATAAATGCGCGGGTGATTCTAAGCCTTCCTTGATTGCCACGAGAAACTGCACTGCGTCACGCCCATCGACTAGGCGATGGTCGTAAGAGAGTGCTAAATACATAATGGGACGAATAACAATTTCCCCATTTTCTACAACAGCGCGTTCAGTAATTGCATGCATACCTAAAATAGCGCACTGAGGTGGGTTAAGGATGGGGGTAGATAGCATGGAACCAAAAATTCCGCCATTGGTAATGGTAAAAGTACCGCCATTTAACTCATCATAGGTCAGTGTGCCCGCTTTTGCTTTGGCGCCAAAATCAACGATATTTTTTTCAATGCCGGCAAAGTCGAGTTGATCGGCATCCCGTAAAACAGGGACAATTAAACCGCGTGGTGAAGCAACAGCAATACCGACATCGTAATAACCATGATAAATAATATCTTCATCATCGATAGAGGCATTGATGGCTGGGAAGCGTTTGAGCGCCTCTATTGAGGCTTTGATAAAAAAAGACATAAAGCCTAATTTAACATTGTGTTTTGCAGTAAACCGATCCTGATATTGTTTACGTAAGTCTATGACACTTTGCATATTCACCTCGTTAAACGTAGTGAGCATGGCGGCGTTTTGTTGAGCCTGCAATAAACGTTCGGCGACTTTGGCACGTAAACGCGTCATCGGTACGCGCTGCTCAGGCCGGGTGCTATTTTTGCTAATAGACTTACTTTCTCCGTTAGTAGAGTAGTCTGTTAAATTAGTTCCTACCGTCTCAGTAATGATAGCTTTAGGCGGTTCTACTGCAATTGTAGGTGCTGTCTCTTGAGCATTGTTAGCTAAATAATCTTGAACATCAGATTTTGTAATTCGATCACCTTTTCCTGTACCTTTGATTAAGCTTGGGTCAAGGTTGTTTTCAAAAATGATACGCCTTACTGCTGGGCTCAGAGCGATTTCCTGTTTAAGGTGAACCGCTTCTTGTTGTGCGGGCGCACTTTTTCCAGCTACGTTAGCGCTGTTTGGAATCGATTGCACAGTGATCATAGCCAGCAAGTCACCACTAGTGACTGTGCTGTTATCTGGGGCAATAATTTCAGTCAGTATGCCTGATTCAGGGGCAGGGACTTCGAGTACTACTTTATCAGTTTCCAAATCGACGAGATTTTCACCTTTTTGAATGAAATCTCCTGGTGCTTTATGCCAACTAATTAAAGTCGCATCAGCAACTGATTCAGGTAAAGTAGGGACGCGTATTTCAATGCTCATATTATTTTCCTAGGCTGAGTGGCCATATAAGGCTTTTTCTACAACTTCTTTTTGTTGTTCTAAATGTTTCGCTAAATTTCCCACAGCAGGCGAAGAAGATGCCGGTCGACCGCAGTAAGTTAATTTAACGTGCTCAGGTTTAAATTGGACAAAATTATGTCTCGATTGATACCAAGCGCCTTGATTTTGAGCTTCTTCCTGGCACCAAGCTAAAGTCGTTAGGTTTGGATATTTTTCAAATTCTGCTTTAAAGTCGGCAATAGGAAAAGGATAGAGCTGTTCAATACGGATGATAGCGACATTATTGGGATTGTTCTGCTCGCGGGCCTCTATTAAATCGTAATAAACTTTCCCTGAACATAGTACTAAACGAGTTACTTTTTCTTCGATGATTGAGATATTTGTCTCTGAAATAATCGTCTTAAAATGCCCGTTTACTAAATCTTCTAAGGAGGAAATAGCGAGCTTATGACGTAATAAACTTTTAGGGGACATGACGACAAGCGGTTTGCGATAAGTACGTAATGCTTGCCTACGTAATAAGTGAAAGATTTGTGCGGGCGTAGAAGGCACACAAACTTGCATGTTTTGATCAGCACATAACTGTAAATATCGCTCTAATCGCGCTGATGAATGCTCAGGGCCTTGGCCTTCAAGGCCATGCGGTAGTAGCATGACTAAGCCGGATAAGCGCCCCCACTTACTTTCGCCTGAACTAATAAACTGATCTATGACGACTTGCGCGCCATTAGCAAAATCACCAAATTGCGCTTCCCAAATTGTTAGCGTTTCAGGTACGGTTGAACTGTAGCCATATTCAAAACCTAAAACGCCAGCTTCAGATAAAATGGAATCAAAAATCTGTGGCCGCCCTTGATCTATATCTAAGTGCTTAATAGGGATATAGGAATCACCATTGATTTGGTTGTGTAAAATAATATGTCTATGGAAAAAAGTACCTCGACCAACATCCTGACCCACTAAACGTACATTCTGCTTATCTAACAACAAAGTGGCATAAGCCATATTCTCCGCAAAGCCCCAGTCTAAAGGCATTGCACCAGCCGCCATTTTACGGCGATTGTCCATGATTTTAGACACGCGCGGATGCAGTTCAAATTCTGGCGGTAAGCGTTGTGATTGATTATTACAAAAGCGAATTCGCTCTAAAGGAACGCGAGTATCACAAAGAATATCCCATTCTTGGTTAACATATTTATCCCAGAGCTTGGAATAGGAATAGCCCGTTTCTAATATTGGACGAGATACTGGCTGACCGGCATCGAGCAAATCTTGATAAGCCTGCTCCATATCCTGCGTTTGCTGTTCTGTAAGAATGTTTTTTTTGATTAACTCGGCCGCGTATAGAGCGCGCGTTGTATTCAATGCATTGATTTTTTTGTACATCATCGGCTGAGTCGTTGCCGGCTCATCGGCTTCATTATGACCACGACGACGGTAGCAAATTAAATCAATTACTACGTCTTTATTAAATGTAGCGCGGTAATCTAAGGCCATTTGGGTAACAAAAAGTACCGCTTCTGGATCATCACCATTGACATGAAACACCGGAGCCTGAATCATATTGGCAACATCGGTGCAATACAGAGTAGAACGCGCATCAAATGGATTGCTGGTGGTAAAGCCTATTTGGTTGTTGATAACGACATGTATAGTGCCACCGGTTGCAAAAGCGCGAGTTTGCGCCATATTTAAGGTTTCCATCACAATGCCTTGCCCAGCAAAAGCAGCGTCACCATGAATAAGGATAGGGATGACGATATTCGCACTGTTTTTGCCATATCTGTCTTGGCGTGCTTTTACCGAGCCTTCGACCACTGGATTTATAATTTCTAAATGAGAGGGGTTAAAGGCCATAGTGACATGTGCAACCCCATTCTCAGTTGCAACATTGGAAGAAAACCCCATATGATATTTAACATCACCTGAAATCACACCGCGACTAGTTTCGGCAGTGCCTTTGAATTCACTAAATAGTTGAGCGGGGCTTTTACCTAGAATATTGATTAATACGTTTAAACGACCACGGTGTGCCATACCAATAACGATCTCTTTGGTTCCATATCTACCAGAGCGCTGTATTAATTCATCTAACACGGGGATAAGGCAGTCGCCGCCTTCTAGTGAAAAACGTTTTTGCCCGACAAAATTACGGTGTAAATATTTCTCGATACCTTCAGCTGCGGTTAACTGTTGTAACAGCCAAGTTCTTTTAGCGGTATCAAGGTTCTCTCCTGGCTTTGAGCCTTCTAAGCGGTTTTTGATCCAGCGTTTAATATCAGTATCGAATATATGCATATATTCAGTGCCAATATTGCCGCAATAAATTTCTTTTAGCGTACTAATAATAGTTTTTAGCGGTAAGCGGTCTACGCCATAAAGAGTTCCTGTGTCGAATAGCGTATCTAAATCAAGTTCAGATAAACCGTAATAATTAGGATCAAGATCAGGGATTTTTTTCTGTATTTTACCGAGTGGGTTATTGGTCGCCATTTGGTGGCCATGGGCGCGGTAATGATTGATTAGGCGAGCGACAGCGGATTGTTTTTTGACACTTTCTTCGGTAAAGCCTTGCAGTTCCGCTATGCGCGACGTGCTAGATGAAGCAAGTTGAGCAAAGCGCTCTACAACGGGACTATGGGCAATATCACGTTTGCTTAGCGTCTTTTGTAATTCTGTGAAATGATCACGCCAGCTGCTTTCAACCGACTCAGGATTTTCTAAGAACTGCTCATATAGATCCTCTATATAAACAGCATTACTGCCATAAAGTGCCGAGGTATCTTGAAACAATTTAAGCAAGTTACTCATAAAAAAATCCAGTTTAGCGTGCAAATTATATTTTATTTAGCCGTAGATGGTATATTACCAAGAAAATAGAGGTGCGGGAAAGATATAGCTTAAAATGATAGTGGGCAGATATCAATAAAAGAAAATTGCACCGTAATTGTGCGTTATTTTTGCTAAAATAGTGCGGAAAATTTAACATTTTCGATGTTCAAATAAATAAAATACTTATGAAAACAGATAAAAAATTAAGCATTAAAGTCAAATCAAAAACTGAGCGGCGCATTATGGAAGAGCCTCAGATGGAAGTTATTACTGAATGGAATATTAAACGAATTTTTATTGCTCTGTTGGTCTTATTGCTTTTAGTTATTATTCCTGGTTATTACTTAAACAGCCTGAATGAAGATCCGGCGCTTAAAGATATTGAGCAGCCAGTAATAACAACTGAAACTATTCCTCCCACTCCAAAAACAGAGATGTCAGTTATTAAACCCGACATAGTGGAAGTAATTAAGCCACTAAAGGATGAGGTAATAAAATCAGAAGATACTCGGTTAAAAAAAGACGTCATATTTCCTGAGGAAATTAAATCAGTAGCACAAACGCCCGCTAAATCTGTATCTGAACAATTACACCCTAATATCTCTCGTGCTAGATTAGCTAAAGGAATGAAAGATAAAGAACCTTATGGGAATGTAGAGCTGCCTTTTCTGGTAAATAGTGAGCAGGCGGAAGGTTTGTTTTATTTTACCGAAATAAATAATATGAAAGGAGATACTGTATTTCATGAGTGGCTAAAAGAGGGTGAATCTATTTATAAACGAAAAATTAAAATTCGTGGTAATCGCTGGCGTTTCAGTACTAGTAAGTTATTTAATAATAAGCATATCGGTGAATGGCAAGTAAGGACACTGGATAAGCAAGGTAATGTTCTTAATAAAATAGGTTTTATGGTTACAGTACAGTAAATAAAAAATTAGTATTTTTTGAACTTTGATTTTATAATTATTTATGAAGTGTTTATTTCAATATTAAACACAGAGTATTAATAAGTAACGATTTTAAGGTTAAATAACATGAGTGATTTAAATAATCTGTCTGTAACTGAACTACAGCAAATGATGCAAAATGTAGAGCTTGCATTAAAAGAAAAGCAAGATAGCGAACGTAAAGACGTATACGCACAAATTAGAGCGTTAGCAGCTTCTGTTGGCGCAACAGTCGAAATCTCTGATACAAAGGAAAAAACAGTACGCAAAACTGGAAAAGTGGCGCCTAAATATCGTAATCCTGATAATGCAGATATTACTTGGACAGGACGTGGTGTTACGCCTAAGTGGATGCGTGCATTGCTTGAGGCCGGCAGAGATAAATCAGATTTTTTAATTTAATTATTGGGCAAATCACAATTAAAAGGCGATCTATATGATCGCCTTTTTTATGACTAATATTTATCAGTGAGTAATATGAGTATGTGGATACAAAAAGAATTTAACTTAACAGAAAAGCCGAGGGGATTTCATTTGATTACTCAGGATGTCGTTAATAAAATCCCTGATTTGAATTTAATTGAATATGGTCTGTTTAATTTATTTATAAAACATACTTCAGCTGCACTCACGATTAATGAAAATGCTGATCCAACCGTTAGGTTAGATTTTGAAAGTCATTTTAATCAATTTGTACCAGAAAGAGCGCCTTATTATCAACATGATTATGAAGGTGATGATGATATGCCGGCACATTTAAAAAGTAGTATTTTAGGCGTTAGTCTTAATATCCCTATTAGCCAGGGAAAATTAAATTTAGGTATTTGGCAGGGCATTTATCTTTGTGAACACCGTAATCATGGTGGGAGCCGTCAGTTTGTTGCAACCATTTCAGGGCAAAAGTATGAGTAAAGCAATCCATTTGAATTTTGAAGAATATGGCCAATCTTCATTACCTACGTTATTAATTATTCATGGTTTTTTTGCTTCTTCACGCAACTGGAGACAAATAGCTAAAAAGCTAGCTGAACATTATCATGTTTATGTCTTAGATATGCGTAATCATGGCGAGTCTCCTCATGTTTCAGAAATGGATTATCCCGAAATGGCCGCTGATATTGAGTTATTTCTTGATACGCATAATATAGAGGCTGCTCATTTTATCGGCCATAGTATGGGCGGTAAGGCGGTTATGTGGTTTGCTTTACATCACCCCGAGCGTATTAATCGACAAGTTATCGTGGATATATCGCCAGTGACTTATCGACATAGTTTTGATAATTTGATTGCTGCTTTGCAAGAGTTACCTTTGGAGCAATTAACGAATCGTAAACAGGCGGATGACTTGCTTTCTGGGCCTATTTCAGAGGCCAGTTTTCGGCAGTTTTTACTGCAAAATCTCGTGCTTAAAGAAGGTGGATATCATTGGCGTATTGATTTAGCTATTTTTGCTAAAACGGCTGACAATATTATCGCTTTTCCTGAAGTGGAAGCGCTGCAGGCTTATACGCGTGATACATTATTCTTGGGCGGGGAAATGTCTGATTATGTAATAGAGGAAAGTGTTTATGTTTTATTTCCTAATGCACAGATAAAAATTATTGCAGGGGCAGGGCATTGGATACATGCGCAGCAACCTGAAGCATTTTGTCAGGCAGTTTATGATTTTTTGAGCTGACTTTTAGTATGGTTAATATTTTAAAGCTAATATAAAGTATATGATTCACATACTCCCCCCTAAATTTCATATAAAAATATCGTCATCCCCGAAGTCTACCCAGTCAAGCGTGGGCACAAGCTTTGTCAGGGATCCATGTTGAACGTAGATTCCTGCTAACAGCATGCAGGATGACGAGCTGAAAAATGTAAATATTGAGACACCTCACAACAAAGGATGAAATTGCTGGGAGGTGTCTGAATACTATACAATATAGAAGCTGAAAAATTTATATAGACCTACACAGAAAGCACCTATTTCAGGTGCTTATCAGGTAAAGTTATGAATATAGGGAGTAGCTCAATTATTCTATGGCTAATTCTTTAATTTTTCGAGTCAGAGTATTGCGGCCATAACCTAAAAGATTGGCTGCTTCATTTCGGTGTCCTTGAGTTTGTCTTAACGCTGATTTAATTAAAATTTTCTCAGTTAAAGGGATGATCTGCTTGGCAATGTCTTTTTCCCCGCGTTGTATTTTTTCTTCGATTGCATTTTTTAGGCTTGATTCCCAGTCATTTCCTAAGTTCATTGGTTTTTCAGTGCTTTGGCTTGACGTCTTTTGGGAGAGTAATTCAGGAGGTAAATCAGCTAAATGCACTTCTCTACCTGTCGCCATGACAGTCAGCCAGCGACAAATATTTTCTAATTGGCGTACATTGCCAGGCCATGGCAAAGCGCATAAATAAGACTCGGCTTCAGGCATTAATATTTTCATTTCAGTACTTAACTCTTCTGCTGCCGAGCTTAGAAAGTGCTGCATTAGTATGGGGATGTCTTGACTGCGATCATGTAAAGGCGGGATATGAATGCGAATTACGTTAAGGCGATGAAATAAATCTTCTCTAAATAGGCCTTGTTCGACCAGCTCTTCAAGATTTTGGTGTGTCGCGGCAATAATACGTACATTTACTTTAGTAGGTGTATGTGCGCCCACCGAATAAAATTCATTATCTGCTAACACGCGTAGTAAGCGCGTTTGTAATTCCGCAGGCATATCGCCAATTTCATCAAGAAATAAAGTGCCATTATTAGCTTGTTCAAAACGGCCTATACGTCTTGAATTGGCTCCGGTAAAAGCGCCCTTTTCATGACCAAATAATTCTGATTCCATTAGATCTTTAGGAATAGCAGCCATATTTAAAGCGATAAAAGGCTCTTTAGTGCGCGGGCTATGTCGATGTAAGGCTTTGGCAACTAATTCCTTCCCTGTCCCAGATTGACCATTGATAAGTACTGTAATATGCGAGCGTGCTAATCGACCTATGGCGCGAAAAACTTCTTGCATAGCAGGCGCTTCGCCAATGATTTCAGGTGGGGCGGTTAGTTCCTTGTTGATTTTTGGTTTTTTGATTTTTTGCTGTTCGTTATGTAGGCATGCACGCATAACAATGGCCAGCATCTCTTCAATATCAAAAGGTTTAGGTATGTATTCAAAGGCTCCACCGTGAAAAGCAGAAACGGCACTGTCTAAATCTGAATGTGCCGTCATAATAATAACGGGTAATTTAGGGTGTGAATGCTGAAGTTTTTCTAATAAGGCTAAGCCGTCCATGCCATCCATGCGAATATCAGATACTAAAGCATCGGGCGTATCATCTTTAAGTGCTTCAAGTAGCGCGAGGGCAGATGCAAAGCTACGCGTAGTGATATTATTTTTTGCGAGCGTTTTTTCAATCACCCAGCGAATAGATTTATCATCATCGGTGATCCATACATGATATTTGTTAGTCATTAACATTTCCTACGGGTATGTAAACTGAAAAAATTGTTTCATCGGGGGTGCTGCTGCACTCGATAATGCCATGGTATTGATTAATAATTGACTGGGCAATGGGTAGGCCTAACCCAGTACCGTTGCTGCGGCCTGTAATCATCGGGTAGAAAATTTGACTCATAAGTTCTGGCTTTATTCCTGAGCCGTTATCGATAATGTCGATTTTCGCTGTCAGTTTGTGGTGCTTTCCGGCAATTGTCATCTGTCTAATGACACGTGAGCGTAAGGTTATTTTACCTTCATTATTCCCTTCAACGGCTTGAGCTGCATTACGCACGATATTTAAAAATACTTGGATTAACTGGTTTTTGTCAGCTTGCAATTCGGGGATGCTGGGATCGTAGTCGCGCACTAATGTGATTGAGTCATTAACTTCGGCTTGCACTAGTTGCCGGACTCGTTCTAATGCCTCATGTAGGTTGAATGATACCTTGTTAGGGACTTTGTTGGGGCCGAGCATTTTATCCATTAGTGATGTCATGCGGTCAGCTTCTTCGATGATAATTTGAGTGTACTCTGTTAATTCATTGTCTTCTAGTTCAAGCGCTAGTAATTGTGCGGCGCCACGCAAACCGCCCAAGGGGTTTTTTATTTCATGTGCAAAGCCACGCATTAGCATGCGCGAGGTATTTTGTTGATTTAATAATTGTTCTTCTTTGGATATTCGTAGATGGCGGTCAACTTGTATTAGTTCAATCAAGATTTCCGTTACTTTGTTTGGCTCAATGATGGGAGTGGCGCTAATATTAATGGTGATATTTTTACTTTGTATGCGTAAACTCAGTTCGCGGTTTACGAAGGCTTCATCGTGCGATATGGACCTCTCTAAATCCTTAATGAACTTTGCATCATTAATAAATAAAGACTGTGCTGACTTTCCTTTTAAATGCCTTGAGCTATCTCCAAGTAAAATCTCGCCCGCTATATTGATATACGTGAGCTTTAAGTTGGCATTAAAAAGTAGGATGGCTACTGTTAGATTGTCCAGTATTTTATTTTGCACAGTCATTGAGTTTATGAATAATATTATTTAAGTTAAAGCAATTTACAGGCCAAGCCCGACAAAACTAAATGCTATGTTGGTTTATTGTTTATAAAGGTTCGAAATATTAAAATGATTCGAGACTAACAAGGGAGGGCTTCCAGTTTAGTGAAGAAATTGAATGATAATTTTGATCTTTGCGAACCAATATGGTGCAGTTCGCCTGGTTTATGCGCTAATTTGGTGCTGTTTATTTTATTTTAACCATAAAAAAAGGGCAACTGAATAAATCAGGTGCCCTTTTATAACGAATAAACTTCTTACTATTTAGTAAGAAGTTTATTCGTTCAGCTTATAAGCTGTAGTACATGTCAAATTCAACAGGGTGAGTACTCATGCGTAGGCGAGTTACTTCTTCCATTTTAAGGTCAATATAACCATCAATTGCATCATCAGTAAATACACCGCCACGAGTTAAGAACTCACGATCTTCATCTAATGCTTTTAATGCCTCATCAAAAGAGAATGCTACTTGAGGAATTAATTTCTCTTCTTCTGGTGGTAAATCATATAGATCTTTATCCATTGCATCGCCAGGATGAATTTTGTTTTGGATACCGTCTAAGCCGGCCATTAACATTGCAGCGAAGCAAAGGTAAGGGTTAGCAGTAGAATCACCAAAACGTAACTCAATACGACGACCTTTAGGGTTGTTAACAAAAGGAATACGAATAGAAGCAGAGCGGTTACGAGCTGAGTAAGCAAGCATTACAGGTGCTTCAAAGCCTGGAACTAAGCGCTTGTAGCTGTTTGTAGATGCGTTAGCAAATGCGTTAAGAGCTTTTGCATGCTTAATGATACCGCCGATATAGAATAAAGCAGTTTCAGATAAGCCGCCGTATAAATCACCAGAGAACAGGTTAACGCCATCTTTCGCTAAAGATTGGTGTACGTGCATACCATTACCGTTGTCACCAACAATAGGCTTAGGCATGAACGTTGCTGTTTTACCGTATGCGTGAGCAATGTTGGCAATAACGTATTTTAATTCTAAAACTTCATCTGCTTTTTTAACTAGCGTGTTAAATCTAACACCTAGTTCACACTGGCCTGCAGTCGCTACTTCATGGTGATGAACTTCAGTAACTTGTCCCATTTCTTCAAGTACTAAACACATTGCAGAACGCATGTCTTGTAGAGAATCAACGGGAGGTACTGGGAAATAACCGCCTTTTACACCTGGACGGTGACCAATGTTACCATCTTCATAAACCTTTGAAGAGTTCCAGCCAGCTTCTTCTGAATCGATTTGGTAGCCACAGCTGCCCATATCTGTATTCCAGCGCACATCATCAAAGACGAAAAATTCGTTCTCAGGGCCAAAAAAAGCAGTATCAGCAATACCTGTTGAAGCCATATAAGCTTCAGCGCGTCTTGCGATTGAGCGTGGGTCGCGTTCGTAACCTTGCATATCTTTAGGTTCGATGATGTCACAACGCAAAATTAATGTGTTGTCATCGAAGAATGGATCCATAACAGCTGATGATGGATCTGGCATAAGAATCATGTCAGATTCATTGATGCCTTTCCAGCCAGCTACCGAAGAACCATCAAACATATTACCTTCTTCAAAAGTATCTTCATCGATGCTGTGAGCAGGAAAGGTGACGTGTTGCTCTTTACCGCGGGTGTCACAAAAACGGAAATCAACAAATTTGACATCGTTTTCTTGAATCATTTTAAGGACGTTTTCTACTGACATTTAAGGCTTCTCCTGAGAGTTATTGTTATTGGCAAATCCGCGTCACGTGGGATACACGAACGATAACACATTATAATCTAAAAATAAAAAATACTTCTGTTCTTGATGTTATAAATATTACTGCTTTGTAAGCATAAAGCAGGCCATTTATTAAGTATATGATTTTTAATGGAATTATTATTTTTCATAGAAACTAGTGCACCATGTTGGTGCAATTTAACTTGTTCGTACGGTTAAGATGCATAGAATGCACTAGGAACTAAATTATTTTGTTATCATTAGCTTTTATTTTCTACAATTGGCGCAAATAATGAAACGATTAATCATTACTACTTTGGGTGTTTTTTTTGTAACTGCATGTCAGATGTCGCCTGACCAGCAAAAGACTATTGACTATAAAGGCTTATCGTCTAAGCCAGGTTTGGTTGCCTTTGGTCCTTTGGCGGGAATGGATGAAAAACAGTATTTATTAGAGCAGGATGCTTTATTGCATAGCAGGTTAGAGGGTAAAGGTGTTGAAACGAACATAGAGGAACCTACTTTGACCTTAAATATTCCAGGGAATATTGGCTTTAGCCCTAACTCGGCTAGTATCAATTGGAATCTACATAGTATTTTAGATGAGATTTCACCGGTACTAAAAGAGTATAAGTACACTTCTATTTTGGTTCTTGGTCATTCCGATTCAAAAGGTAATTCTGAGATCAATCAGCGGCTTTCTGAGCAAAGAGGAAAGGCAATTTATGATTATTTTATTAATAGCGAGGTTCCTCCTGAGCGTTTAAGCTATAAGGGAGTGGCAGGTAATGACCCGCTGATTACAAATGCTGAAACTACATTAGATCGCGCCTTAAATCGAAGAATTACACTACAAATAACCATTAATAAGCCCGCGGGTGCAGTAGAAAAATAAGGATATATGGGATGATGTTAGGTAAAAAAACACTATCTAAAGTTGATGATAAGGTAAGTGCTTTGGTTTTTTCGTGTTGTATGCTTATGCCTATGTCAGTATTCGCGATAGATGAGGCAATAGAAAATGCCCTTAAGCTAGGCGGTGAGAGCAAGTATGGGCAACTTAGCTTTGATATACGTTACCGCTATCAAAACGTACATGTCGATAATAATTTACCAACTAAAACAGCTAATGCAAATACGCTACGTTTAAGGTTGGGGTATTTGACTCCTGAGCTATATCACTTTCAATCCTATATTGAATATGAAGGGAATTTGGCGATGCAAGAGGATTACAATAGCACGCGAAATGGCTATACAGGCTTTGAGACTGTGGCTGACCCTGAAGCGCAAGAGCTGAATCAATTCTGGTTAAGTTTTACCGGCCTTGCTGACACTTTAATTAAAGGCGGGCGGCAGAAAATTACCTTAAACAATCAACGCTTTGTGGGAAGTGTTGACTGGCAAAAAATGGAGCAAACCTTTGATGCTTTGTTGATTAGTAATCATTATATTAACAATCTAACGCTCAATTTTGCCTATATAGGTGGTGTACAAAAAACAACGTCTGTTTATCATAATTTACAAATGCCTTTGTTAAATTTTACTTACAAATTCGGAAAATTTAGCACTTTGACGGGGTATGCTTATTGGCTTGCTGATTATGACCAGTCAGAGAACTCTAGCCAAACTTATGGTGTGCGGCTGCATGGAGCGCCCAAGTTAAAAAATGATATAAGCCTATCTTACGATGTTGGTTATAGTAATCAATCAAACTACGAGAACAATCCTGGTAGCTTTCAATTAGATCGATACAATATTTTGCTAGGTATTGCTTATGCAGGTGTGACGCTGAAGTCAGGGATGGAGGTATTGGATGGGAATGGCACTTACGCATTTCAGACGCCCCTAGGTTCAAGGCATGGCTATCAGGGGTGGGCGGATCAGTTTTTAGCCACTCCAGCAGCTGGTGTGCGAGATATTCAAGCAACTATTGATAAAAGCTTTTATGGCGTTGACTTTTTATTTGCTTATCACTCTTTTGCAGACTCATATGGGCATGGCTACTATGGCGATGAATATGATTTTTTGATTTCTAAAAACTTTGGTGAGCATTATCAAGTTTTAGCTAAATATGCTTATTATGATGCGGATAATTCTTTAGTAGCGCAAACAGCAGGTGTCGATAAAAATACCCAGAAAATTTGGGTGCAGGGAAGTGTTAGTTTTTAGTGTTGAAATGACCGAGGAGGGGTCTTCTCCAGTTGGAGAGGACCTATAAGTAGTCGTTAAAAATTATTTTAACAAAAAGAAAAATCAAGAAATTCAAAAATAACCACAGAGGACACAGAGGTTTCATGATAAAAAGCTCTGTGCTCTCAGTGTCCTCTGTGGTTAAAATGTTAGATCTTTTATACTTACTTAGGGTCGCGTCTACTGAGCCTTTTAAGCTATCGCGCGTTTAATGCGCTCTAATGCATTTTCTAAGTTTTCCATGCTGGTTGCAATGGATATCCTGATATGACCTGGACAGCCAAATGCCGACCCCGGTACTAAAGCAACATCCGCTTTTTCAATGAAATACTCAGCCAAATCAAGGTCGTTATTTACGCCTTCTAGGTTAGCTATTAACTTTTCCACATTAGGGAATACATAAAAAGTCCCGTCTGTTTTTAAGCATTCCACACCAGGTATTTTATTTAGTTCCTCAACAACATAATCATGACGTTTTTCAAATTCCACCATCATGATATCAATACAGCCTTGATCGCCGCGTAAAGCCTCTTCGGCTGCCACTTGCGAAATAGAGGTTGGGTTGGAGGTGCTTTGTGATTGAATTTTACGCATCCCTGTAATAATCTCAGCAGGCCCTGCGGCATAACCAATGCGCCAGCCTGTCATTGAATAGGCTTTAGAAACACCATTTAAGACCATGCAGCGATCATAAAGCTCAGGGCAAGCATTAAGGATATTAACAAAGCTCCCTTTTTGCCAAAGAATATGTTCATACATGTCATCTGTGGCAACAATAATATCTGGATATTCCAATAAAACGTCAGCAATAGCTTTTAGTTCTTCTAAAGTATAGGCTATGCCAGTCGGATTAGACGGGCTGTTGATGAAAAATAAACGGGTTTTATCAGTAATCGCTGCACGCAACTGGTCAGGCGATATTTTGAAATTTTGTGCTTGCGTGGTTTCAATGATGACTGGTATAGCATCAGCGAGTAGTGCAATATCAGGATAAGAAACCCAATAAGGCGCAGGAATAACAACTTCGTCGCCTTTATTGAGTAATGCTTGGGCTAAATTGTAGGAACTTTGCTTGCCGCCAGAAGAAACCAGAATTTGCTTCAAGTTATATTCAAAGCCATTATCATTTTTTAATTTATCGATAATAGCCTTTTTTAAACTAGGTGTACCATCAACAGCGGTATATTTTGTAAAGCCATTATTAATCGCTTTAATAGCCGCGTCTTTAATATGATTAGGGGTGTCAAAGTCCGGCTCTCCGGCTCCTAAGCCAATAATATCTCTACCTGCTGCACGCATTTCGGCTGCCCTCGCTGTGATCGCAAGAGTGGGGGAGGGTTTGACTGCGCTAAGACGGTCAGAAAGTTTGATGCTCATTAAGCTTCCTCAAGTCAGTAAATAATGGTTAAAGGTGAATTATACCTTAGGAATAATAGTTTGTTAGAATGTCTAATTACTCAAGATAATGTCAGAAAAGGTGCGCGTGAACAAGCAATTTAATATTCATAGCCAATTTAAACCTGCGGGAGATCAGCCAGCTGCTATTAAGCAGTTAATTGAAGGTTTAAATGATGGTGAAGTACATCAAACTTTACTTGGGGTTACAGGGTCAGGTAAAACATTTACTATTGCTAATGTAATCAATCAAGTACAGCGACCAGCTATAATTATGGCGCCAAATAAGACCTTGGCAGCGCAACTTTATGGAGAAATGAAGGAGTTTTTTCCTGAAAATAGCGTCGAATATTTTGTCTCTTATTACGACTATTATCAGCCAGAAGCCTACGTGCCCGCATCAGACACCTTTATCGATAAAGATGCCTCGCGCAATGAGCATATAGAGCAAATGCGCTTATCCGCAACTAAAGCACTACTTGAGCGCAAAGATACCATTGTCGTGGCTACCGTTTCCGCTATTTATGGTCTAGGTGAGCCAGAATCCTACTTTAAAATGGTCTTGCATTTAGTGCGTGGCGACATCGTCAAGCAGCGGGACTTGTTACGTCGTTTAGCGAGCATGCAATACACGCGTAATGATATCGAATTACGTCGAGCCACTTACCGTGTGCGTGGTGATGTCATTGATATATTTCCAGCGGAATCTGAAGAAGCAGCTTTGCGCATCGAATTATTCGATGATGAAATTGAGCGCTTATCACTATTCGATCCATTGACCGGAGAAATTTTGCATCGTGTCGCGCGTTATACGGTCTACCCTAAAAGCCACTATGTAGCGCCGCGGGAAAAACTACTTGAAGCTGTCGAAAAAATTAAAATTGAGCTAAAAGAGCGCTTAGAGCAATTACGCTCAATGAATAAATTAGTAGAAGCGCAGCGCCTAGAGCAGCGAACTATGTTTGATATTGAAATGATTTACGAAGTCGGTTATTGCTCGGGGATTGAAAATTATTCGCGATATTTATCGGGCCGTGAAGATGGCGAATCACCACCTACTATGTTTGATTATTTGCCAGATAATGCCCTAATTATTATTGATGAAAGTCATGTCACCATTCCGCAAATTGGCGCTATGTATAAAGGCGATCGCTCACGTAAAGAAACCTTAGTTGAATATGGATTTAGGATGCCCTCAGCTTTAGATAACCGACCTTTAAGATTTGATGAGTTTGAAAGCAAGGTTGGGCAAAAAATTTATGTGTCAGCGACACCAAGTCGTTATGAAAAAGAAAATTCCGGTCGCTTTATTGAACAAGTTGTTAGGCCAACTGGTTTATTAGATCCAGAAATTGAAGTTCGCCCAGCAACGACGCAAGTGGATGATTTGTTATCCGAAATTAATCTGCGTGCAGTAAAAAAAGAACGTGTATTGGTGACAACTTTAACCAAGCGAATGTCTGAAGATTTGACTGAATATTTAATGGATCATGGTGTGCGTGTACGTTATTTGCATTCGGATATCGATACCGTAGAACGGGTGGAAATCATTCGTGATTTACGCCTAGGTGAGTTTGATGTACTTGTGGGTATTAACTTATTGCGAGAAGGGTTAGATATCCCCGAAGTCTCTTTAGTGGCTATTTTAGATGCAGATAAAGAAGGTTTTTTACGGTCTGTTGTTTCTCTGGTACAAACCATAGGCCGTGCTGCGAGAAACTCAAATGGAAAAGCAATTCTATATGGTGATAAAATCACAAAGTCTATGGCTCAAGCCATAGAAGAAACGCAAAGGCGACGAGAGAAGCAAGAGTTGTTTAATGAGCAGCAAGGGATTACGCCAACCACTATTTTTAAATCAGTCACTGATATACTTGAAGCGACTATACCAGGGGCAGGGCTTAATCAATCCGCTAAAAATAAAGTGGCCGAACAAAAATCCAGTTACACAGCATTATCTCAAAAAGAAAAAGAGAAGAAGTTAACGCAGTTAGAAGATCAAATGTATAAGCACGCAAAAAACCTAGAATTTGAAGCCGCAGCAAAGGTCAGAGATGATATAAAGCAATTACAAGCAGAAATGTTGGTTTAGTGGTTGCAATAAGCTTTTTTTTAATTATAATAAACAAGATAAGTTTTAGGCGTGTAGCTCAGTCTGGTTAGAGCGCTACTATTACATGGTGGAGGTCAGTAGTTCAAATCTATTCGCGCCTACCATAACTTATGATTATATTTATCATAAATATAACTTCAAAATATAGATACAATATAGGCGCGTAGCTCAGTTGGTTAGAGCACTACCTTGACATGGTAGGGGTCGGTGATTCGAATTCACTCGTGCCTACCAATTTATTGATTAAACTCGATGAGTTGGTAATTAAGGATATGTCCTCATTTTTATACTCGTTAACTTAAGCGTCTATTAAGCCTTTTTCTGCAATTATTGTAATTTGTAGGTTTCAGGTATTCTAAATTTCCCTGAAAATATTTAGTTTCATCTCAGAAACCAATTTAGTTATCATACATCTATGCATCTATGCGCTTGCATTCAGCAAGTCCTGCCCTACTGCGCGTTAAAAATAGCATCATATATCGCATTATTTTTAAGTAATTGATATATAAGTGTTTATATTTTAATTTTATGTCTTTCTGTCTTTTACGAGTAGAGTGGTTCGGCAGTTGGTGCGGTTTGCTTTGTAGGTAAAATAATAAAGTAAAAGCTATGCTTCCGCTTAACTAAATGATTCCTGCTGAGCATGCAGCTCTACAGGTACAATAGGGCAATTTTTAATGAGTCTTTTGCTATGGTTTAAGAGTGTGCAATTGACTGACTGACATAGATGGGCTGTATGGTGGATATTAATTCCTTACTTGATCGTGTTGATACCTTAAAAGCAAGGCTGGATCAACAGAGAGATTGGCGAAAAGATGAGATTCTTGAAGCCTTACACATCGAATATACTTATGACAGTAACCGTATTGAAGGAAATACCTTAACACTACGTGAAACGGATTTAGTTATTCATAAAGGTTTGACCATTGGCGGTAAGCCAATGAATGAGCATCTTGAAGCGATTAACCATTATGAAGCCATCATGTTTATTCGTGACTTGATTAAATCAAATGAGCCCTTTAATAAGCATAACCTCTTATCTGTTCATGGTTTGATATTACAAGGTATAGATAGGCGCAATGCAGGGCGTTTTAGGCAAGTGCCAGTGATGATTAGTGGTAGCAAGCATACACCTCCTCAGCCATGGCAAATTGATAAATTGATGGAAGAGTATTTTCTATTTTATCAGCAGAGTGCCGAAGAATTGCATCCTGTTATTTTAGCCGCTGAACTGCATGAGCGTTTAGCAACAATACACCCATTTATTGACGGTAATGGGCGCACTGCACGATTAGTAATGAATTTGATTCTATTACAAGCGGGCTACCCTATTGCTAATATAAGTGGTGATACGATGGCACGGCTGGATTATTACGGCGCTTTAGAGAAATGTAATTTACAGCAAGATAAAACAGATTTTCACAGACTGATTATTACTTATGTTATTGATGCATTAGAGCGACTGTTAAAGCTTGTTGATGCTGAAAATGTTTAAACCGTAAGCATACGGTAAAAACAGCGAGGCAAGAGCAAGCAATTTTTGGTACTCAAGTAAGTAATCCCCCTAAATCCCAGAATCCCCCAGTATTTTGAATAGGGTGGTTGAAATCTATAATATTTTTAGTTGTTACTTTTTTGGGTGTTTTTATAAGTTACTGTTTTTTAACCGCATAGCTTATGGAATTATAAAGAGAGATGCGCCATGTTTATCGTTTGGTGTATCATTTTGTGAAGATGTAATTAGAGCTTATGTGTGAGATCAGCTTAAGGAGCATGAGAAGAAGGGTCGAGACAGCTCGATTTTCTTTAAAACTCGGCTCGCTTGCGGCCGAGTTTTTTATAATAAACAAAGTCCGTAAGCTGTTGTTTATTACAGCCGCGTTCATTTTTAATCACGCATGAAATCCGTAACCAGTTGATTTATTAAGACTTAAAATGACTGGTAGCGGCATTAGGGTCAGCCAGTAATGCCGCTACCAGTCACATTAATTCCTTTTATATCAACTGGTTGCATATTCATTTCTTGGCTTCGTCATTAGAGAATAGCTCTTCGGTCTTCGCTTGATAACTCTGGGTTGATTTGGCCTTT
>Ga0209184_1000290_pt1 | contig 62316 bp, 42 predicted proteins | sample EN8Hudsemesocosm_2_FD_184627 | JGI IMG/M metagenome (GOLD analysis project Ga0209184, IMG submission 184627) | Methane-oxidizing microbial communities from mesocosms in the Hudson Canyon - EN8C Hudson Canyon (SPAdes) (version 2) | ecosystem: Environmental > Aquatic > Marine > Cold seeps | place... | reverse complement strand
TGCAAAAATGAATGCACTTAAAGACGCTCAAGTATTTTCAGGAACACAATTATTACCAATAAAACGCCGTTTTGGCGACTTAAACGCCGAACGATTTAAATGGTTAAAAGAAAGTAGCGCGCTCTACTTAATAGGCGCCACTGAACATATAAGCAATACTTATCGGTGCAATTTTAGATGCAGGAGGGAACTTACGACCCTTGTTTTAAAATCCAACCTAGATATCCCGGGTCATTTAGCAGACGTTTATCTGAATAAAGCGATTTTTGTCAACACAAATAATGAAAATACCACGCTCGTTAACGCTGGAGAAAACGCAGCCAAAGACTGGATTGCAGGTCAAGCAATTCAAAAAAACATATCGCTTGAAGAAAAACTTGATGGCTCAGGAATCTTAACTTAGCTCCATGTGCGGGGATAGTGTTAACAACTGAGACTTGCCTCGCCGCTCACTAATACCACTCTACCACTTGGGTAAGTCCTGCGTATAACCTTCTCCTTTTTCAGTCATTTTCTCTATAACAAATTGCACTGATCTGTTCTTTAGAACTAACCTCAGCCTTCACTAGGTAGCCTAGTGAGTTCGCACCTTCTTATTGATTAATTCTGACAAACCCTATTTCGACCATTATCTTTTGCCTTATAAAGCGCTGCATCAGCTTTTGCTAATATACTTTCGGGATTTTCTGTTGATAAGGGTACGCTTACCGTCAGGCCAATACTTATCGTCATCTTTAAAGCAAGTTCCTCAAACACCACGATTTCATTCTCGACCTCTTTCAATAAACGCTCGGCAACATGTAAAGCACCTTGCTCTGGGGTATCAGGCAAAAGAATGACAAACTCTTCGCCACCGAACCGAGAGACAGTATCATCTGGGCGGGTAACACTATTTTTAAGTACATTTGAAATTGCTTTCAAGCAGGTATCACCAGCCAGGTGACCGTAGTTATCATTTAAGCTTTTAAAAAGATCAATATCAACTAATAGGATAGCTAATGGCTTTTGTATTCTCTGAGAGCGTAAAAATTCAGCCTCTAGTTTTTGATTCAAGTAGCGACGATTATAAAGACCAGTTAACTCATCAATATGACTGATATGTTTTAATTTGGCATTCGCTAACTCTAGATCACTCATGGTTTTCTCTAGCTGGTCTGTTCGATGCTTAACTTGTGACTCAAGGGTTTCATTCGTTTGTTGTTGAATGTTTAGTGTCATTTCTTGAGCTGAGAGTTTTTCCTCTCTTTCGGAGGCTATTTTAAGCGCGTACTCTAAAGCATCTTCTTTCGCTTCTTGGCGCTGTCTATTTTGTTGGGTAATATATTCACCCAGAGCAAAAGATAACCATACAACTGAAATGGCGGTACCAATTTGCAAAGCATTTTCGTTAAATAAGTTTCGCTCTATAAGGCCTAATTTACTCAAGGCAAGCACAATCGCACCTAATAATGTGCCTATCCATGCAATGGTAAATAATTTCGCAGTTTTATTGCCTTCCAAAGATTGTTTACAGCCTACAAACAAACCTACAAAGTTAATTAGAAGAGCGAGTACAATAAGGCACATAATAGAAATGCGATATGAAATCACACTTGAGAAAATAATAATAAATGCGGAAAATATGGCAGACAGACTAAAGAATATAGCTATTTTAGGTGAACGCACTTTTAATCCTAAAAGCGATCTAACAAACAGACTTTCAGAAAACAACACTAGTCCTAAAAAAATAGGCAATGCGTGATCTTGCCATATAGGTGAATCTGGCCATAAAAATTGGTAACTAAAACCGCCTATCGTGGCTTGAAATAATAAAAAAGATGTGAACGTTAAAGCGTAATAAATGTACTGCGTTTCACGAATATAATAATAAAGACATAAGTTATAGAAGGCCATAACGAGAATAAAACCAAAATAAATCCCTTCCAATATTAAACTGCTTTGTTCTTTTTCGTAAAAATCAGATTGCTTCCAGAGTTTAATAGGAACTTGTAGGGATGAACTGCTACTTACTCTAAGCATTACAGTCACACTATCATTCCGATCTAAATGAACAGGTATAACAAAATCACGGTGATCAATTGGTCGATCATCAAAAACGACACGATCACCTAAGTTATAAACTTCAGCTCGATTATGATAATTAACGTAAACATCCAGGTAATCCAGTACGGGGTATCCAATATGTAAAAGCCAATTTGGATCAACCCCCTTGTTCTCAAACTCTAGTTTTATCCATACAGCTGATGTGGAATAACCTAAAGACAAAGATTCACTAGCGCCTGTAGTCCAGTCTTTGTCTGCTTTTGACCAGAGCTCTCTAATCCCAAGTTTCCCACCCTCATCAAGCAAGTAAACACTGTTTAATCCAACTAGTTCACCACTTTTAATATTATTTACATCAATTGATGCTGAAGCCGTTACCGTAAAAAAAAATGAGATCAGCAATAAGACTATCACTTGAACAGAATCAACCAACCGATCAGAGTATTCTTGTAGTTTCGTGCACATATTAATCTTAACCTAGATATTTTAACCAAACGCTGAGTATTAGCATTAGTTCAACAGACCGTACTCATAAAAAACTAATCTTTGATTAGATACTAGTATGTTTTGTTCATAGTTTGTGACAATAGAATTGCTTTATAAAATAACCTTTTGGGCGGGCTTTTCAATTCGTTTTTTTCAACACGTCTAATAAAGCGTATTAAATCTATATCGGCCTCGTCTTTTGAGTCATAAGGTCCAATTTCTACTCCCTCCCTTGTTGAGCAATAGTATTTCCGATTTATTTTATAAAAACGATTAGATCGAAAATATACACCATCTTGTTCACTTTTTCGCAATGTCAATTTAATACATTTTTTTTCAATTAAAGACAAAGCTCAGCTCTCCGTAGTTCAAATCCATCTCCCACTCATACTCGTATGATAAATATGCATACTATAAAGGCGAGACGATACCTCCTACATGAATAAACTGATGATTATAATAAAGGTTTGTTCTATACGAGAACCGGTGAGCCTTAAATCGAAAGACAATCGAGGAGTCTCTAATCATTATTAGTTTGTACAAACTTTTTGTGATTTAGGTTTTCTATAATTTAGCGACTTATAATTTTTGTTACTAAGTACAAATAATGCTCAGTATGCTTTAGAAAACAATATCAGGCATCATATCCAATACAATATGCTATAAACATTTTACTTCTGCGGGGTTTGTTCTTGATCTAATTAATTGTAGTCAATACGTTCAAGGTCGATATTCTGAGCAAATGATTTAAGTTTTGAAATACACTTACTAGAGGGTGTACTTTCAAATAAAAACAAACTTTCAACGTTGCCATACTTATCAAGCAAGAGATCCAACACTGGGCAATCTTCTTCATCGCTCAGGTCAATCACCCAAACAGAAATATCGGCACCTATCGTCATTAGCGTTTCGATGTCAGCAGAACCAAATACTTTTATATTCAGATCATAACTTGCTAATAAATTTTGTATTTGTTGTCTATATGAAACTGACCTTGAATACACACCAAGCGTTGTAACTTTTGAGTCGTCTGAAAATATTACACTAGGCACCAAGGTAAATTTAGCTGGTTGTTCAGCCTGTGTGGTGTTAGCAGTTTCAACTCCGTAAGGGTTCGACTCAGATAACTGATATTTATTTGTATGTGCACTATGACCAAAAGCAGGGAGGCTAGCATCACTTGAACCCGAATATTTATTATGCGCTTTAGCTAGTATCGGAACACGCAATGCATCCTTAAAATCGGTATCCCAGCAATCATCTGTTTCTAATCTAAGATCCTTTGCGTAATGGTCCCCTTCAGTTGAATGCGCGCGCTTACGCTGACCGACAGATCTTAGCTCTGAGCCGGTTTTAACATTCTTAAGTCCAAATAACTGATTGAGCATTGTCATCACCATATTTTTTATTAAAGAAGGTAACGAAATCATTAAACTAAATGAAGCTAAATCCAGCATGAACAAATTGATGAAAAATGTAAACTAGTGATAAATCTGTGAAGTCTGACTGAATGATACTATTTGGTACATCATAAGGTGAGAATGATTACACTATATAACTCAAACATGATGAACTTAATGCAAATAAGCATAAGTCCGTGTTGACACGGACGGTTAAAAACTGGATTCCTTTTTAAACCAAATTTCTCAGTTAAAGTTAATCTGAGCAGGTAGTGTTAGCTAAATATAATGCTTTCAATTCAGCCATGCTAACTTCCGCAGCAGGACGACTCCGCCCCAATTCGTCTCCACCAATATAAATTTTGAGTGATTTATTATTATTGAATAACGCTTGCATATCCGCAGCCCAAACAGCATTACTTGCATAAAGATTACGGGAAAATTTATGCAGTTGACCGCCATCAACTTTGATACCTACCTGCTTCAGTTTAATATCAAGGTTTGTTGTAGTATTCACAATAAGGCGATCTTCAAGTACGTTTAGCCACATCTGTGTTGTATAGTCTGGGCTCTCTAATTCGATAGTTGACGACGACATAGCACAACCACCCCATGATTTGACTGCTTTCGAGTTTCCAGTCAATGGGCTTAATGACGATTCATACATCTGTTTTTTTATGTCTTTAGTTATACCGGACTCAAGACTAGAACGAGCTTCATGTTCGAGTACTTCAACAGGCATCCCTGCAGCACTTGGATTATTGCCTGTCATGGTATTTATAGCAGCGATAAGCTTTATATTTTCTTTTCCACTACTTGGTTCCAGCAATAATATCTCTGTGACCAAGATTGGTTCTTTTGAAGTTTCGACTTTTTCAGCGACAGATTTAGATTTATTGCTTAAGGTTGCAGGTGTTTCAATTACTTTATCATTAATCGATCTCTCTAGATTAATGAGGTCGTTGTTTTTAGCGTTAGTATCCACCTCAACCTCACCTTCGCTAGCTTGATTAGTATTTGAAATTAAACTCTGTGGCTTGGTAACGGTATCGACTTCATGCTCGGTAAGGTCGGTGGATGTATTATTCAAGGTGAATACTTCACTTAACCAGTTTGAAGCTTTGATAGCATATTGGCTAAAGTCTTCTGAATTAAATAAAACTTGCTTATGTGTTGCTTGTACTTCCCTTTTTTTAGGTGAAATTGTTTCTTCATACACAGGCTTCATTTCTGTGGATGTATTTTCAATGTAAGTATTTTCATCCTCTATAAACAGGGACGCTTTTATTTCAGCCTGCTTGTTCAGTCGCTCAATTTTCGAAAGCTCAGGCTCTTCGTTAGAGTGTAAAGCGGCACATCCAGATAAACTTCCGAGCATCGCCAATACAATCAATAAACGTGCAGACAATCTACAATCAGCATACATCCTTTTAAGCTGACAACATTCAGAATTATTATTCATTTCTGATACCACCTTGTCATCGTTAATTTTTGTTATATGAGATAACTCTCCTAGAGGCTATATATCACGTAATAGTGGCAAGTGAGCTCACCTGAAGAGGTCTCGCAATATCATTATGTTAGTGAGAGCTGAAACTATTAACATGAACAAACTGATGACATGTATTGTTTTCCACTTATGAATTTTAAAAACTATGACGCTGCCCACATAAATTCAAAAAGTAGAAAATATAGCTGAAGTCTATTTTGTTAACCTGTTAACAAAACGACACATTCCTAATGCAAACCATGCAAACCATTGTTATATCACCCTCAAAACGACTCATTTGCACAATCTTCCACAGTTGATCCATCTTCATTACATAATTGTAAGTTAACTTAGCTCTATAACTAAAAAAACAAGAAGAACAAGAAGAACAAAAATGAAAAGAAACACCTAATAATTACATTCAATGTGAATACAGGTAAATTAGTCATGTCAAAGTCCGAAAGAAAAGCAGTTATTTATACCTCGCAGCAACGATCCTTATATGTAGGCCGTACAGAGCGGGTACTAAAGCGAGTCAATGTCGCCTCGACCCTACTAATCTCACTAGAAGATGATCTAGTACTGCTTGATAGTTCAGACAAAACACTGCATCGTAGCAAAAGCTTTCTTGTTCCTGCTGGAATGGATGTCTCGATTGCTACAAACCATGCCAAAGTGGCTATGTGTTTTTTGAATGATCTCGGAACCGACCTGAGTAACCTAATCCCAAAAATGAAAGAATCTATTTGTTTTTCAAAGAATGACTGTTTATATAGTGGATTAAACATTGAACAAGATATTATTCAGCATGAGGAATTCTTGTGCGGAACTCAAACATCGAGTGAAGATGCTCTGGGCCAGCTAGCATCCTGGATTGAAGCCTCAAACCTAAAATCTGATTTCATTATCACTGACGAACGTATTGCAAAAGCAATCCAATATATTAAACAACACTATAATGAAAATATCTCAGTCGAAGCCATCGCAGAACACGTAAACCTTTCTGTGCCTCGTTTGACACAATTGTTCAAGCAGGTAACCGGATCACCTATTCGACGCTTTAGGCAATGGCACAGAATATTTACCACGGCACAGAAAACCTCAATGGGCCTATCTTTAACCGATGCGGCGATTGATTCAGGTTTTTCAGATTACGCCCAATTCTCACGTACTTATCGCCAGTTCGCTGGTGGAAGCCCAGCTGCAGCAAGGAACAACACTGATATACGAGTTCTTGCACAATGTGCATAATCTAGTAAGACATTACTACAGTTTGTTCAGCTTTGACTATACTTAGCAACAACTCTTGCAACCTAGACTGATATTTGATGTACAGTAATAAAAATACTGATTTACCTCTAACAATTGATGCTCACTTTACAGATACGCAACCTACGATACTTGTAGTAGATGATGATGCCAGCAATATACAAGTTCTTCTCAGCATGCTTGAAAATGTATATCGAATATTGGTGGCAACTTCAGGAGAGCAGGCTCTAGAGTTACTGAATAAAACAACCCATATCCACCTTGTGCTTCTTGATGTTGATATGCCCCTACTATCCGGTTTCGAAGTATTAGCACGGATAAGAGCAAACCCTATTCACTCCTCCCTTCCCGTTATCATGGTTACAGGTAAAAACCACGATAAACACGAAGCTTATGCACTTCAACAAGGTGCAAATGATTTTATCTCTAAACCTATTTCAGCGCCTGTTGTAAAAGCCAGAATCAAAACGCAGCTGAGTTTATATGATTTTAATCACACCATTACTAAAAAAAATAAGGAACTTGAACTCTCCTTCCAGAAGCTAGAAAAATCCAAAGAAGAATTATCTTATTTTATGGCTATGGTGAGTCATGAGCTCCGTACACCTATCACAATTCTTCAATGTGAAACTGAATTATTGAGCGATGGTATTAGAAAGCCTACAAAAGAGAATTTATCTTCACTTTTAGACGAAGTTAAACATGTAAGCGTGCTGATTAATGACATGTTTGATTTATCGCTAGATGAATCCAATGCGCTTAGTTATGAAAAAGAGCCGTGCGATTTAATCTGCCTACTTAGTTATTCAGTCAAATTATTCGAACCTCAGTTTCAAGAAAAAAACTTAACACTTAATTTTAATACTGAAAAATATAGCGATTGTTATATTGAAGCCGATACAAAACGATTAAGACAAGTTATCGACAACCTATTACGAAATAGTATGAAGTACACTGATACTAATGGAAAAATTGAAATATCACTCGTTAACGAAGACGATTTTATATTCATTCGCGTAGAGGACAGTGTGCCCGGCGTTGCCCATGAGAACATACCGCACTTATTTGATCGTTTTTATCGCGTTGAAAAGTCTCGAAATCGTGCAATGGGAGGGAGTGGCTTAGGCCTCTCAATTTGCAAAACTATTATAGAAGCTCATAGCGGAATCATCATAGCGGAACCTTCCTCATATGGAGGTCTTTGCATAAAAATACGCTTACCTAACCCTTCTCTAACTAGAGATTCCATTATTAATAAGAAAAAAATAGACCAGGAATTAAATTGAGCATGTCGTATTTAATTTTAATCGTAGAAGACGAACCAAAACTCTCACGCTCAATTGCTGAATATTTAGATAATTCAGGCTTTCAAACTCATATCATTGATAATGGTAATTTCGTTGTAGACTGGGTGCGCAATAACACACCAACACTAATTCTTCTCGATCTTATGCTTCCAAAGAAAGACGGCATTAGTATTTGCCAAGAAATCAGAACGTTTTCCCAAGTACCTATTATTATGGCCAGCGCCAAAACAGATGAGATTGACCGCCTTGTCGGTCTTGAGATTGGAGCAGATGATTATTTATGCAAACCATTTAGTTTACGCGAAGTGGTTGCTAGGGTGAAAGCGGTCATTCGTCGGCACGAACACATCCCACATGAAATACCACTAAAACAAAGTCTACAGCTGGATAAATCGAGTAGTTGTGTCGCATTTAATAATGAGAAAATTGAACTTACAGCCATTGAATTTAATATTTTAACAAAATTGATTCAACAACCTGGAAAAATATTCAAGCGTAATGAATTAATGGACAGTGCCTATGAAGATGGTCGTATAGTCAATGACCGTACAGTTGATAGCCACATGAAAAAAATACGTAAGAAGCTTGCAGGCCTCGCGCCAGGAAAAAAATTCCTACATGCTATCTACGGTGTCGGTTACAAATTTGAACCCTAATAAAGGCTGTACGCTACATTCGATGACTGCCATTGAACAGACCCGTCTGCTACAAAGGGAATCACGATATTGGATACGTGTAATTCTTTGTTTGTTGATATTTGCATCTAGCACTTTAGTGAGCGCCGGACCAGAAGAAATACTTAGTTCAAAGATTAATCACACTAGTGACAACACAGCAGTCAAGCCCTTAAAACATAACTTCAGACAATATATGGGGTCATATTTCTTTTCTTATGAGGACCGCTTTGGTTCACAAACGATTGAAGATATTCTTGTACTCTCACAGCAAGGTAAAATTAATAATCCCACGCCATCCTCTCTGCAATTTGGTTATTCATCAAGTGCTATCTGGTTACGGTCAATCATAGAAAATACTCAATCTTCAGATATTGAAAGCTATCTTGAAATTCGCTACCCCCCCTTAGATAATATTGATGTCTACCTCGTCGAACCTGACAACAATATTGTTTCACATATTATTCTGGGCGATCAAATCCCCTACTATGATAGGCCTGTTGAATCCCGAATCCATATAGCCCCGCTTATATTTAAGGCGAATCATACATACCAACTATTTATTCGTGTAAAGAGTCTAAGTTCTCTCTCAATCCCTGTTTATCTTTCATCTCCCGACGCCATGTATGAAGGTGCGCATTACGAACAAATAGCGATAGGTATGTTTTTCGGGTTAGCGATTGGTTTATTCTTCTATAACTTATTTTTACTTATCATCATTAGAGATATCGTTTATCTTTATTACATCGTTTACGTACTTGGCTATACCGCTTTTATGGCCTCCTTAGATGGTTTGTTATTTCAGTTCTGGCCAGACGCTATCATTTGGGAAAACCGCTCCTTGTACATTTTCCCTTGGATTTGCGGTATTTTCTTATCCTTATTCTGTCGCAATGTACTGCAAACAAAAAGCCAATCGCCAATCTCTGACTCCCTCTTAGTTGCCTTTGCAACGGTCTATATAATAGGCACGGCTGCCTTCTTCTTTATTGATATTAGTGTCATGGCGAAACTCACGTCTCCTGTAATTGCTATCAATGCATTCATTATCCTAGGTATTACGGTCCTTAGATTTTACCAAGGCTTCAAAGCGGCTGGTTATTTCATTATAGGTATGGGGAGTTTCTGTTTTGGAATCATTTCAATCGCTGCTGGCGCTTTGAATTTACATAGTAATTACCAGCTAACGCCCTTTATTTTGAAAGTGGGTGCTGCAATTGAGATGATCATGTTCTCGATTGCACTAGCGCAAAGAATTAACACCTTACAAACAAGAAATAAGCAAACACGAATAGAAAACCTTAAACGTATGGATAAGCTGAAAGATGAATTCTTAGCGAATACTTCTCATGAATTAAGAACACCTCTAAACGCTATCATAGGCATTGCCGATACCCTATCAGATCGAGCGAAGGATAGACTAAATGATGAGGATAAGCGTAGTTTATCCCTGATTTCTGGAAGCGGCTACCGTCTTGCTAATCTGGTAAATGATATTCTAGATTTTTCAAAACTAAAGCAAGATGAAATATTACTGACAAAAAAGCCCCTTGATATCGAAAGCATTATTGACACCGTTGTTCAACTGTCAGAGCCAGCCCTAAAAGATAAAAACCTACTACTTGTTAAAAAAATTGATTCTTCAATACCAGCCGTTTTAGCAGATGAAGACAGGATTTTCCAGATCCTACATAACCTTATCGCAAACGCGATCAAGTTTACGCCTGAAGGAAAAATAACCGTCAGAGTTACGCAAAAAAATAAACTTATTCATGTCGTCATCGAAGATTCTGGAATAGGAATATCAGCCTCTAAATTTTTTAAAATATTCCGTTCATTTGAGCAAGCTGATGGTTCAATCGATCGGAAATTTGGTGGCACCGGATTAGGCTTATCGATAACTAAAAAACTTGTTGAATTACATGGTGGAAAAATATGGGTTGAATCTGAACTCGGTAAAGATTCTAAATTTACTTTTACGCTGCCCAATATCATTACAGAGATACAACGCTCTGATATCAGTTCGGCACCCACTTCGCGCATAAGTGCTCAACTTTCCAAAAGACTTTACAATATAGTCAAACCTTCACTGGCGCTTGGTAGCGTAATAAACAATCAAGGTAACTCAGGAAGTAACGGAAGTACTCCCCAATTAACATCTAGTAATCAAAACAACTCGCCTATTAACTTAAACCAAAAACAAGAAAAACAGTTCCGTATATTAGTCATTGATGATGAGCATATTAATCTTGAAGTCATTTTAGGCCAGTTGTCTGGTCAAAGTTATCAGCTTTCTTTTGCTTATTCAGGCCCTGAAGCCTTGCAGCTTTTAACGGGTAACTCATTCGATTTAATTCTATTAGATGTCATGATGCCTGAGATGTCAGGCTATGAGGTTTGCCAAGAAATACGAAAAAAATACAGCACTGAAGAACTACCTATTATTATGGTAACAGCCAAGAACCAAGTCAGCGACTTAGTAAAGGGCTTTCAAACAGGCGCCAATGACTACCTAACTAAGCCCTTTGTCAAAGAGGAATTACTTGCTCGTATAAACCTTCATCTCACCTTAAAAGATGCAGTGGGGGCACTAATCGAGTCTGAAAGAAAATTCAGAAGTATTTATGATCAAGCTTTAGAAGGTATATTTCAGATCACACCCTCTGGCCATATTTCCGGTAACCCTGCTATGGCAACCATACTTGGGTACGACTCACCAGAAGATTTAAGTAATTCAATTCATAAAACAGCCAAACAATTATTTGTCGACAAAAAGCAACGCGAAGCTTTACTAAGCAACCTCGATTCGAAAGGCACATTGCGGCAAGTTGAAGCTCGACTTCGCCGAAAAGATGGATCCTTAATATGGGTGTTCGCACAAATTAATACCATAATGGGCTGTAATGGCGAGTTACTTCGGTGGGAGGGCCTTCTTGATGATATTACCGACCGAAAAGAAGCCGAAGAAGCTTTGCTTGCAGCCTATAAAGATATCGAGATTAAAGTTGAAGAACGGACACGCGAACTAAAGTCAACGAACTTACAACTGACAATAGCGCAACAAGATGCTGCACGTACAGCAGAAGAAAAGAGCATTTTGCTAGCGAATATGAGCCATGAAATAAGAACACCGATGAATGGAATTCTCGCAGCTGCCGATCTTGCCTTCGACTCAACAAATGACCCTAAACTAGATAAGTTTCTTACAATCATAAAACACTCTGGAATGACTCTACTAGAATTAGTCAATGAAGTGCTTGATTACTCGAAGATTTCCTCTAATCGACTTGAAATTGAACAAACACCCTTTAACCTTCCAGAGTTGTTTGAAAAACTTGGTCATATGTTTAGCGTTAACATGGCAAAACAAAATTCGCCCGTGGAACTACTTTGTTTTTTAGATCCGGACATTCCTACCGCCCTAAATGGAGATATTCTTAGAATTCAGCAAGTGTTAACCAATCTACTCAGCAATGCCCTTAAGTTTACCTTGAAAGGGCATGTATTATTGAGTGCAGCATTACAGAATATATCCGAGAAAACTTGTGTAGTAAACTTCAAAGTCAGTGATACGGGCATTGGCATTGAACAAAGTTATTTAAAAGAAATCTTTAAGCCTTTTACTCAGGCTGAGTCATCCACAGCTCGTAAGTTCGGTGGTACTGGACTTGGCATGACTATTTCAAAACAATTAGTTGAGTTGATGGGTGGTAACATTTCAGCAGAAAGTAAGCTCAAGAATGGAAGCTGTTTTTCATTTCAACTAACCTTAAAAATGACCGGCTCTCAACTAAGTACCGAGCCCATGATGAATTCCCCTCAGTTCGAGAATTTTCACCATAAGTCGGTCATGATTGTAGGTGACAATGCTGAGATGACCAAAATTCTACATACTTATCTATCAAAGCTAGATCTCAAGACGAAGCAGGTTAATAATTTAAAAGAAACGCTAGTTAAACTAAACCCCGATAACACAAGTACAATCAATCCGGACTTCTTGTTTATCAACAAGGCCCCAGATGAGGGTATTGATATTTACCTTAAAGCGATATCTACCCTTCGCCATGAATACCAACTTAACATTCCTATTTTACTTTTGGTTGACCTAGCCGAACGTCAAGACTTATCGCAGCATAAAACAACAGATATCTCATATATACTGGAAAAGCCCGTTACCTTAATGGATGTTTATATATCATTAATGAGTGTTACAGGTCTTGAGCAATTACTTCCAAAAAGCAATTTGTATGTTCATCAAGATCAACAAACAGAGATGTCTAGACTTTCAACACGTAAACTATTACTTGTTGAAGATGACCCTACCAGTCAGATTATTACTAAGGAAATTCTAGCCAAATTAAAGATCGATATAGATATCGTTTCAAATGGCAAAGAAGCCATATCTGCGATTTATGGTCAGCCATATGATGCTATTTTGATGGATATCAATATGCCAGAATTTAACGGCTATGATGCAACCAAGAGGATACGTAGTGATAGACAATTTTCCCCTATTCCTATTATTGGTATGTCAGCGCATGTCCAGCCAGAAGATAAAGAAAAAGCCCTGAATTCCGGCATGAATGGCTATATCAATAAACCTATTGTGGCATCCAAGCTGTTTCAAGCGCTGTCTCAACATTTAAAAGATCTCCCTAAAAACACAACAATCCCCGTCAACTTGAACAGCGAATTGACTAGGAACCTCCCAACTATAAAAGGGCTCGACACAGAGTATGCTATGTCGAAGTTAGAGCTTGATATTAATGCCTACAAACAAGTATTAATGTCTTTTTATCAAGCTCACAAGCTAACACCCAAAAATATAACTGACTTATTTTTGAAACAAAAATGGCTAGCACTACAGGACCTTTCGCATCAAATCAAAGGCAGTGCAGGAAACATTGGCGCAAAAAACATCGAAGCAGAAGCATTTAAGTTAGAACAAAGTTGTAACTTAATAACGCTGGACTCGACGTCAAAGGAACCTTCGGTCGACTACATTTATGAAGAGTTTACTAATTTAATCAAATCTTTAAGTTCTTTAGTTATGGGAGCTACATCTTTTGACAATATGACTAAAGTGGACACAAATACCGGTGTAAATGTATTTGTAAGTGAAGCGATACTAAATGACTTAATTGATCAGCTCACTAATGCATTGGAGTCAGGCGACCCATCAAAGGTGAAAAAGCACTTTAATGAACTGTTGATTGCGATGGGCTCTCGTCGAACAATAGAATTGAAAGAATGCATCGATCGCTTTGATTATAAGCGGGCACTCACCCTACTGGGCAATATAAAAATTTGACTTAAACATTAATAAACTAAGTATTCAGTGTTTTTCTTTTCCATAGGCTTCTATCGATGATCTTGAAAGCGTGTATATTTATTTTCTAGTAATCAAGAACAACTTATCACTCAAATGGCAAATAGTGTCAGCAAGAAAATTCGATAATACCTTTCAGCACAGGACACGCATTAAATGGAATACCGAAAACCAGGAAAAACCGGACTAGATATCAGCCTGATAGGATTAAGCACGATGACTTGGGGTCGGCAGAGTTCTCAGGCTGATGGTTTTGAACAAATGGATTATGCCCTTGAGCATGGAATCAATTTTTTTATACAGCAGAAATGTATGCCATTCCTCCCAGTAAGGAACGTTTTGGTACCAGTGAAACCATAATAGGTAATTGGTTCGCTTCAAGGGCAAATCGCGACAAGGTAATTCTTGCCTCTAAAATATCGGGGCCTGGCTTGCTTTGGTTAAGAACAGGTAATGACCGCATCAATAAAAAAATATTCTACAGGCTGTTGAAGACAGCTTAACGAGATTAAAAACTGACTATATCGACCTTTATCAATTACATTGGCCTAACAGGGGTTCCTATCATTTGGGGATAAACTTGGGAATTCTCGCCTGATTTTGATGTTAAAGCGGAAGAAGATAATTTTTTAGAGGTTTAAATACGCTACAAGGTTTGATTCAGGAAGGAAAAATTTGTCATATTTGCTTGTCTAACGAAACAGCTTGGGGCGTTAATAAATGGTTACAGCTCAGCAAAGATCACGACTTGCCACGTATGACATCTGTGGTTTACTTGCATGGTCACCGTTAACCCGAGGGATTTTAAGTGGTAAATATCTCAATGGAGCACGGCCTGAAGGTACAAGACTCACATTGGAAACCCTCGTGAAACATAGAACTGGTCAGCAAGTAGATGACGCAACTAAAAAGTATATTGAAATTGCCCACCGTTACGACCTCGATCCTTGTCAGATGGCTTTAGCCTTTGTAAATACTCGCCCATTTGTCAGCTCTACACTGATAGGGGCAACAACGATGCAGCAATTGAAAAGTAATATTGATTCAATATCTGTGACTTTATCTGATGGAGTACTCAAAGAAATTAACCAAGTAAGACGTGAACACCCTATGCCTTTTTAACAAGGCATAACGCTTTAGCTTAGTAATTTTTTGCTTAATAACTGAGCAAAAGACCCTTTATACAACTTGACACCCAATCTAGCGGTTAGATATCAGTAAGTATTTTGTAATGCTTGTTGATTTTAACCCTTAAACTTTATCCAACTCATTAGAGTTTATCAATCGGCTAAGGTCATCAGCGCCTCCTACTAAAACACCATTCACAAATACCATTGGAAAAGTTTTCCACCCAGTCCACATTTTTAAGGCATTCCTTTTACGCCATTCTTTAAAGTAGTTTCCGTACTCTAGATACTCAAAATCAAGCCCTTGATTGGTCAATAACTTACACGCATTCTTACATACAGGATTGATGCCCATGCCCATCACAACCAGTGGCTGACTTTCAACGACTTTAATAATCTCTTCAATAAATTCACGATGATTGTTACTTATAGTTGTACGTATACTTGGGTGTATTTTAGATTCATTAAGAATGTAGCGTGACATAATAATTTCTTATAGAAAATGGATAGTAAACTAATACCTTACACTATCGCTGTGTATTTTACGGTAATAAGAAGAGGATTTTAAATGATATTATCAACTCCAACTAATACACGAAAATACTTAAACCACCGCACCTTCTCTTATAAAGATCATCGAATTAAGCGGTTACCGGTGATTACGTTCAAAATAATTATTTAATTCATATCCAAAACATTACATCCCAGCCTTCAGAATCAAAAAATGCAATAAATCGTTACGTTTAAAAACACACACAATGTAACGTTACATTACTTTAACTCTCTACAGAACTCATCTTTTCCATATAATTCAACAGCTTAAAAAGTTGGCACACTCTTCGCTATATATAAAGTGAATTTATCGAAAAGCTTACTCGACTTAATCAAAACTCGGTTCGCTACAAACTTTATATATGACTTTAATTACAGAGAGAATGAATATGAAAAACTTAAACATCGTAAACGCTAACCTAAAAAACACACTTACTTCAGCAATCGGTTCTTTGGTTGTTTCTGGTTTAGCTTTTTCAGGCGCAGTTCAAGCAGACAGTAACCCATTTGGCGCAACTGAATTATCAAGTGGATATATGGTTCTGGCTGAAGGTTCTTGTGGCGAAGGAAAATGTGGTGCTAATGCTGCATTAAAAGAAAAGAAGTCAGAAGGTTCTTGTGGCGAAGGTAAATGTGGTGGCGACAAAAAAGAAATGAACAAAACAGCTGAAGGTTCTTGTGGCGAAGGCAAATGTGGTGGCGACAAAAAAGAAATGAACAAAACAGCTGAAGGTTCATGTGGTGAAGGTAAGTGTGGCGGCGACAAAAAAGAAATGAACAAAACAACTGAAGGTTCTTGTGGCGAAGGAAAGTGTGGTGGAGACAAAAAAGAAATGAACAAAACAACTGAAGGTTCTTGTGGCGAAGGAAAGTGTGGCGGTAAAGCATAAGCAGTCACTACTTTAAATGACGCAAAGAAGAGTGATGTTGTTCATCACTCGCCTTTTTTGTTATCCAAACTAACAAATATTTCTAATATTCAGGGGCAATTATGAGTCTTCAACAAAAAATTCAAGGTGCTGGTTTAGGTTTACGTCGGTCACTATTACCAGAAGTTACAGGTAATGAAATGAAAGCACTGGCTCCAGACGCGTTAGATTTTTTTGAAGTTGCACCCGAAAACTGGATTGGTGTAGGTGGTCGCTTAGGTCGTCAATTACGTGAAATTAGCGAGCAGACGACGGTGATTGCACATGGTCTGTCACTATCTGTAGGTGGTACAGCACCACTCAATACGCAACTCGTTACAGATATTAAGCATTTTTTAAACGAACATAACATGCCTATTTACAGCGAGCACTTAAGTTACTCAGCTGATGATGGTCAACTGTATGATTTGTTACCTCTCCCCTTTACTGATGAAGCGGTTAAGCATGTGTCATCGAGAATACGGCAAGTACAGGAAATTCTTGAGCGACGCATCGCAATCGAAAACATTTCGTATTACCTAGTTCCCGAGCAAAGTATGAGTGAAGTGGAATTCATCAATGCCGTAGTGAAAGAAGCAGATTGCGATTTATTACTCGATGTTAATAACGTTTATGTGAACAGCCAAAATCACAACTACGATCCATTAGAATTTTTAACGCAGCTTGAAGCAAAGCATGTATCTTACCTACATGTTGCAGGCCATTACCAAGAAGCGGATGGTGTCATTATTGATACCCATGGAGCCGATGTGATCGACCCAGTATGGTCACTTTTAAATACCGCTTATGACCGGTTTGGCGCGCTACCCACTTTATTAGAAAGAGATTTTAATTTGCCGGCACTTTCTGAATTAAGCAATGAGTTAGAAATCATCAAAAGCTTTCAAAAACAACATATCACTCAAAACAGGAAGTATGTCGCATGAGCCAAATGACTCTAAAAATGCATCAAACATCGATGGGACAATACCTAAGAGACCCGGAGAATATCCCAGCGCCAAACGGTTTGGATAAACGTAGAGCTAGCATTTATAGCGACTTAGTATTTAACAATATTGAAAGCCAACTAGCTAGTGGTTTTCCGGTTATTCATAGCATTTTATCAACTGAAGATTGGCAAGCTATTGTGCGCGAGTTTTTGCGTGATTATCGGGCTCAAACACCTTATTTCACTAAACTATCTGCAGAGTTTGTGTCATTTATTGCCAACAAAACACCTGCGAAATACGAACATGACTTTTTACTCGAGTTAGCACACTACGAACGCGTTGAGCTCGACCTCTACATGATGGATGAAGCACATGAAAGAACCAACATAGCTGAAGGCGACCTACTCACAGCACCGCTACATATAGCGTCAACCACGCAACTACTAGCTTATGCTTACCCTGTGCACAAAATAAGCCCCTCAAATTTACCGACTGATACGCCAGAACAAGCGACCTATTTACTGTTATTTCAAGACCATGAACAAGAAGTTCGTTTCTTTGAAATTCAGCCTTTAGCTTACCGTTTGATCGAAAAAATTTCTGAAAAAGAATCAAGCGATGGTTTGAGTTTGTTAAGTGAAATAGCCGAAGAAATGAACCTAAACATGAATGATATTTTCATACAACAAGGTAAACAATTACTTTCTCAGCTTAATGCTTTGAATATCTTTGTTACATGCTCCGCTAAATCAATTTAAGTAAAAGGAATAAAAAATGATTAAGTTTATAAACCAACTACAAAATATTTTTGATAAGAGTAAACATTTAGATTTCTTAGCACCACTTTTGTTACGTATATATTTGGTACCTATTTTTTGGATGGCTGGTACCCAAAAACTAAGCCACTTTGACAACACGGTCAGCTGGTTTGGCAATGATGATTGGGGGCTAGGACTTCCCTTTCCCTGGTTAATGGCTGCACTTGCCGTTGCTGCAGAATTAGGCGGCGCAATTTTATTAGCCTTAGGCCTAGCAACTAGGTGGGTTTCAATTCCTATGATGTTTACAATGGTGGTCGCAGCCGTTTCCGTACACTGGCAAAATGGTTGGTTAGCGATTTCAACAGGCTCGGGCATATTTGCTACAGAAAGAACGGTTGAAGCAATTGATAAACTGGATCGGGTAAAAAGTCTTCTTCAGCAACATGGTAATTATGACTGGTTAACCGAAAATGGCACGGTTGCTATATTGAACAATGGCATCGAATTTTCAGTTACTTATTTCATTATGCTACTAACACTTTGTTTTATTGGTGCAGGCCGTTATGTAAGCGCCGACTTTTGGATTGCAAAGCGCTTTCGTCAACACTCACCTTTAACTATTAGTGCAAAGTAATGACTCAGACTCGTGTTTTTAGCGTTAAGCAGTATAATCTTAAAGACGAATTGTCTCACGACACTCTCTTTTTTGCTGAAGCGGCTAAAGTAAACCCAATGACTCCAAACGACCTGACAAAGAATCAAAACGTTGATCATGTAATATCAAGTATCAACCAAGAAAAAGCAATCGCATCATTAGCGGCACTAAGTTATCGAACAGGTGAGTTAGATGATTATCTAAAGCAGATCTGCCAAGCTGTTTTAGATGTGCTGGGTGATGGTGCTGCGGCTGTCACCTTATACCGAAATGGTAAAAAAAATGTAATCGCACGCGTTCCGCACAGCCCAAAAGTCGGAGTACCGCTCGATGTTCATGGTCATCTATCGACCTTTGTCGTCGATAGTGGCAAGGTACTTCGGGTAGCCGACGCTGTTGCAACACCGGAGTACGGCAACCCGCCAGCGGGGTTTTGTTCTTATTTAGGCATACCGTTAAAGCTGCCTAATGACGAAATCGTGGGTACTTTATGTTATTTCGATAAATCTAAACGTGAATATACCCATAGCGACGAACAAGTAGCGAGCTTATTTGCAGAACGTATCGCGATTGCGCTCGATAACTATGAACTTTTTTTGCAACTAAAATCCCATTCTGAGAACCTAGAAGCTTTGGTCCAAGAGCGAACTAAGGAGCTGATGGAAACCCAACGTATATTAATGCAAAAAGAAAAACTAGCGGCGCTTGGTGAATTCGCTACCCATCTAACACATGAAATCCGAAACCCTTTAGCTACGGTAAAGTTAGCGCTGGAATATTTTGAGCGTAAAAGCGATGAGCGTGGGAACAAACGGGCTATGCTGGCAGGCTCTGAAATATCACGCCTTGAACGAATGCTCAATGAAGTACTAAGCTATGCTCGTCCTGTCGAACTTCATACAAGCACACTCAACTTTAGTGATTTTCTAGATGATTTCATTTCAACGAATGACGCAATGCTCGACGAGAAAAAGCAGCACTTTATTGTACATAAAGATGCCCAACCAACCATCATCGCTGACAGAGACAAACTTAATCAAATCTGCTTAAATCTGGTACGTAATGCCTGTGATGCCGCAGATCAAGAACAAGCAATCACAATGACGCTTAGTACAACAGATAACATTACTGGTAGCTCTATTGGTAACATTGCTACATTAAGTGTACATAATGGTGGTGATGTTATTCCAGCAGATAAACTGTCTAATATTACTGAAGCCTTTGTCAGCACAAAAACAAAAGGTACTGGTCTTGGTTTAGCTATCGTTAAAAATTTGGTCGAAGCGCTACAAGGCCAAATGAGTATTCAGTCTACTAAAGAAGCCGGTACGACATTAACCATTCATTTACCGCTGGCTAAATAAAATAAGAATAGGAAAACCAATGAATTCGCGTATTCTCATCCTTGAAGATGAACAAGCACTCGCACAAATGCTGATGATGCACTTTGAAGATGAAGGGCATGAAGTGTTTCATGCCAGTTGCTTAGCTGAAGCACGGAAGCTCGTTCCCCTTCACCAACCCGACCTGATCTTAATGGACCAAGGTCTTCCAGATGGCAAAGGCTATGAATTACTCTGTGAATTCACCGCTCTAAGTATCGACGCCATTATGGTAATGATGACTGCAGAACATGACTTGGAGCTCGCTATTGCAGCCATTAAAGCAGGTGCTTTTGACTTTATTCATAAACCCATTAAAACAGACGAACTTAATCACACGGTTAACCGCGCATTAGAACACCAACAACTTACTCGCCAAGTTGAAGTGTTAAGTACCACGAATGACCCTGTTGTTACAGAACCTCGCTTGCTCGGTAAAAGCCAGGCAATGCTTAATATCAGTAAAGAAATCGCATTAGTCTCAGACAGCAATACACGCGTACTCATCACAGGAGAAAGCGGCACCGGAAAAGAGTTAATCGCACATGCCATTCATCACCATAGTCATCGGCAAGGCCCTTTTATGGCGATCAACTGTGCGGCCCTCGTCGAGAATTTATTAGAAAGCGAACTATTTGGACATGAACGAGGCGCCTTTACGGGTGCAACTGATCGTAAGCCGGGTAAATTTGAATTAGCAGAAAATGGTACGCTGTTTTTAGATGAAATTGGCGAAATGGCTCTCCCTCTACAAGCGAAGTTATTAAGAGTATTACAGGAAGGGACCTTTGAGCGTATTGGTGGTAGCCAAATACTTCATACCAATGCACGCGTCATCGCAGCAACAAACAGGAACTTACCTAGCGAAATTGAACAATCTACTTTCAGAGAAGATTTATACTATCGTCTCAACGCCATGGAAATTAAACTACCTCCATTAAGAGATCGCGCTGAAGATATACCAAGTTTAATTGAAGGTTTATTAAAGCGTATTTGTCGATCAGAAGGAAAAGAGTTACTTCAAATAACCCCTGCTGCCATTAGCTTGCTCATTCAATATAAATGGCCAGGCAATATTCGAGAATTACACAACGTTCTTACCCAGTCAGTTATCAGGGCACGAGGCCATGTAATTGGGCCTGCCGAACTAAACCTTAAAGCAACCAATCAACAAGATATACCCCAAGAAGAAACCAGTAATGCGCAACAACCTATAAGTTTGGCTGAGATGGAAGCCAAACATATTCAGCATGTATTGAACTTTTGTCGCGGACACAAAGGCCAATGCGCAAAGATATTGAAAATTTCAAGGCCTGCACTTGACCGAAAAATTGATAAATATCAGTTAATTATTGAAAAGGTTTTATAGAGGCCTAAGGCTTAATATAAGTACGCTAGGCTTAGATGTGTCAATTTCAGGTACTACAATCTCAGGTACGACAGGAATCTATCACTCTTAATATTAACTGGAATGGCGATATTAAATAAGAATATATCTCATTGAATATAGATTCTTTGCATCATTCACTTCTTTAAAAATGCAACCAAACTAGTATTAACCACCGTGGGATGCTCATAATGTGGTAAGTGTCCGGTTTTATCGAGCGCTAGAAATTCTATTTGGCCTAATGCGCTGAGTACCTTTGCGCTATCCGTAAAAGGAATTGTTTTATCTTGTCGACCCCAGAACAATTGCATAGGTATGTTGCGCTGTCCTAGTTCTTCATACTCACTTTGAAATGTTTTGCCATCTAAGTAATGAGCCGTTTTTAATATTGCCCGAGCAAAACCTTCATACTGAGTTTGTACTGTAAATTTTGTATGCCAATCAGGAAAAACCAAAGGATCATAGACAACTCGATCCAAGCTATTATCGAGCATAGGTACCACCATGACTTTTGCTAAATAATTCCCCAACAAAGGTACTTTTAGTAAGGTTAATACTTTACGTGAGGGTGTTTCAATCAAAGGAGCTAGCAAGCTAACTTTGTTTACTTTTTCAGGATACTGATTTGTAAAATGCGTCACCACCGCGCCCCCCATAGACATACCGATCAAGTTGACTGGAGCGTGGAAGTTTAAAGATTTCAATAAGTCGGCTAACTGCTGCACATAAAGCTCTATACCATAGTCAGATGCTGGTCGATCAGAGTACCCTCGACCAAACAGATCAAAAGCGAGCACTTGATAGCCGGCGTTAACTAACGCTTGTTTTGTTGGCTCCCAAATATATGACGGTATCGAGAAACCATGTACCAATACAACAACTTCTCCATCCGCTGGACCACTTAGTTCGAAATAAGTGCGTCCGTTGGTTAGGTTAATGAATTGACCTTCTAGCTGCTCAGTATTTATTTCACTTAACGTTAGAGATTCGTTATCGTAATAGGGATAGCTAGCACCCATAATAATTGCTAGTACAACTAAAGACCCTACTATAAATTTTACTGGTTTCACGCTTAACACCTAATCAGAAATAGTTTTCATTCAAAATGGCGAGATGCCAAGTTTATGACGTCACAGCATACGGACAAAAACAGCACTTTTATAATAGTGTTTTTTTATGGCCGTGGAATATTTTATCTATAGGTTTGTTATTAAGGTATAACGACTTTTTAAAATCGTTATAGACAAGACAAACCTGATTATTTTTTACTCTAAGATTACAATAACTATTAAAGTATAAATTACATTAATTATGGAGGTCACTTATGACAACCGTAACTACATCATCAAAGCAATCTTCCAGCCTATCTTCAATGCTACCAGGAATCATGGCCCTATTTGCTTTCATCGCTTGCAATGGCACCATTATTTTCGTCACTTTTTTTTCAGTACTTGGTATCACATTAACAATTAACCCGAATATTCAAGCGGCGACAATCAGTCTTTTTGCATGTTTAACTGATGTTTTTGTGTTTATTGAGTTCAAAAAACATAACAAAAAAGCCCCCCTTATACTCGCTATTGCTAGCACGCTTGTGGTTATTTTCACTATGTATATTGCTTATAACCAAGTTATCGAATCAATCGGTCTCATTGCTCTGATAGCTTCAGCTGTATGGAGTTGGCGAGTAAATAAAACGCAGCACAGCTGCGCTTAATCAATTATAGCAACGGCCAATCATAATAAATATAAGCCATAGAGTATGGTTAATGGCGCTCTTCTGCATATTTATTCTAATCACTTAACTGTAAGTCTAAAAGTGTCTAAAAAACAAACAGTTTTTTCTTGTGGTGATACCTGTTAATTCTATAATAAACGGGTATAGGTATAACGTGAAAATGATAAACAGTATTTGTTTAGGTCGCCGTCCTTTCTTAATAACTATATGGAAGTTGGCTACATATTTTTAACTCTATTAGCAAAAAGGAGCCGCTATCTTGAGTTATATTAATTGGAATATATCCGGTCCTGAGTTTTCATCCTGCAACTGTAATTATGGCTGTCCTTGCCAGTTCAACGCCCTACCCACTTACGGAAATTGTGAAGCGGCTGTTTCTATGGAAATCAGAAAAGGTCTATTTGGTGATACCGACCTTTCTGGTCTCAAATGGGCTTGTACCTTTGTCTGGCCTGGCCCGATACATGAAGGTAACGGGCGATGCCAAGCATTTATAGATGAAAATGCTAGCGAAAAACAGCGCGAGGCGTTGCTAACCATATTATCTGGTGAAGAAACAGCACCTGGCAGCACGATATTTCAAGTATTCAGCGGCACGATCACTGAGATGCTTGAGCCTCAGTTTGTGCCTATTGAGCTATCGATTGATATCGAAAATAGACAGGCTAAAACGGTTATTCCCGGTATATTGGAAGCCGTAGGTGAGCCGATATTGAATCCGATCACACAAGACCCCCATCGCGTAAGAGTCTCTCTCCCCAACGGTTTTGAATACACTGAGGCCGAATATGGTAGCGGTTCAATAAGCGCCAGAGGTGATATGAAGTTCGAAACAAAAGGTAAGCATGCACATTTTTGTGAGTTGAATATGACTCAAAATGGCGTTATCCATTAGTGCTTCAAGGTATCGTAAATGGCACAAAATGACAGCTTAACCTTGCTTGAACAGATTAGCCTAAAACCGTGGCAGCTTATTAGCGGCCAAGAACGCTGGTTAGTCGTGGTAACGCTGTGCGCCATCACACTTTTCTGCTGGATTTACTTGTGGCAAATATCAGTATCCATGCAGCCTATGAATATGACGGTAACCTCACCTCAAACTATACTAATGATTCATCCATGGTCAATCACCGATTTTTTCTACATGTTTATCATGTGGGCATTTATGATGATTGGTATGATGCTGCCTAGTGCCGCGCCCATGATTCTAACTTATGCCTGTATCGGTAAAAACCAAAAACAATACAGGCATACTTTTTCATTTAGCTTTGGCTATCTGATTATCTGGACTTTGTTTAGCTTGATCGCAACAGTGCTTCAATGGGTTCTTGATCAGACCGCGTTGCTTTCCCCTTCGATGGTCAGCCAGAGCCCTGTACTGGGTGCATCTATACTTATTGTCGCAGGTTTGTATCAGTGCTCACCCGTTAAAAACCGTTGCTTAGCAAAATGTAGAAGCCCTTTCCAATTCATCATGACTCAATTACGACCCGGTACAAAAGGTGCGTTGATCATGGGGCTTCAACATGGTGCATTCTGCCTAGGGTGTTGTGGATTTCTAATGGCTTTACTTTTTATTGGTGGGGTCATGAACCTAATATGGATCGCACTCATTACATTTTTTGTTTTATTTGAAAAAATATTACCCCATGGTGATAAATCAACATGGCTTAGTGGAGGAATTTTAATAACGGTAGGAAGCTTGTATCTATTATTCGTTTAAGACTGTTTCGTCCTATTTATTTAATCTAGCAATAATTGATACAGCTATTTTAGCCGTACATATTCACCACATCTATTTAACTCATATACATTTAAATCTTCTGCAATGATTAAATTGCCAGAGTAATGCCGCTTCGCTTCATCACTGATGTTATCAATTGAGATTTTAGCGTTTTTGTTGTCTGCATATCGCGGGCTAAAATGCGTTAATACTAGGTTCTTTACCCCTGCACTTTCTGCAAATTTAGCGAGTCGTGCTGCGGAGCAATGCTGAACTGCCGGCCCGACCTGAAGTAACACTTCTTCGGTGTAGGTCGACTCATGAATCAAGACATCAGTTTCAACACAAGCTTGTGATAATAATTGAGGATTATCGTTGTCACCGCATACAACAATAGATCTAGGATTTCTTGTGAAGGATAAGAAATCAGCACCGCAGACCTTATCGCCACTCTTTAGATGTACGGTTTCGCCCTTTTTCAGTTTACCCCATAGAGGGCCTTTTTCTATGCCTAATTCCATAAGCTTAGCTGTGTTTAAAGAAGACTCCATATTCGTTTCGAAAAACTTGTATCCGTACGACTCTACCCTATGTGATAGCTTTATTGCTGATATATTTGTCGCTGTTCCCTGGAAAACATCCATACCATCCTCAGGCAACATATACGTAATCTCGTAGCCAACATGTAAGTCTGTATTAATCATTATCGCCTGCATTAATTCCTGTATACCCTTGGGTGCAACAATTGTCAGCGGTGCAGTTCTACCTAGCATTCCAGCTGTCGCTACCAAACCTGGTAGACCATAACAATGATCGCCATGAACATGAGTAATGAAGATCGCCTTTAGCTTAAGTAAAGAAACCGGCGCATGTAATATCCTGTGTTGAGTTCCCTCACCACAATCAATCAAATACCAGTCCTTACTCTGCTCTTCTGTCACAGCATAAGCAGACACATTCCTTGTCTTTGTAGGTGTGCCAGATGAGGTTCCTAAAATTATTGTTTTCACTTGACGACTCTCATTTCAACTTTTAGTGTCTGCAGGTATAGCCTCTATGGGTTCTAAAGCCGTCACTTGTACCGAAGCATGCGGACCCAACTTATTTTGCTGTAAATTGTTAAACCAAGTATTAATACGATGCGTAATTTCTTTAGGTTTCAATATTTGAGGTTCTGATGATGTTACGGACTCTGCTTGCTCCCACTTGGAAACAAGTTGTGTCGCATTATCAAATGCCGTAAAAAAGTTTAAGCCTTTTGCCAGCCCTTCCTTGAAATATGCTTCACCGAAATAAGTGAATTGATTACGATCAGCACAACCAAAAGAAGTTTTATCTTTTTGGGCAGCAGTAATAACAACCGTAGCCCCATCATCAAGTTTCGAAATAAACCCGCCAGAATAACACGCTGAAATAACTACAACTTTATTTCGTATATTGAGATTTTTTAAATCCTTACCTAACTCTTCAGCCGAATAATCTGATAAGGGCAGGCTTGGTTGATTAAGATAAAAATCATGCTCTTTCGACCCATGACTTGTTAAATAGAGAAATAAGATATCATTGTCACGATCCATTTTCTCCGCTACGTATTCTAGTGTTTTTTTGATACTCACTGTTGTTGCAAGAGGATGCTTATTGTAGGTTTTACGGCTATTTATTAATACGATAGATTGATCAGGTTGAGTAAATTTTTGAGTAAATAAATTACGTGTGAAAATGGTTTCACGGCGAAAAACTTCCTGACTACCGTCGCCTCCAATACCGACAAAGTATAGCTCTTGTTTTTGCTTATTATTTTCGACTAGGTTATTCAGTTTTTCATCCAGCAAACGTGATTGTGTGTAGATTAATTCTTCGACTACAACTTCTGGGTTGTATACAAGCTCATCAATATCAGACGCTATCAATCGCCCACGTTTCCATACACCAGCATACCCGTCAATACCATCAATTGTTTCAGCTAGGCTAAGTGAACCTGCGCCATCGTAGTATCCATTTTTAAAATAGCCCTCATAAAGATCACCCTCAACATTTGTGTACTTTCCTTTTCCATGAAAACCCCAATTCTCAAATTGACCGGTATATTGTGCGCCATTTTTTTTAAAACTTTTTCCCTCTCCAGTAAAAGAACCCGCTATAAACGAACCGATATAGGTATCACCATTTTTACCTGTATACGTCCCACTACCCTCATAAATCCAATCTTGAAAACCTCCTGTATACTGAACATCTTTGGTTCCGCTGGTATAAAACCCATGGCCAGTGAATTGGCCCTGTTCGAATTGTCCAGAGTATGTATCTCCAGAAGAAGAGGTAAAGACACCTGCGCCATGAAACTCTCCGAGACTAAACGCGCCAACGTAACTAGAGCCATCAGGGTAATCGACCTTACCCCGGCCATTAAACTGACTCGCTTCCAGCTCGCCTTGATACTCAAATGCTGTTGTTATCCAGCGTCCGTTCCCTGTAATTCGATCGTCTTTAAACTCACCTTCGTAAACTCCATCACTGGAGTCTGTTAACTTACCAAAGCCAGAGAGCATTCCCTTCGAAAATTGACCCTCATAAACTGATCCGTCGGCATAAACATAACGCCCTCTTCCGTGCGCTAATCCGTTTTCAAATGAACCGTTATAAATTGAATTATTGGCCCAGCGTAAAACACCCTTTCCTTGTAATTGCCCATTCACCATTTCACCTGAATAATTGCCACCATCAGGAAGTGTTGCAACGATCACAGGGTCAATATTTTTTAACCAAAAATGAATAATAACCGAGACCATAGCCCCAAGCAGAATTGGAACGAGTAGAGACTTACTTTTCCTCACGCGAATTGACATATATTATCCAAATTTTTATTAACTATAGGCAATACCAAGAGATAACCTTTTGCAACTAAACGATACGATAACCAAAAGACCTATATAGTTTAACCAGCTTTGATTCTATCGTCTCCACATTGCCAGCAGAGTTCAAAAGCAGGAGGGTTTGTTTCATTGCAATGTTGGCAAAACCAAGAGGTCGCGCTTAAATCACCAGAAAGAGTTTCAGCCAATAATTCTTCCGCTTTTTTATAATCTTGCTCACGTACCACCCATACTTCTGGCCAAACTTCCATCGGTGGTAATTCACCGGCAGCAGAAGAAATAACCTCATTTCTAATTTCGCATTGAATATTATTATTTTCGAGTATATTTCGAATATTAAAAACAAAAAAAGGATTATCGTGCGAATAAAGACACTTCATAATGTATACCGGAATGTATGAGTTATTTATATGCTTTTCAAGTGTACCTGTGCTCTTGATTATCCAACAATGAATAACTTTTAGTTATATCAGATGACTCAAAAACAAACTATAAAAAGTTAAATAAGAATGGGAAGCAACCTGAACTAAGGTTAGAGGGTTATTTGAAGTTTCGTGGTGCGCCTTAATATTAAGTCATTTCATTCGTAGTTTAATTGAACTAATGAAGACTGACTTTAAACTAAATTTAACTGCATTTTATAAGGTAATCACTTATTAAAAACTGAAATACCCTCCTTTTCCAAACCCCAGATACAAGAAAGCCCCGTAAAATACGAGGCTAAATTGTATATCCTTATCGCTAATCCTTAGCTTGAACCTTTATCCTTGTATGCTCATTCCTTATGAGCATGAATCCTTTTCCAATCATCCATAATGGCCAAATCCTTATTGGCGAATCCTTTGTTCCCTGCTGTCCTAGCGATGTGGTGTATATTAGTGATAGCCGGTTGAAAAATATACAGACAATAACTGAAGCTGATGTAAGATATATCGCACATTTCAGACTCTTTAGTATTTTTGAGGATGACCCGTCCTTACTTATGAGTTTCTCATGTTCATATAAGTGCAATAGTTTGGCTTAATATATGACTTTCTCCAGGTGCAATTATCTGCTCATCATTAGCAGTGATCGCAGCTTCAATACACACCATTTGCCTAAAACCATCATCTGAAAAGTCAGTCATTTTTTCTGATCTGTCCTGCCATGGATTCCACAAAACGGTTGTGTTACTACCTTCTTTGCTCACCTTAAAGGATCTTGATATAGCCTTATCTATCAGAATACAGTCCGACTTTGTATCCAGATACTCTCGATCAGTTTCACCCGTGAAGACCACGCGCTCTTTCTGAAATTTGCGCTTATATTGATCTATCTTGTCTCGGTAATGCGTTGCCTCAAGACCTTGTACGGCAATTTGATGGATATCTTCAACCCGAAAATACGTATGTAAGGCTCCACCTACCATTATGGCTTCACGTCTTAGGTTACGAGTACAAAGATCAAGGCTAAGCGTTTTACCCAGAGTAATGCTTAGTTCTAACTCAACCCCCTCCCATTTAGCAAGTTGGTCGATCTTGTCTTGGTCACAGCGTAATATTATTCTGACTTGCTCTCCCGCTAATAAGCTCGTATCCACCACAGACCAATTAGATATTCTGGCGATACCATGCTGGGGAAGTAATGAGTCATTGGGGTGCGGCCCAAACCAGGGCCAACAAACAGGAATACCTCCCCGAATTGCCTTCCCGGGAATAAATTCCGATAAATGACTCATCCATAAAATAGGCTCATCACCTTTTAGCTGGAAATGCGTCACCTGACCACCGTATAGTGAAATCACAGCCTCACCATTACAGTTATTAATATGAGCAAAAGAGAATCCAGACTCCCCCTCTTTAAACTCAATATAACCTTGAATGCCATATTGATCATTTAACACATTAATCGACATTATGTTTCCCTATTAATAGCGACTTATATTCCAGAATAGTCAGATTTAGTCAGAACGGATACGCAATTAAGGAAAGAAGGTTTGACCGCTTACAACTTTAATCATAATCACTTTTCTAAGCGTTAAAGTAGCGACTATCCAAATACTGAATAGTCTCTACATCAAGATAAGAAACACGGTAAGCATTCAATTATTGACATACATCTTGAGGGCAAGCATGCCCTAAATATTCCCAGATGTAAGACGTTAGGGTAATAGCCCCCCCGTACAATCCTTCTCCGTCAGCAGCAAAACCACGGGAACCACTAAGAGTACCTTCGTTACCTTGGTAATCCGGGCCGGTATAGCTAAAAGCAGCCATCTTACGCTTAATTAAGCCTTCTGCTGGGAATGGCCACATAGAAACGCCATCATCCATATTCCAACCATTTTCACCGTATAAGGTACCTGACTTACCGACTAAATTCACTACCCTAGCGCCAATATCACCATTGTCTGAAGCGATTCCCGATAAATCTGAATTAGCTTCAATACGAGTAATATAACGTAGAGCATTCACCATCGGATCGATATAGGTAAACGTGCCATAATCGTACTCATAATTATCAGGTAGATTAGGCTTACCATAGAGATACTGCGCACGTATTTCTCCGGTATGTTGCTCACCAGCGTTGAAGTAATTGTTATAGCTCAACTTTTCCACATCCCTAAACAGATAAACCGAAGACGCATCCTCTTCCGGAATCAGGTCATAGAATAATGTATTAGTGAAGTTATCTACATGATAGTTATAGCCATTGAATAAGTACGAGGGACGTTGTTGATAATATATGTCACCAATAGTGACATGGTTAAAGTTTGCCTGACCATGTCCATGGGTCAAATCGTGAACCATCTCATCAGCGGGTATCTCAATATCCCAGCCGATCACGTCTTCAAAGAGAACTTCAGCGGTACCATTTGTATTATCATAACCTGCAAAGTTCATACGACCATTCAGTGCAATAGAACGTATAAATGCTACATTTTTTGATGCACCAGCCGTAGTTGGTACATAAAACGCGCCGCCATATTCAATATCAGAACCGTGGGGATAAAAATCCAGAGCATCAGAATCAATATCAATGGCATTTTGTACCGCTACGTTATTACTGCTGTAGATTGAGTAGGAAGCTATAGGTGAGTTCTGACCAGACAATGGCGGCAGATCGTAACGAGACACCGTACGCCGCAGAATCACGTTATTCGATTTATAACTGATAAATTTGTATCGTGATGAACCAAAGGAATAGCTACTCTCAACTAATATATAGTCAGAATTCATCAAGCGAAAACTGCCACTGGTTGCCCCCATCAAGATAAATTTAAGGTGGTGTGGACGGTTGGTATCACCTGAGCCTGAAGCCGTCATGATTCCCTGTGTCCCTACCATGCCTTTATAAGCTAAATGATGTATTTCACCTCGCTTACCCGCAAGATAGACCCGGTCATTAAATACCACTTCACCAGGCGTTTGGGCCATAACGGTGGTGTATTTTTCGGCGCTACCACTGGGAGGCAAAGCGAATCCCCCTGCTCCACCATTACTATCGAGCGTATAGGGGTAACCACCATAGGAGCCATCGGTAATGACCACTGTATCTCCGCTAGCGGCAAGTTCAAAGGCTTCTTTAATCGTTAACATCCCGTCGTCTTTACCTACATAACGTACTTGGCCGTCACCGATAGTCACAATCCAGGTATCCTGAGTACTACCAAGATCATTTTTCGCTTCAACTCCAATATAGAAACTCTCACTTGGAAGCGTGGAATCTATATTCCAACTAACCTTGCCGGTCTCTGAATCAACCTGCACATCATCATGCCCGTAGATTTTCCGCCAGGTAACCCCCTCTCCTGCAAGTAATGCGGGGGAGTATTGATATAAAGCGCCAGCAGTGGCGTGTTGATCGTTCGCAGGCTGAATCACCGGAACACCCTCAATAATAACTTCAGGATGTGTGGTTACGCTGATGCTGGGCGTTTTCTCAGAAACATTACCGTATTGGTCATAGCTGGCCAGTTGATATTGATAGGCAGTTGCCGCTAATAACTGGTTATCCAAAAACTCGACTTGGTCAGTTGTGTTAATTTTTAGCCCACTGCGATAGACGTGATACCCCAAGATATCCGTATCTCTATTGGCGTCCCAACGGAGTTGAATATTAGAGGCATCGACTGCCTTCACCTCAAAACCTACTGGTGTTGTCGGTAACGTAATATCAGGAAAATTCGGATCTGTGCCATTGGTAAACTCTTCCAGATTGGTCAAACCATCGGCATCATTGTCGTATGCCGCATCCGATCGATCATTGGGGTTCAGGCCGCTGGCAATTTCATAGCTATCAGGCAAGCCGTCTCCATCAGTATCAACGATGTCATCTCCACCACTCCCACCATCGTCAGAGGCGCCGCCATCAGTTCCACCGGCACCATCAATCCCTGCTGAGTCAACTGTTATCCAGTCAAGATCCCAACGCCCACTATTAGCGGAAATCGTAATATGGCGATTCTCAGAGTTTTCATTTATCTCAGGTATTTCTATCGAAATAACGTTAATGCCATCACGCATCACCTGAAGAGTTGTCCCTGTAAGACTCACCCCTATTTGATGCCACTTATCAGGTCCAGAGAGTAAACCGCCGTTACTGCCAGAGAAATATACCGTGTTGTAACCTGATTTAGTGATTTTGAAATATTTACTTTCTGACCCGTACAGCATCAAACTGTAGGTATCAGCCCCCACTGTCCCCCGAGCATCGGTAAAAAGATTAAGCTGCATATAGGCATAACCTGGGGTACCTTCGGCAGGTTTTAGCTTGACGTTAACCGTACTATCTCGACTATCTAAGAGTGCGGTATGAGTTGTCACACCTCCTTTTGCGCTATCTAGCGTCATCAAACCCTCATCGACAACCTGAGCCCCTCCACTCCATCTAGAAAGGTCATCAAAGTCATCTCGCCATAGGGATGCCTCTGTCTCATCAACATCTTGTTCATCAACGGGTGTTGATGAGGAATTCGATCTTAACCAATCAATGTCCCAGCGACCGCTATTGGCATCAAGGGTCATATAATTTTGTTCAGGGTCGTTACTATTCTCAGGTATTTCCAACATTGTCACCTGAATCCCATCTCGGGTCACCTGTAAACCAGATGCGGTGATATTCAACCCTATTTCATGCCAGCTATCAGGCCCGGTAAGTAAACCACCGTTGCTGCCAGAGAAATAAACAGTGTTGTAACCCGACTTAATAATTTTGAAATATTTACTCTCTGAGCCATATAGCATCAAGGTGTAAGTATCACCATTTACTTGACCCTGTTCATTCGTAAAAAAATGTATGTTAACGTTTGCATATCCTGGGGTTCCTTCTGCTGGTTTAATCTTGAAAGCCACCTTTCCCTGCTGACGATTCAAAACGGCGGTGCGGGTAGTCACTGCATCCTTGGCACTATCTAGTGTCAGTACACCCCCTCCCACATTATGATTTCCACCCGCCCATTCAGACAGGTTGTCAAAATCCTCCTGCCAGACAGTATCAACTGCGTTAGCCTGAGTGCATAAACCGAGCGATAGTAATAAAAAACAATAAGCAATTACGTTATTTTTCATCAAAAAATCCTTTTTTATAGGTGAACAACAATCCATCAATTCATGACCTTAACGTTTTAAGTAATTGATCATTCGAAGGTTTTACTATAAATAACTCACTCAATATACTTAAAATTTCATTAATTTTTTAGATATCCAGATTGACTAATTTATAACCTAATCGAAAAATCAGTCTTAAAACCTAAGCGTATAGCTAACTTACCCTTCGTGAAACAAGTTTCAAAAGGCGCGCAGATCAAGCAGGTGAAAACTTAGCACCAGCAGTGTTAGTTAAGTAAACGATTAGCCCAATAACCACAAATCCAAGCTTCATAAACGAAATGAAGAGTGATTGTGATTACCCGCAGTAATGGATTTGTATTCTAGGAAAGCTATTAGATGCAGGAATTATAAATTTTCTTGGTCACGTCATTGTCAGCTTAGAAATAACATTGTTAGACTTCTAATGAGACTAGGTCATCGTGACTTGAGCCGACTCTTAATAGAACAAATCGAAACATCTCTAAATGCATATCTAACTAGTCGATCTTGTAAGAGCCCCTAAGATAAAAAGCAACGCCAATCATGTAGCCTACCGGGTAAAAAATCATCGAATTGCCACTCTGCCCTCTTAAGAATGAAAAAAGTTGTAAATTATTATAACCAAAAGGGGTTTTTTGGTTATAATTGCGCAAATTTTAAGCTCCACCAATTTATAGTTAGTTTATACAGGTATACCGAATGGCTTTTTTTGATCTAGAATCACCAGAAAACAACGAAACAGATAATCTAGTGTGGTTAGGCCACCTTAGCCCAGATAGCGATACCATTGGTTCTGCCATTGGCGCTGCCGAGTTATTTGGTGGTGAACCACGTCGCGCAGGTGAATTGAACAAAGAAACAGCATTTGTTGTTGATTATTGTGGCGTTGAAGTGCCTCAGATGATTTCTAAAATTGAAGGTCAAAAAGTAGGTTTGGTTGACTTCAACCAAAAAACACAGCTACACAAAGATGTAGATAACAAAGATATTGTTGCCATTATTGATCACCATGCGATTCAAGATCAGCCCATTACATTCAATACAGCTATGTCAGTTGATATTCGTCCTTGGGGCAGCGCGGCTACTATTTTAGCAGATCGCTTCGAAAAAATGGGTAAAGAGATGAGCAGCACAACTGCTTGTGTTCTATTGGCTGGTATTCTTTCTGACACCTTGATTTTCGAATCACCAACGACATGTTCACACGATAAACCTTACGCAGAAAAGCTAGCTAAAATAGCGGGTATCGAAGATCTATATGCTTTTGGCCAAGCTATGATGGAAGCTAAATCAGATCTTGCTGATGTATCTACTTACGACATCTTGAAAGGTGATTTTAAGCACTACGAAATTAACGGTAAGAAAGTTGGCTTCGGTGTTGCAGAAACATTATTGCCAGAACAGTTGCTTGAACGTAAAGCTGACTTATTATCTGAAATGGAAGGCGAAAAATCCAAGCAAGGTTTAGACTTTATCTTCTTCGCAATTGTTGACACGAAAACTAAAAACTCTCATTTAGTTATATATTCATCTGCTGAAGCAGAACTTGCTGGAACGGCTTATGGCGAAGCAAGCGAAGACCAATTGATGTATTTGCCGGGCATAATGTCTCGTAAGAGTCAGCTAATGCCAGCAGTACAAAATGTACTTTCTGCTTAAGAAACTCTACTTAAGAGGCTTTGCATAAAAGTCCCCGCAGTTATAAAAAGGTGAACCAATTGGTTCACCTTTTTGCTCTTTAAATAAAGAAGACCTACTTAGTACTAACACCAAAGAGCCTATGAAGATCAGGCGATTAGTTAATTGCTTTTCAATCACCCTCTTTTAATTTTGTATTCAGTTTAAAAAGTATCACTATATACGGTAAATAAGCGCTCTGTGATTAGCGACCGACCTTTGAGTAAAGGACAAATCTAAGTTCACATTTTATGATCTATCTAAGAATGGTTAAGAACATAGAACGGACATAATGAATAGACCTTTCACCGGATCGTATTGAATGATTGCGAGCCATTATTTCTTAAATTTGGTTCGCAGCCAAATTACAGACATCGTTTTATCGGGGGCAAAAGCCACCGCTTAGAAATAAATTTTTGTGATTATTTCCTTAGTTAGCATGACCAGCAGGCATAAAACCAAAGTGACAGCTCTTGGCTTAATCATGACTAATAAATCATTTCAGTAAAACCAAACTGACTTGGATAACTTAGATAACGCTTTCTAGTTGAATATCGTAGTCTTTAATATCAACTGTTTTTATAATCTTTTCCCTAGCATCCGGATGATCCAAATCAATAGTTTCTGCGTCAAAGTAGTCCTTATTTTTAGCGCTGTAAAACACTCTGACTTTGGGCTTGTCTTTTTTGGCTCTATTGAGCTCACACACCACTCCCACCCTGGCGTCATCCAACTGAACCAGACTACCTACAGGATAAATATTTATGCATTGAATAAACTGGTATACAAGTTTTGAATCTAGGTACCCTCCACTTAACTCCAGCAGTTTCTTCATGGCTGCTGTAGGTGAAAAAGCCTTACGATAACAACGATCTGATGTTAGGGCGTCATAAACATCTACAATAGAACCTACTCTACCATATTGGTTTATTTGTTGATGATGCAATTTTGACATATACCCTTGCCCATCAAGGCGTTCATGATGCTGCTTACATACTTCGATAGCAATCGCTGGCACACCTCGATTCTTTTCAAGCATCATTCGACCAATAGATGTATGCCGTTGCATTTCTTTTTTTTCAGGCCCTGTAAGGGGGCCATTTTTATTAATAATTTCATCAGAAATGTCAATCATACCTATATCATGCAATAGTGCTCCAGTGACCAAGTCATGAATAAAATCAAAAGAGAACTTCAAGTGTTTTGCAAAGATCCCAATCAGCACGCTACAATTAACTGAATGCTCAAACAGGTAATTTTCCTTGTTTTTTATAGCGGTCAGCATGGATAAGGTATTTCGATTTGATACAATCGATTCTATAAGGTCATCGGCCATGGCCTCAATACCATCGATATCAAATGGCTTGCCAGATTTTGCAAGTTGCATAGCTTCTTCAACTTGCAGCGTTGCTTCTCCATGCAGTCTTTTTGCTCGAATTATTTCTTCAGAAAAAGGCACAAGTACCGCACCAGAAACATGCTTTTGAGTGATTTCAGCTATTCCTTTTCTGGATACTGAACTCACTTTACCCCTATTAGCCTCTTGATCTTTGGTTCTATATTGGTCAAGCAAGCCACATTTTTTTGGTGGGGAGGTATTTGTTTCTTCTAAACTTTCTAATTGAACATTAACCTTTTTTTCACTAGTTCGGCTTTCCAAAACGGTATTGTCGACTTGGGTTTTAGTGGCTGGGGAGAGAGGAATATCTTGAGCTGAATTATGTTGAATGACTACTGATGACTCAGCATTCTCTTCGGAGGCTGAGTCGTTTGGGCAGTCTATGAAAACCTCAAGCACCCCCAGGGACTTAATTTTGTCTATTGTGGCTTGTGTTTTGATGTAACCTTTACGCTTTTTCCGTTTAGTGGGCACCCAGTCGTTGCCTTTATCGGATATGTACATACCGATTTGAAGTTCACCTACTGGAATACGCCTATTCATAAAGGCCACCTCAGTTTTTTAGCTAAGTTCCAATGAACACGCTCAAAGGCGCTTCTGCCCAAAATGACAACAAAAATAAGGGTGTAATTCTTGACCTTATATCTTGTGTTTGTGCTCAGTAAAAACGCCTTACTATTATATTATAGACAACTTAACCTGTTTTCGTTCTATATCTTATTCTGACTGCCCTACATTTATCTAAAAGTCCGAAATATTTTTTTCCACGAATAAGCCTCCAAGCGAATAACAGATATATGACCTTTTTTCGTAAATATGGTAATCAACGTTGTTAGTCACGGCTTTATAACTAATTAATAATGACGTTTTGGTCAACATTAACATTTTTCAGTGAATTAAAGTCGCACAAAAGTGACAATAGCAGACATCAGGTGATTATATTTCTGACGTTTTAAGGAAGCTTAGCGAACTAAATTTGACTAATAAATAACTACCGATTAACAACTAATAACAGACATCATTTTAGCTGTGGCAAAGGTATTCGCATTTAAGCTGCTGATCGATTGAGCACAAAGAAAAAAACGGCCATATTGAACACCTTATGAATGCTAGCGATGAGTTATTAGCACTAGTTATTAGATCGCTAGAAAATCAAGAGTAAGAACCCGAAAGCGATACCTTTTTATTTAACGAAATCAGTATAATTAGGCATCAATTTTGAGCAAATATCCAAATTGAATATCACGATAACGGAATTGGTATAACTGAAGACGATATCAAAAAAATATTTGACCCTTTTTTTACCACCAATATGGGCACAAATACCGGCTTAGACATGAATATTGTCTATAATATTATTACCCAACAATTTGGTGGCTCCATTATGTGTAAAAATAGTCGAGGTAAACGTAGGGAGAATATGGGCGTTCACTTTTATATTGCGCTTCCACAGATTAATCAAAATGATAACCACGCACCATGATTCAGCTAGCGGGTTACCAAGTGGAAGACCAGCTTTATCACGGGCAGCGGTGCCGTGTTTATCGTGCAAGGGATATCACTAGCCAGAAAGCTGTCATTATAAAAACCGCCTCTTCAGAGTTACCCTCTACCACTGACCTCACAGAGCTCAAACATGATTATGAAATCGGACAGCAATTTAACGATACGCATATCGTTCGTTATTTAGACCTTAAACCTTATGAACATAATTTAGCCCTGATTCTGGAAAATTTTGATGCAGTTTCTTTAGAGGAATATCTTGCTAACCAGGTTTTGTCCCTCTCTTTATTCTTAAAGATTGCCATTCAACTCGTTGAAAGCTTAATGCTCATCCACGATAAAAATATCATTCATAAAGATATTAAACCGCTCAATATTTTAATTAATCCTAACTCGAACAAAATTAAAATCACTGGCTTTGGTTTGGCTTCTAAACTACAGCATGAAACGCAACAAGTCGTGAGCCCTGGACAACTAGAAGGTACTTTGCCCTATATTTCACCAGAACAAACCGGGAGGATGAATCGATCCATCGATTACCGGACTGATTTTTATTCTATGGGTATTACCTTCTACAAAATGCTGACTGGAAACCTGCCGTTTTCCGCTAATGATGCTATGGAGTTAGTCCACTGCCATATTGCCAAATCCCCAAAACCACCAAAGATGATAGGTGTTGATGTACCCGAACCACTGTCAGAATTAATTCTCACCTTACTAGCCAAAAATTCAGAGGATCGTTATCAAAGCGCAAGAGGCATTTTAGCCGACCTTGAAAAAATATATTCCATGTTACAAACAAAAGACCACATAAGCACCTTTAAATTGGGTCAACGGGATGTGTCAGGAATTTTTCAGATTCCGCAAAAGCTCTACGGCAGAGAAAAGGAACTGGATACCTTGATGGCCAGCTTCGAGCGTGTATCCGATGGTCCGGTTGAAATGATGCTTGTTGCTGGTTATTCCGGCATTGGAAAATCCTCATTGGTTCAAGAAATTCATCGCCCTATCGTGGGTAAACATGGCTACTTTATATCGGGTAAATTTGATCAATTTAAGCGAAACGAGCCCTATTACGCTCTTATCCTGGCATTTCAGGAATTAATTAAACATCTATTAACGGAAACAGAAAGTCAGTTACTTCAATGGAAAGAAAAATTATTGGGGGCGCTGGGTATCAACGGACAAGTCATCATTGATGTCATTCCTGAAGTGGAATTGGTTATGGGCCTTCAACCCACCATAACTCAACTTGGACCAGCAGAAGCCCAGAATCGCTTTAACATGGTGTTTGAAAACTTCATTAAGGTTTTTACGCAGAAAGAACACCCATTGGTGGTATTTATTGACGACCTGCAATGGGCCGATGCTCCCAGCCTTAATCTGGTTAAGGTCATGATGACAGACCCATACATGACCAATCTGCTATTGATAGGTGCCTACAGGGATAATGAAGTGGATCCTTCGCATCCCTTTATGCTCGCGGTAGAACAGCTCATAAAAGAGGGGGCAACGTTAAGCACCATCACGCTGCCGCCTTTAAAGTCACAAGATTTAGTTCAACTAGTCGCCGACACACTTAAAACCAACACAAAGAAAGTGGCCGAACTGAGCCAATTGGTTATGGAAAAAACCAATGGCAACCCCTTCTTCGTTAATGAGTTTTGTAAGAACCTCTATCAGGAACATCTGCTCTCATTCAATGCAGAAACAGAGTCCTGGGGTTGGGATATCCAGGAGATTAATAAACAGGAATTAACGGAAAACGTTGTGGAACTTATGATGGGGAAGATTAGAAAACTCCCCGAAGAAACGCAAGACACACTTAAATTAGGTGCGTGCATAGGTGCCAGCTTCGATTTAAAAACTTTGTCTGTCATTTGTGAAAGGCCTTTAATCCAAGTAGCGAAGAGTCTATGGCCTGCAGTTGAACACGGCATCATTTTGCCCTTAAACGAAGAGCATAAGTTACTCAAAGACCTACACGATGAAACGGGACAAAGTTCAAAACTGCTAAACCAAAGTGAAATGACAGATTGTGGAATGCAAGCTGAAGATCGTTTTCAGCATGACCGAGTTCAACAGGCTGCTTACTCTTTAATCCCAATAAATGAACTTAAGCCCATTCATCTCAAAATAGGACAGCTTCTGTTAGCCAGCGCAGATGAAGAAATCCTGGACGATAAACTTTTTTATATCGTTGAACAATTGAATGCGGCAAGAGAGCTGATGCTGGCAGAAAATGAGAGAGTCGAATTGGCTACGCTTAATCTCAAAGCTTGCATAAAAGCCAAAGACTCCACCGCTTTCGGTCCTGCGGCTGGGCACGCAGAAATTGGCATTGAGTTACTGGGTAATGATGCCTGGAATAACCACTACGCCTTAGCATTCGAACTCAGTAAGCTCTGTGCAGAAAGCCTGTTTCTGATAGGTAATATTGAAGCCTCGGACCTAAAAATCCGGTTAATGCTCAAACAGGTTGCCAATGATCTGGATAAGAGTGATGTGTATCAACTTCAAATGGTTCAGCTTTCCAATCAGGGCAACTACGCTGGCGTATTTGACAGTGGTATAAAAGCCTTAGCTTTGTTCGGAATTTCTTTCCCTGACCTTGCGTCACCAAAAGCGCTTAAGAAAGAATTTGAAGCGGAGTACAAGTTGTTTCAGAAACAGATGGAAGGAAAAGGAATCAAGGACCTGATTAACCTCCCTATCATGAGTAATGCGAAACAGCAAGCCTGTACCGAAATAATGGCCATTATGATCGACCCTGCATTTTTTGCTAACCCTAATTTTCTCAGTTTGCTTGTAACGCGAGGGGTCCGTTACTCTATTAATCATGGTAATAGTGACATTTCTACTTTTATCTACGGCTGGTTTGCCACCATTATGGGCTCAGTATTAAACGACTATCCCGCAGCCTATGAGTTCGGGGATATGGCATTAAAACTCAATGACAAAGTATTCCACAATAAAAAATTAAGCTGCAAGCTATTGGGTATGTTCGCCTTTTTTGTTTATCATTGGAAGAAACCGCTGCATGGCACGATTTCCTATATGCAACAAGCGATTAAGGATGGCATGGAAACCGGCGACATTATTTGGACCACCTATTCGCTACAAGTAATGGTAAGGGTGCTTTACTCAGATGGTTCACCATTGCATGAGGCATTGGATGCAGGAAAACAGTCGCTTTCCTACTGCCAAAAAGTGAAGCAGCACTCTATTTATGAGCTGCAGTTGATGGTAAATCACGCCATATTGAATATGCAGGGAAAAACCCAGAGTCGACACTCTTTTAATACTGATCACTTTGATGAGGCCATTTGTTTGGCTCGGTGTGAAAAGATGGAGTTTTACCTTACCCTTGCCATATACAATTTCTACAAATTAAAAAATCTTTGTATTTTTGGCAAATACGAGCAAGCAGCCGGTTTTGGTCAAAAAAGTCAGCTTACCATTGTCTATTTTCCCGGCTGCATCCACGTAGCGGAACATTATTTCTACTACACTATTGCCCTATTAGGTTGCTTACCCAATTTACCAAAACAGAAGCAACAGACAATCTGGGACCAACTAGCGTCCACCGAACCGCTGATGAAAAACTGGGCAGATAACTGCCCATCAAACTTTCTTGATAAGTACCAGCTAATTCAAGCAGAAAAAGCCAGGTGCAAGGGCAACCCAAACCAAGCGATGGGCCTTTACCAACAGGCCATCGAATCCGCAAAAATGAATGGTTATACACATTGGGAGGCAATGGCAAATGAGTTGTGTGGGCGGTTCTGGCTAGATATGAAACAGAAGCCCGTCGCGGTTGTTTATATTCGAGAAGCTCATTACCTGTTTGGCCGATGGGGGGCGAATGCTAAGGTCGCGGCGTTAGAAGAACAGTATTCTATTTTACTATCGGATATTTCGGCAAGAACAGTACAAGGTGGCTCACTTCAAAGTGAACGGATGGAAAGTAACACTCTAAGTAGACAAATTTCGGACAACCTTGATTTGACAACAGTTTTAAAGGCTTCGCAAACCATATCTGGAGAAATAGACCTTGCAAAACTGCTTGGACGCCTGATGACCATTATCATCGAAAATGCCGGCGCCCGTTTTGGGCACCTTATCCTAGAGCATGAAGGTACTTTACTGATTGAAGCATCTGCCCAAGCGGAGCATAAAGAAATAGAAGTTCTTCAATCCACCTCCTTGGATAAAAACGAAACATTGGCAATGGATGTGGTGCGATATGTTGAAAACTCGGGCGAGGATGTGATACTCAAAAATGCCTTCACAGAAGGTATGTTTACAACTAGTCCCTATATCATTAAAAAAAAATCGAAGTCTATTCTTTGTATCCCGATTAAACATCAAAATAAGTTACAAGGCCTGCTCTATCTGGAAAATAACGAGATGGATGGTGCTTTTACAGAAGAACGCGTCGAACTCTTAAGAGTATTACTCTCTCAGGCCGCGATCTCGATCGAAAATGCCACCCTGTACGCCACTTTGGAAGATAAGGTGAAGGAACGTACTCAAGAATTGCGCGACACCATGAACCAATTGATCGAAGCTGAAAAAATGGTGGCACTGGGACAGCTAGTCGCCGGAGTAGCTCATGAAATCAATACCCCCGTAGGCATCAGTGTAACCAGTGCGTCCTTATTGCAGGGACTAACTCAACAGCTAAAGGATAAATATCAAAACGGTTCGATGACCAAAAATGACTTTGAGGATTACCTCTCCAAAAGTCGTGAAATTGCGGATCTGGTATTAAATAACATGAACAAAGCCGCCAGCCTAGTAGCGCGATTTAAAACCACGGCAGTGAACCAGTCGGAAGAGCAAAAGCAACGCTTTAAGTTAAAACACTACCTTGAAGAGATTCTGTCCAGCCTGTCCGTTCAACTACGGGAAAATCATCATCGTGTCACCGTGAATTGTGATAGTAAGCTTGAGCTGGAAGGCTACCCCATCGCCTTTGCTTTGGTGATCAGTAATCTGGTAGTGAATTCGATTATCCATGGCTTTAAAGCAAGAGAAGGCGGCCAAATAATGATCAACGTGAATGACCATAGTAATAAAGAAGCAGATTCAGAGAATATCCAAATTGAATATCACGATGATGGCGTTGGCATATCTGAAGAAGATCTTAAGAAAGTATTTGAGCCCTTTTTTACCACCAACATGGGATCGAGTACAGGCTTAGGTTTGCATATTGTCTACAACATCATTACCCAGCAGTTTGGAGGCGCCGTTTATTGTGAAAATAGTCGTGGTAAAAGTGAAACGAACACGGGTGCTCACTTTATTATCACCCTTCCTTAGCTTAAATTCAGAGCGATTAATTCCCGATGATTCATCTGGAATTTTACCAAGTTGGGGAGTAAGTCTACCAAGGGCAGTATTGCCGTGTTTATCTGCATTTGATACCAAAAGTCAGTAATCTATAGCCATAAAGACGCCCTCATCTGAATTCCCTTCTGCCACTGATCTAACCGATCTCGAACATGACTACGAGATCGGGCAACAGTCTGATGATGTAAGATACATTGACACCCACCTTAAAAAGAAGAATTTAAGTGGGTGTCCATGTATTAACTGATAGGTATAGCAAAATACGCAGATTTTCTGTATCAAATTAATAATGATAATAATGCATTTGGTAAATCATTTAAATTTACATTTTATCCAAACTAGGAAATAACTTAACCTTCTTTAAAATACTAATTATTGCATTGCTAATCGCTATTTCCATATTCGGAATTAGGACGATGAATCATATATGAAATTAACTTCAGTGCACTCAAACCATAAAGCAAGCCATAAGGAACCAAATACTCAGCACTTCGTGCTCTATATTTGGTTCCTTGCTGCGGCATTCACTTGAAATAGTCTGATTTCACTCTACTGCTAATATCTTACTACCACTGATTCAAGTCACTCAAACAGGTACTTAAAGAGGCTTATTTCATGGCTTTCGAACCTAGTTATTAGTCAGAATAAATCTTGTCCAAATATCTAAAGTTAATCATTTCTAGATTTAGATAAATGATCAATTTTGTTTATTAGGTAGCCCTTTGCATACATAATCGAAAATTAATTTTCCACAGATTTACGAGTAGTTAAAGTTATCACCGTAAGTTAAATCACGATAATTTGGCCAAATCAGCCTGAAGTTGAAAGGCTTAAAATGGTTCTAGTAGCCTCTTGGTGCCAATAGCTGACATCTTCATATTAATTTATCACGTATTAAGTGCCGGCTTATCAGTCAATTTTAGTGGTGATTCGGTTGGCCGCTTTCGGTTTGTCTTCAGACATATAACTTATCAAAAGATATTTGCTACGACCCTTTAATTAATCAATGATGCTCATCCATGTTTTTAACTGGTGGAAATACTTTAAGAAGTTTTCGAGCTGCTTCTTTTGCACGCACATCACGCTCTTGCGGGGTTAAATCATGCAGAATTCTGGCACTGGCTTTACCTTCCCAGACGATTCTTTTCTTACCTGTCTGAATAAATTCAACAACAAACAACTTGAGTTTATAATCGTGCCAATATAAATCGTTACTACTGCTATTCCAACGCCCCATGGATGGCATTGGCCTGACCTCCTTGCGGTCCTCCGTTGATACATGTAAGCGAAGAGTCAACGGCGCAGTTTCACGAGCTGGAGCAAGTTTTATACCTTTTTCAATCAATACCGCTTTAATTGCTGAGCGAAATCGCTGCACAGATAGGCTTTCCGCTTGGCTGGCACTGGCATCCCAAACATAGGTAGTGGATTCAGAAAACGTATAACCCGTATCATAATCAGTTTTAACCTGAAAAGTGCTGCAGGCGGCTGTAGCAAACAGGCAGATAACAATTGCTATTCTGACAATAATCACTTCGCTCATGACTCATTTACCCCTCACTTTAGAGCTCCGGTGAAAAAACCTGCAACATTTCGACAATCAGCGCACAAGTCTTAGTATAGACAGAATAAAAGCTCTTAATATAATAATCCAGCCGCTTAATCTAGTCTATCAGGTGGATAAAACTGAAGAATATTAGAGCTTGGATAATCTGGAGTCAGATCAACTCATTAATAATTTTATTATGTCCCGATCAGACCTTTCATGTCCTTTTTGATGCTTCCGGATAAAGCTGCCAAGGCGTAAATTACCTTCCAGAACACCAAGGTTTTGAAGTTAGCAGTCAAAACCAATCAATGTTGGAGGTTGATGTCATTCGAATGAGTGACGTCAAGTGCGTGTGATATCGGGCAGAGTAGATTTTAGTCTTTTGTTTCATGTCGTTTACCAATTAATTACTTCATTTTTTAAAGTAAATACTTTATTCAGCCATATGAAAAGGAACAAACATAATGCCTACAAAACCTAAAATTCTCGTTACATCCGCCACCGGAAGAACCGGAACGCCAGTCGTTCTGCAGCTGCTTGATGAGGGCTTTCCCGTCCGAGCCTTCGTGCGGAGACTAGACCACCGAAGCAAAGCGCTTGAAAGCGCGGGGGCCGAAATTTTCGTCGGAAACCAGTATTCGATCACAGATATGCGAGCTGCGATGGACGGCGTTAAGCGCGCCTATCAATGTGCACCGGCTGCGCCCAACCTCTTGCTATTCAACGTGACCTTTACCGTAGCGGCCTATGAGGAAGAACTGGAACACGTCGTCATCCTCGGTCAATGGCTGGCAAGCGCCGACCATCCATCCGTAGGCACGCGCGCTGTGTATCTCAGTGACATCCTGATAAAGATGCCCCCAGGGATGACATCAACCTGCGTCAATGTTGGTTGGTTTGCCGATAACTACCTGAGGTCGCTGGATACGGCGGCTCATCTCGGCGTATTCTCCATGCCGCTCGGCGATGGGAATGTAAAAAAGAATGCAGCTCCCTCCAACGAAGATATCGCGAGCGTGGTTGTCGGCGCGCTGATTGATCCCGATAGGCATGCGGGCAAGACTTACCGGCCTTCTGGCCCGGAACTACTATCGCCCAACGAAATTGCAGCCGCGATGGGGAGAGCACTTGGTCGGGAAGTAAAGTATAGAGACATCCCCGAGGAGATGATGTTCAAAGCCGTCAAGGCGGTGCCACCACCTGACTTCTCCGAGACGGCACTTACCCAGGTTAGACAATATGCCGCTGAATACCGGAATGGCGCATTTGCAGTGAATGCCGTGACCCAAGATGTTGAGCTCGTGGGCGAACGAAAGCCTGAGAGCTTCGAGAGCATCACTCGCCGCTACATCGCCGAACGACCAGACGATTTCAAGCCGAGCTTTGCTGCCAGAATGAAAACCATCGCCGGCTTCCTGAGAATAGTCGCTACCCGGACACCAAACATAAGCGCTATTGAAAAGAAAAAAGACCTCGCCATGCTCAAGTCACCTAAATACTGCTTAGAAGATGCTGAGTGGCGCAAGAACCACGAGCCGAAAACTGTAACATAGTTGCTGGAAAGGTCACCTAAATTGAGGTCCTGTCATTAAGAAAAACCTTTAACGTCACTGTCTCTAACTTGCGGCAGAAAGTAAAGGTGATTCTTAGTGATGTACAAATGAATGTGACACCGAACAATTAGCCAAACTTTGCACATTATTTACCGGCAAAAGTTATTAATAATAACTTATATCCATAATACGCATAATTCACGTCATATCGATGCCATAATTCATGCTCAAAAAAACATAAATAGCCAAAGGCACTAGCCAGGTTGACCAAACTTCCTGCGAAACTCTATCGGTGTAATTCCAACACTCCCTTTAAACACCCTGCGCAGAAAGCTAACATTTTCATAGCCAACCAATGGAGAAATCTCATCGAACGATTGTTTGGTGGTGATTAATAGTATTTTGGCTGCTTCAACCCGCATGTGCTGAAGATACTTAACCGCAGTTTCTCCCGTTGCTGATTTAAACCGGCGATTAAATTGTCGAAGGCTCGTCCCCGCTTTCTCTGCCAACCTCTCTATTTTGATACTTTGTTTGTAATTCTCTTCGAGCCATTTCTGGGATTGAAGAATTTCTTTGTCTTCGTGATCTTTATTTGGCAGAAAGACCGCAAACGGGGCTTGAGAGGTACGATCCATATCCACCAACATGCACCTTGAACCTTGCAAGGCCGCTTCTCGCCCACAGTATTTTTCGATCAGGTAGAGTGAAAGGTTTAAATCGGCGGTGATGCCTCCACCGCAAAATAAACGATCTTCATCCGTGACCATACAGTCTGTCTGCAGATTAACCTTTGGAAATAACTTTCTGAATTGATTAGCCAAACCCCAGTGGGTTGTGGCCTTACGACCATCCAACAAGCCTGTAGCTGCGAGTGTAAATGCACCTGCGCATATCGCAGCTAGGTCAGCGCCCTTCTCATACCATTGAGTTAACCAGACAACCTTCTCTTTGTGAGTATCACTTTTAACATCATAGAAAAACCCCTGAGAAGGAATAACAATTAAATCGACGTCTGTGATGTCGTACATCGAACACACAGGTGCGATAGATATATTGTTAAGCGCCTTAATGGGTTTGCCATCAGCCGTAACAATTTTCACCTCAAACTCAGGACTCGGCTTCTCTCCGACTGTCATGTTCCATAACACTCCCGCCTGAAGAAACATATCCATGGGCGCGGCGATTGTGGATAAAACACAGTTCTCGGCAGCTAGAATAACGACTTTTTTCATACGCATGTCCTAAATGGTCTTTTTTAGTCTCTAACCGATCTTATACTACTACCTTACCAGATGTAAATTGTTACCTAGACGTCTGAACAGGCATCTAACTTACTCATTTGTCAGGAGCAATAAACATGAAACTCTACGGAATTCCTATATCACCTTTCGTCCGCAAAACACGCGTAGCCCTTGAGCTTAAAGGTATAGATTATGAAATGGTCGACATTTATCCAGGAACAAAAACCTCCGAATATTTAGCCATTAGCCCTCTTGGAAAAATACCAGCATTACAAGATGGTGACGTCGTTATTTGTGACTCCAATGTGATTATCGAATATCTGGAAGAACTATATCCAAACACTACCGTCCGACCCACAAGCGTTTCGGATCGCGCTAAAAGTCGATGGTTGGAAGAGTACGGAGGTTCGATGCTATTCAAGCCTTGCGCTGCCGATATTTTTATGGAGCGTTTGACCAAACCATTTACTAAAAACCAGCCTACCGACGAAAGCATAGTGCAAAATAGCATAGATAACCTTATGCCTCCCATTTTTGACTACGTCGAATCGCAACTTCCCGAAGAAGGCTTCTTCTTTGGCGAACTGGGGCTAGCCGATATTGCAGTGGCAACGGCAATCATCAATGCCACCTATGCCGACTTTGAGGTGGATGCAAGTCGATGGCCCAAGTTAAGTGCACATCTGAACAAGGTGATGACACATCCGGTTCTGGTGAAGTGTATGCAAGCCGAAAAGCCAATGATCGATGCGCTAAAAAACATGAAGAATCAACAGATGGCGCAAGAAGCTTAATCGCTAAACGAAGGAGGTGCACTTGCACTTCCTTCTATAAATCCTTTATCAAATTAAGTACTTATGTGGAGAATATTATGACAACTGAACTGCTATGCTTAACCTTAATCACCTTATTTGCCGCACTAGTGTTTCTACCTTTCATGCTCAATATTTTAGGCGTTAGAGGACTTACCAAGCTTAACTAGTCACGGGTTGATATGCTAAGAACACTCAATCTTACGAAACGTTATGTAATTTAGATAATAAGGTCAGCAGAATGCAGTTAACTTAGAGGATTAACGACAAGTAACGCTTTAATTAAGGAAATTAAGACATAAAAACCTTGTAATCTATTAATTTACAGGGTTTTAGATGAGTGGCGGTAAGTCAGGAATTCGAACCTCTCACATTGACTTTCTAGAAGGTACTATTAGTTATATATCAATAACCTACCAATTCCAATTTATACCAAAAGTTACGACTAAACCCCCTTATTTAAGACAAAATAAAGACAAGCTGGTTTGTTTATTTAGAAGCTGATTCAATTCTTATATTCCCCAAACCCCAGATACAAGAAAGCCCCGTAAATTACGAGGCTTAACTGTATATCCCTATCGCTAATCCTTAGCTTGAACCTTAATCCTTGTATGCTCATTCCTTATGAGCATGAATCCCTTTCCTATCATCCTTAATGGCCACATCCATATTGGCGAATCCTTTATTCCCTGCTGTCCTAGCAATGAAGTGAATAATAGAGGTAGAAGGTTGAAAAATATACAGACGATAACGCAAGCTTATGTAAGATATATCGCACAAGGTGATTTTTACACAACAAAGAATCATGCGAGGTCCATTTGTAAAAATCTCGTGGACTTATGTTAATGGCTTGATTTTAGCGCGCACTCCGTTAAATAGAGCTAAATAACCCCACCCTCAACTCCCAAAAACCTGCCGATAGTTGTCCTGATTTGGATTTATTACTCGTCAACTTACGAGAAAAAGACAGTACTTTTCCATTGAAAAAAAAGCAGCGGGTTATCTTAATATTCTTTCAAATGAATGTCCCTTGCTGCAACCTTTTGAAATTTAAAGGCTGCACTTAGCATACAGATTCCTATCAACATAAAGACCACAACCTTTTGGATGATAGAAAAATCACTCATATCCCAGAGCAACACTTTTATAGCGGCTGCGCCATACAATAACCCGGATAACCAAATCAACTTTTTGAATTTGGATTCTAGCGTCAGGAACAAAATAATCGTAGCGTGTGCGACAAGGAAAAATGAAACAATCGGGCCAAGCATATTAGTAAACAACTGAGACAGTAGTGACACATAAGCAGCAATGGTAATTAAATTGAAGACCCAGATATTCACAATCCTTCCTCCTGTACGTTGCCAAACCGCTCTTACCTGCGCCCCTGGTCTAAATAAAAGTATTCCCACCGTCGCCACGGCTAGACTATTTATAATGCCTAGCGTTAATTCTTTAGTCTCCCCATAGTAATTCGAGACTGCATATAGGCTATTACTTAGCGTCAATAAAATAAATAAGACAGAAATCACTAAATACGCAACACTTAATGTTGTTCTGACCGGAGCTAATATCGCTTTGACAAAGAAATAACTGACAAAATAGAACAGCGACATTAACATCCCAAACTCAATACTGGATGAAACTTTATAGGTAACAATAAACAGCGCTAAACCAAAGTAGTAAACCGCGAGGGAAAACATGGGTTTGAGCGCCTTATTAAGCTGTATTTTTAGATCTGATCCCAAGGGAATTACTCGCAAAGCTTGTCCATACCAACCAGTCAAGAGATAAAACAATAGTCCTACTCCTAGAGCGCCAATAGCGTTGCCTGACCAATTAGAAAATTCAACCATTCCACAGCTCACTATCGCCGCAACACTTGCGACTGACACCAGCACTCGCAACTCAATCATTAAAACTCTATACCGCAGGCGACTATATAAAGCCAACGCGATTACACTCGACAACCACAATGCGATTGGGTAGTAATCACTATATTCTCGAAGAACTTTTGGTAAGAACAATAAGGGAATTGAGCAATAAAATATCTTCCGTAAACCTTCAGTGAATCTTATATTGTTACTTTCAGGAAAATACCGGCTATAAAATTCAGCGATCAACCATAAGGCAACAAATACCTCTAACCTAGCAATTTGTGCATAGATACTTTGATCTGAAAAATGGAAGTGACCTACTACGGCAGCGCTAGAAACCATAGGTACAATAAGCAATAGCAAATGACTAAGGCCTAGTAACTCAGTAATCACTAACTCCTTGTTCTTAGAACGCAAGATTAGATAAAACATTGGAACAACCGCTAACAACCACATAACTTGACCCAAGAATATGCCAACCGTCAGTAAGAAGCTTAACGAGAGTCCAAAGGAAAGAAGGTTTTCTAACACAGAAATCAGTTGATGTTCTTTATCGAGTAAATATACTTGCTGCTTTTGCATTAGCATCACCGCGCCATATACAAGAACAGTTAAGGCGATAAGATTTGCCCACCCAATACTGAGTTCAAGGTTCAGTAAGACCGGTGCTGGACTCACCGCATCGAACAGCCAAGTCGCGACATGAGCCCCCATCGTTAACAATGAAATTAATAGCACAACATAGCCTTCTACTCGCACACTAGTGAAGTGAAACTTACTACCTAGGTAGATCAACATTAACGCTTCGACACACCAGATCACCCCCATTAGCTCAGGGCGACTTAACACCAAGATACCAACCCCTGCCAATAACCCAGCGTGTAATAAGGCTAATGCTTGCACCGTACGAAAAACTTCACTAGTAGCCGTATATCGAAATACTTTGTTTGGCAACATAAACAGAGCTATCCAAGGTAATGTATTAACTAATAACATCACTCCTAATATGGTACTGCTCAAGACCAATTGATGACTAACAAAAATATAGAACAAAATGTTAGAAGAGATGACGAGTAAGCGAGGTTTACTCATCGCTGAGTCATTTAACCCTTTCAGAGCAAAGTAGCCAAAGGCGTAGAAGAAACCGTGAATAATGGCAATGAGGCCGAACGGCTCAGCTGACATAATTTCTCGATTAACCACTGAAAACTCAATCATGCCAGCGCTCAGTACCATGGTAACTAAAGCCAGTTGAGGCCACTGTATTCGTTGTGCTAAATTCAACATCGCTACCGCGAGGACGAGTAGATAACTCAGATAAAGCTGCGGTGAAAAGTCCACATGCCCCATTACTAACGGCATAGCAACACCGCCGACTAAGGTCACGATGGCAACCACGCGAGTTTCAAATTGAAGTGCTAGCATATAAGCAACGGCGGTTACCCCAGCTAGCAACAGCAAACCCCAAAAACTCGGCAACAAGTTATAATAAGGACCTGCAAAATAGGCACAAAGAAAGCTCATTATCACCCCTAAGGCAATAATGCTCGAACCATACTCTGCCATTTCATCACTTATTCGGGTGAACCGAACACCGCCGGCTGTAACGGCAAAGGCACAGGCAAAGCCAATAATTATCTTACCGACAGGCCCTAAATATTCATTAAATGAATATTGCAACAAATAGCCAAACCCTAGGACTAAAGCGATAATCCCGGTGACAGTCATAAAAAATACCGGCGCTTTTCCTTGCTTTTGGTAATGTAAATATAAAGTAGAAAAGAAGCTGCATAACGCAGCAAAAGGTCCAAACAATGGTGCTAATATCGTGAATAAACTCTGCCTTCCCGTCTCTTGGGCCGTTGCGTCAGGTTCCCAACCTGAAGGTTCTTGCGGCGACTTCGATTTAGGTTGAAATGCATTTTCTTGTAATTTTTCTTCTGATCCAAAAGTTACTATAGCGGTTTCTTCAACGGCCTCATTATTTTCTGGCACAGCCATAGCTGAGGTGGTTGTTTGAACATTTATATTCTTGTTGGTCGTAACGTCACTGCTTGGTTTACTATTATGGTTAATATCTGAATTACTAGCTGGGGTACCGGTTGAATTACTGAGCAAGCGTGAGGTTTCGTCTTCTACAGCCCAGATGTGCTTAGCTTCTAAGTGATCTATGCGCTGCTCTATGACCTTCACCCGTTGGCTAAATTCACTCCCGAGTACGGCTAACTCTTTGCGTAAAGTCTTTAATTCATTATCCATACGTAGACCCACATTGACCTATGACACTTATTGAAAAAATCCTTTTATTCCTTGCTTCGTACTTTTAAAAAATAAGCACTTGAGCGGCCTTAGTTCCACTCTAGGTTTTCAATTCTTTTTGATGCAATATAAAACACGGCATCTCCTGGGCGAACACACTCTTCTAAAGAAGGATTACTGATCATTTTTTCTTTTTTTAACGCCACTAAGGTCGCATTATACTCACGCTTAAACCAAAGAAATAATTCTTCAAACTGCCAGTTTTTGTTCAGCGATTCTAGTATATCTGCTCTAAATAAGGTGGCGCCTTCAAGGTTTGACACCATGTGTTGAAAAACGGTACTCGACTCTGGGTCTTGAAGCTCCTGTGCCAATAGATACACATCCATCGGTAAAATCACCTGATTAAGACATTTTTTCTCCGCGGGTAGACCATAAACTTTAATCGCATGATCTTCGTTTTGAAGATAACAAACCAGATGGGCGGTTTTATTTATATCTCGAATGGCATAAGCGGTAAAAAATGTTTGATTATCGTCAGCACCAAATACAATTATCTTATCGGCATTGTGGACACAGGAACGTTTCAGTACATCCATCGAAGCAAGTTCACCATGGACAAATTCAACATTGTCTTTAGTAAAGGGGTTAGTTTGTTGATCACTTGAACACAATATAATTTGTTCGTCATGATTGTTTTCGATAAGTTCTTCAACAATCTTTTCGGTGCTACCTTTTCGATACCCCATAATTACCGTGTGCTGATTGCGTCGCATTTTAGATAAGCCCTTATGTCGTTTTCCTGAAATAGTTAAAACTGAATCTGTTATTTTTGCAATGAGTAATGCCAAAATACCAATACCGACCAGCATGATGACGACAGCTATCGTTCGGCCAAATTCTGTGATCGGGTAAAAATCTCCATAACCGACCGTCGTTGCGGTTACAAAGAACCACCACGTATAGTTATTGACGATTTGCTCCTCACCCGCCATAACCATTAAGCCATACCCACCTAAAAACAGTAGAATGAGTATGCTAAAAATAATGCTCCACGCCTGGCGATATACCACGTAAAGTGAATAATGGCTTAAAGATAGTGCCCGTTTTAAGAGCGTGTACATTAACATTATGGCAAAAAGTTCCTTTGTAAAAGTGCTTATCCCCAACTGTTCATTCAATTAGCCAGCTGTGGTCGGTGTACTGCTTTACTAAACATGGCTGCATGATCGAATTTACACAATGTGTATTAGATTCAAGTTCGCCTTTTCCAAATGCCAATGAAGCGGCCAATAATTCTGTTGTGATAAATCGGGTATTGACGTCGAACTGCCCTATCCCCCTTATCTTATCTTTCATTTCTTGTTGAGAATTGTCACCTTTCCATGCTAAATAAAACCCCCAATCGCCAAAGCTAGGTACATTTTGGCGATAAGGTAAGGCTTTAAATCCGGCCGCTCTTAAGGTATTGCCAATGGTTAAAAAGGCTTCTTTCGCGTGATAAGGGGATGTTGATTGGATCGCAATTAAAGCGTCTTTATTAAGATTTTTGGCAAGTTTGAGATAGAACTGTTTGCTGTATAGCTTTGATAGTTCGATAGAACTTGGGTCTGGAAAATCGATTAGAACCACATCCCAAATATGTGTTTCAATATTTTTAATGAACTGATCAGCATCCAGTGAATATACGGATACTGACGCTACCCAATCTGCTTCAGGGTCCTTGATAAAACTGCTGTCTTCCTGGAGAAGTATAGCTTTTACATTGGTTTCTACCATACCGCCAGGCTTGCGTGTATGAATGCGGGTATCGTCGAAGGCGTTATTATTTAACTTACGCATAATAGGGTTATTGGCTGCTAGGCGAACCATATCAGGGTCTAAATCTACCAGAGTGATCGTTTCTATATCAGGGTATTTGCGTAATTCACGCAACGCCAAACCATCGCCACCGCCCAGTACTAAAATATGTTTTGTTTTTTTTGCCAGCGTCATGGCCGGGTGGACTAAAAAGTCATGATACCGATCTTCATCAAGCGACGAAAACTGAGTGTTGCCATTAATATAAAGCCGTACATCACCCGTACCGGTATTTTCAGTCAGCACAAGGTGCTGGTATTTCGTAGTTTCTCTATGGACGATTGGGTCATCATAGAACCGTTGTTCAAACAGATCACTTAGATCCCTGTTTTCGGAAACCCCCAAAATTAGAGCGGCAGCAGTCAACGCCAGAACAATAATTGCAAGAAAGCGCCTTTTGATTTCACCGGTATATACAAAATATAAAATAGCAAAAACGGCAACAATGAAATTGAAGCCCGCTACGATGAAACTTATCTCAGTTAAGGGGTGAAACTTCAGCAGATATTTGATCCAGATAATGGCACCGATAAACGCCCCGATATAATCCATGGCATAAACGATCGTTAGGTTTGTTTTCAGGCCGATTTTATTCTTTTCGACGATCCTCATAACAATGGGTATTTCAAAACCAATTAAAAACCCAATACCTAATACAAAGAAGTAATGAACGAATTCAAAGTGATTCTGCATATATCCATACGCGCCATAAATCACCAGTGGAGCGAACCCGCCCATCAATGCCATCACGACTTCAACCGTCATGAATTTTTCAACCAGATTCTCATCTGACATTTTATGTTGAACGAGACCCGACACGCCCATCATAAACATCATCGAAGCAATGACGATTGAGAATTGCTCAATCGAATTACCCAGAATATAGGTTGTCAATGTTGCCAGTACGTACTCATTGACCAAACCGCTGGCACCGGTAGAAAACATACAAAAGGACAGCAGTATGGTCAATATACGTCTAGACGAGGCTTTACCCTGTGTAGTTTCAGGCACTTTACAGGATCGCCATACCTAAAATTAAAGCCATGCCAATTTTGGCTAATGATAACTGTAGCGCGATCACGCGCAGATCCTTTTCAAGGACTTCTTTGACCGTGCTGGTGACCATGATGACCCGATCAAACAGAAATTCAAAAAGATACAAAAGAATCATTCCAGCTATGGAGATGATCAGAAAATTAATGATCGATTGGGTATAACTACTGACGTCACCATTGCCGACAATCGCGCTTTGAATGATCAGTCCATAACATATGATTTTTCCACCCAGATACATACCGGCCGATAAATTTCCATCCGTAATTTTTTGAATTAAGTTAAGCCTTTTTCCCAAAATATTTTCATAGGCAGCAACCAGACTAATCAGCATGATTTGACCTGCAACAAAATAAATAATAGAAGACCAGATTCCACCGGTATCGCCGGTGATGCTGGCATAGGCCAATATACCTGTCATAATCAGGGTGCCGAACTCAACCAAGCCTACAGCCACATTGCCATTCTTCAGTTCATGCGTATTATTTAATCGATGTAAAACAGCCTTGTCTGTAATGATCAATGAAAACACCATAAAGAACACCGCCATAACCCCGTATAATGAAGTATCGAGTACATCCTGTATTAAATCTGCATGACTTGATCCCGACATGACACCAATCATTGAAATCGCCAGACCTAGTTGGGCACCTGAACGCCTAAAGCCAACAGCCATATTTCCCTCTTTCATGACATCATCGGCAGAATAGGCTTGCGCGTATCGGAAATTCAGAATAAATCGCATTCCGATTGCCAAGATCAAATAAATGATCATATAACCGACATACATTAAATAATTTTCTACTAACATTGTTTGCTCCAATCCTGCTTATTTATTTTCCGCCACCAGAAGGCCCACGCCCTCTCGTTGCTGAACCCGCTGTACGAATACTACCTGCGCCGGTATATTTTCTATTTAAATTACCTGAACGTGCGCGTTGAACAGCGCCAGGATTACGTTTAGCGAAATCACCGTTTCGATAACGGTCATTGGTATAGGTTTGAGACCCCCATGTACCCCATTGACCAGAGCTACCGTAGTAGCCTCTTGATCTCTCTCTACGGCTGTACCCATTCCAGTCATTGTAACTGTATCGGGAAGGCCCCAATATATTCGACATAAAACTATACATACCATAGTAATGCCAAAAGGATGTGCCGTTTGAACCCCTACGCCATTCACCATATTGATTGGAACCAGTTGCTGTACCATTGGCCATGACTGGGCTTGCGATCATAGCCATACCGGCAGGTTGCGCTTCTTTCAAGATATCTTCTTCATAGTAACCGTAGGGTTTTGTTAAAATAGCCATGCCCAAATTGTCATTTTGATTCCAGAAGTTATCTTCAGAAACAAGCTCCCATGTACCTTCTGAGGCTTTGTTATCTACGATTTCTATATATTTGTGAAAGGCTTTGCTGGATGTGTTTTCTACCCAATATTCAGCATAATCATCGCCTCTTGGAAAGTTCCACTTCGGGTTAATTTTAAGTGCGTTCCAGTAATTCTGAGGAATGTTGAGACTAAAATTACGTGAGCGCCAACCGCTAATTTTGGCGATTTGGCTCTGGCCATCAAAGAACGCTATAACCTTGCTATCTACTTTTGCGGGAGGATATGTTCGTGTCGTGCCGTCCCCACAATATTCACCTTCGCACCATGTGGCGCGGCCGATGGTCACGTAGTAGTCAATTCGCTGATCCGCGAGAATCTTGGTATAACTCCTGTACAGTTCGTCCAACTTGGCTTGGGTGGATTTATGATAGCCTGATATGTCATCCAACATACCTTTTAAAGCCAATGATTGATCACCCAAAATGGCATAATCAGTTTTTCTGTCAGCAGTATGAAAACCATATTGCGTTTTCACCTTACTCAAAATGCCTGTCGCTTCTTCAGTTTTTTCAGTTAGCTTACCGATTCGCCCCGTTATATCAGATTCCTTATTGCTGTATTGCTTAATTGCCTGGTGGGCACTTGCAGTAAACATTACCTCGATGCCAAGAATTTCAGAATAGTGCTGATTGGCAGTCTCAAAAATTTGCTGTGCATTATTTCGAGTATTTACCAAAAAGTTCAGTCGCTCAAGAGGGCTTTTTGCGGCCTTGTCAGCATTAATCAAATGTTTACGGAATGCCTGTAATAAAGCCTCAAAGGCTTTCGCATCCTCGGGTTGATCATCATCCATCATCAGCAAAATTTGTTTTTCATAAAGCGATTCAGCTGAGTTAACTTCTGAATCTGAGTCAGTGATATGCTGATCCCATTGTTCAGAGTTGGCATAAGGCTCAGCAAACGACCAAACCGACGCAGACTTAATAGCATTAAAGTCTTTCTTCGATGCCGTATTACTTTGTTTCAGTTGTTCAAGCTTGGTAGGAAAGACGTCTCTTGCTTCTTTAACAAGATGATCCGGCAGCCCTGAACAGGCTGATAACCCTAAAATAAATACCATCAGCCATGCCAGTCTTAAATAGACATGAGTTAATCGAAACAACTTAATACCCTTCTTTGTTTGAGTAAATAAATTCATTAAATGAAGCCTTATACGACTTGAATTACACGCAAGGAACGAGGATTTATCGGGTAACTGATAAACGCTTCTCTGTCTGGGCGCTCATCAGATTCTTCATGCCACGTCTCAACCGTCAAACACACATCCTTTGCCGATTCAAATTCGTAAGCACGTACAGGAATACCTTGGTCAAACGCTTTCGTTCGAGAAAATAAACCTGCCCAGGAGTCATCATCTGAATAATCAAAGACTTCGCCTTTGTAAGAAATCTGACCTTCCTCTTCTTCGGCAATATCTTCAAGAAGCTGAGTCGTCAACTTTCGACCATCAAAGGTCAGTTCACGCATTTTAGGCATGGTTCGGGTATGGCTAATTTCAAGTTCGTCATCCACCTCCCATTCTAGAAAGCTCGTTTCGCCTTTTTCCAAAGAAAATAGTTCAAGTTCTGTAATGAGATAGTCATGCTTTTTTCGTTTAAAATTCTTCCATTTCACTTCTAAATAGTGACTGACCGACAGCACTTTAAATGTTTCTTTTCCAAATTCCAGAAATGAACCTGCCACAGCATCTTTGATGGTTAATGCCTTGATCTCATCATCAGGAAGAATATTTAAAGTCCTGATCACGTCGAGACGACTTGTCACATCAATCATGCATTTTTCTCCATACTAATCACGGAACCATCGATTTCTTTTTCTGCTACTTCCGGCTCGGCACCTGGACTTTTATCGCCTCGCAACCCTTCAGCGACAGGATTAAGAGCAGATGTCATCTCTGCCAATTTAGCGCTGGTCTCTTTTGCCTTGATGGTGCTGGTTGACATCGTTTCGTTCGCGGTGGCAACAGCTTGCATCAACTGATCAAAACCTTCTTCCATTTTCTCAAGGGCTATAACGGGGTTGTTATACAGATCACCTATCTCGTTGGCTGCTTGATTCACAGCCGTAGCATTTTGAGCCATCAGATCACCTAGACCTTCCTGAAACCCGGTAACCGCTTCTTGTATGCTTTTCTGTTTAGCGAGCGCAGCTTGTATCCGTAAGGCATTAGTCATTACCATCGGACCTACTGCCAGAGCACTGTCTATTTGTTCGCTTAACAGTTCATTCGACGCAACCGTCTGGTCAATACTGATAAAAAACTGAACTGCAGCCTGCTCCATTGTTCTAAGATCCCGAACCCGGCGAGCAGCTTTGTTAACAACCTGAGCCAGTTTTGATTTTTCCTGCGAGTCATTAGCATCAAGCGAGGATTGCAATGTCTCAACTTCGTTAATCACTAATTCGCCGACATGAATTTCACCTTGAATTTCTTTTTGCGTTGCATGAATTTCATTGTATTGGTGTTCCAATTCAAGATTTGTTTCAAGCAAATCATCTTTACCTGCCCTTAACCCGTTAAGCACTTCGCTTACGTGTGTTTGCATAGGCTGATATTTATGTACAAACTTTGAAACCGCTTTGCGTTTCACAGATTGTGGCATCCATGAAAACCACCATTTGTTGTGTAGTGAGTGCGGGTTCAATTCATCCATCACGCTGCGTAGTTCGAGTAATTTTTCACCGGCAGGCGATTTTCCATCTAAGCCTTTTAACAGCGAGTTAATACTGCCAGCCATCAAATCATTAGCAGAAACCATTCTTTTTTGAGATGCAGACCCAATTGAGTCCATTACACGCATAAGCGCAGGGCCTTGATTCTCTTTAACTTGCGCCATCACAGAGGTGCTTTTTTCTTGCATCTGTGCAATATCAGTCTCTGAAGCCCATTTGGGGGTATTTAATTTCTTGTCCATATTAATACGCCTTTATATGTTAAATCGATGCTGTATAAACTTTGCTTTAATAGAAAATTCGTTTGAATTCTTCGTACTCAAAAGTTGGCTAATTTCACTCAATTCAGCCATGATGGCTTTAATACTGTCCATGACCTTTGTCACATTGTCCTCTGACTGCTGCTCTTCAGGGGTTAATGCCAAATAAGGAGCGACAGATTTGTTGGGTAGATATTCAGTGGCGATGCGATTCACCACCCAATAAAGCTCACCATCCGGTATGGCCTCATGCACTTTAGGTAAAACATCAACCAAGGCGTCAATGACACCCTCATACTCATCTCTAACATTCGGCAGTACAATGTTTTTACGGAGCATAAGATTGGTTTTTACTAGTGATTCAAGGCTAATGTCCAAATTGTCTACACTTTTTGGCTTACAAGTTTCTGCATCTGTCGTCTGTTTTGTGCTTTCACCGGCTTCATTTGTTTTAGACATGACGGCATATATAATAATCCCGGCAATCACACCACCCACTACACCACCAATTATACCAACAATAAAATAGCCAATTAATAAAATTAATAGCCCGCCAATTAACGGAATATAAGGGATTTTATTTGTTTCTTTCATCGTACTGAACACCTTGCTTAGTTAAATTAACACTATTCTGAGTGGCCACGATACTACCCTGTTTATTCAATATAATATAATAGAATAAGCGTATAGACACCTCACATACTGTTAAAATAACGGCCTTATAAGTTCATATTACGCAGTATTCACTCAGTGAATTAATAACATGCTTCAGATAAGGGTTGGAATCATGCATTATTGGCAAAGTAAATAATCTCTCACACGGTAGATTATGTGATTCTCTAAGGACAAGGATGTCAGTTACGTTAAAAACAATAGGGATTTTGGGATTAGTACTGTTTAGCCTTCTCTTTGGACTAACTTATGGTTTACCAGACGCAGTTGAAAAGTCTGCAAAAGGTTTTGTACAGCGGCAGTTAGCGAGTGAAGTTGTGGATAAGTACAATGAAATCAAATCCTCGTCGATCACTCAAAAGGCACTCTCAATTGCAGGAAAACTAGGCTTTGAAAAAAAAAAGAGAGTTACTGACCTAGAGAATAATATACCTCAAAAAATTGCTTCTACCCTTGAAGCAATGTGTAGTTATGACTGTGAGAAGGAAAAAGCTTTGACAGTTTCAATAACTCAAAGCTACGTAAACAAAATTAGCAGCATCGAAGTTGCAGAATACAACATAGAAAGAATAATCAAGGGGAAATATTTAGAGATCGTCGAGAATCTAAGATTCGACCTTCGCATTTTCCTAGGCACCAATGCAAGCATGTTTTTGGTTCTGATATTAGTTGCTTTTTTCAAGCCAAAAGCCGTAGCTCAACTATTTGTACCTGGCATTCTCTTGCTGACCGCCACCGCTGTTTCTTCATGCATTTATATATTTGGACAAGACTGGTTCTATACCATCCTGTACAACGATTACATGGGCTTCGGCTATTTGGCTTATCTATCAATCATCTTTGTTTTTCTAATGGACCTTACTTTCAATAGCGCTCGGGTTACCACTGAACTCCTTAATACGGCCTGCAATGCAATCGGCTCTAGTCTTTCATTCGTGCCCTGCTAATTGGAGCTACGTAAGATGATTAAGTTATTTTCAAAAAAAAGGGAAATCCTATACTCTGTCTAGGTCCCGTAGTAGTGAACACGCAGAATAAATCAAAAACTTTTACCTTCACAAGACGTGTACCCACTTGGTCACACAAATTAGCAAGAAACTATGAAGTCTTTTACCATCATTGGTCTAGGACTGTATGGCTCGTGGCATTTTATGGATTTGTCGTCCGACAGCACTTTTTACGCCGCTATATGCCCCATTCTATTTGCTTTGTTTTTAATTTCTGCTGCTATTTGGCTTGTCACAAGAGGTGGTTTTAACGGGCGAACTTCCAACCGAAATATTGGTGGTAGTTTGGGTGGCAGTTTCTTTGATGGTGGTGACGGAGGTGGCTGTGACTGAGTCAACGTATTGAGACGCTATGCGCCAGACGTAACTTGGAAGTATTTTGATATTATGGGAGTTTAATAAATAGAGGCTTTCGTCTGGCTTCTAGGATGTGGTTTACATCACAAACTTGGGGTAACGCTGGGTTGCCTTATACTGCACATATCACTGCACAAGACATAAAAAAACCCTTGTAAACTATTAATCTACAAGGGTTTTAGAAGAGTGG
>Ga0209184_1000288_pt1 | contig 62568 bp, 58 predicted proteins | sample EN8Hudsemesocosm_2_FD_184627 | JGI IMG/M metagenome (GOLD analysis project Ga0209184, IMG submission 184627) | Methane-oxidizing microbial communities from mesocosms in the Hudson Canyon - EN8C Hudson Canyon (SPAdes) (version 2) | ecosystem: Environmental > Aquatic > Marine > Cold seeps | place... | reverse complement strand
CTTAAAGATGGTCGCCGAGTAAAATTAGAAATAGCCAGTTTAGGTGATCAACCAGGTCAGTTAATCATGATCACTGATTTAACCGAAACTCGATTACTACAAGACAAAGTAGGCCAAATGCAACGACTTTCTTCATTAGGTCGTATGGTGTCAACTTTAGCACATCAAATTCGCACTCCACTTTCAGCCGCGATGTTATACAGTGCAAATTTATCAAATAGAAAATTATCGGATATTGCTCGTGGTACTTTCCAAGAAAAGCTAAGTTCACGGTTACGAGATTTAGAGCAACAAGTAAATGATATGCTTTTATTTTCTAAGAGCGGCAATGAACAAGTTGTTAAGTCGTTGTCAGTCAACGAACTAATTAACGACTCAGTGCAATCAATGGATGCACTAATTACCAAAGCAAATGCTCAAGTAAATATAAATTTATCTGGTGATGATAATCCTATTTTAGCCAATAAAAATGCCCTAACAGGGGCAATACAAAATTTAGTTCATAATGCTTTACAAGCCACTGATTCTACAAAAGTTGAACAGCCAATTATTAACATTCAAGTGTATAGCCAAAATGATGCTGTTTATATTAGTGTCAAAGATAATGGCCCTGGCATTAATAGCAAAAATATTGAAAAAATATTTGAACCCTTTTATACCTCAAGCAGTAAAGGAACAGGGCTTGGCCTTGCTGTAGTCAAATCAGTTGTTGAAGCTCATCAAGGTGAAGTAAATTATTTAAGTCAGCCAGGGGAAGGAGCTCATTTTTGTTTAAAATTACCACTGCTAGAGCAAGTTGACTTAAAGCAACCTAAAGTAGCCCGAAAAGCAAACGAACAGGAGAAGTCACATGAGTCATCATAAAATACTTGTTGTTGAAGATGATGCCGGTTTACGAGAGGCATTAATTGACACTCTAACTTTGGCACAATATCAATGTGTTGAAGCCGATTCTGCCGAAAGCGCTTTATTATTATTGAAAAATCACCGTGTTGATATAGTGGTTAGTGATGTACAAATGGGCGGAATGTCAGGATTGTCTTTGTTAAAAAACATTAAAAACCACTATCCAAATTTGCCGGTATTGTTAATGACAGCATACGGTACAATTGATGATGCTGTACAAGCAATGAAAGATGGTGCATGTAACTATATTGCCAAACCCTTTGCGCCTGAAGTGTTGTTGAATATGGTTAGTCAATATATTCCACCTACAGAAGTTAATAAAAACACGCCAATAGTGGCCGATAAAAACAGTATAGAATTACTTAGTTTAGCGCGCAAAGTCGCAACAACAGAAGCTTCTGTCATGGTGCTTGGCCCTAGTGGCTCAGGTAAAGAAGTTCTAGCACAATATGTTCATCATAATTCGCCAAGAGCAAAACAACCGTTTATTGCTATTAACTGTGCGGCGATCCCTGAAAATATGCTTGAAGCAACTTTATTTGGCTATGAAAAGGGCTCTTTTACTGGTGCAATTCAAGCTTGTCCTGGTAAGTTTGAACAAGCTCAAGGAGGAACTATTCTGCTTGACGAAATTACAGAGATGGATTTGGGACTGCAAGCTAAAATTCTACGTGTTTTACAAGAGCGAGAAGTAGAGCGCTTAGGAGGTAGAAAAACCATAAATCTAGATGTGCGAGTGATTGCAACCAGCAACCGTAATCTTAAAGAGGCGGTAAGCAAAGGTGATTTTAGAGAAGATTTATATTATCGTCTCAATGTGTTCCCGTTAACTTGGTTACCTTTAGCTCAACGACCAGATGATATTTTGCCATTAGCACAACATTTAGTGGCCTGTTATTGTCAAAAAAATGGTGAAAAAATTGCTGAGTTTAATCCTGCTGCTCGCAGTAAATTAAATGCTTATCATTGGCCTGGAAATGTACGTGAGCTAGATAATGTAATTCAAAGAGCATTAATACTGCACACCAATCAAGTTATCGATGCAAGTGATTTGATGATTGAAAACTTTGAAACCTCAAGTATCAATGAAGCTGAAAAAATAATAGCGCCTGATGATAAATTAGGAAACGAGTTAAAACTGCAAGAACATCAAATAATACTTGATACTTTACAAGCTTGTCACGGCAGTAGAAAAGCGGTAGCAGAGCGTTTAGGTATTAGCCCTCGAACACTACGTTATAAAATAGCTAGAATGCGTGATTCAGGTATTCAAATCCCAGCGTAAAAAAATAAATTACGAGTTTATAGTAGCGAGTTGTGAATCCCACAACTCGCTACTTTTATTACTCACCACTTGTCTTATCTTTTCTTCGTAACTCGCGACTTCTCTTGCTCGCTACTTTCTGATTTTTTCGTAACCCGAAACTTCTCTTACTCGTAACTTATGTCGGTATTGGCACCATGCTTGCACAATCACTAGATATTGATAATTTTTATTGCTTATTAGCAAAAAATTGACACAAGTGAGACTACCATGGACATCAAAACAAATTCTTTATTTGCACAAATGCAGAATATGTCATTACAAGCTACAGGTAACAAATTACCTGCTGTTGGTGGTGATATGCAGGGTATGTCAGGTGTTAACCCTGTAGGTAACGTCAATCCTTCAAGTAATAATTTTGGTGACTTACTAACAGATGCATTAAAAACAGTTAATGAGTTACAGCAAGAAACAGGCGCTAAAAAAATGGCTTTTGAAATGGGTGATCGCAGCGTTACCTTAGGTGATGTGATGGTGGCATCATCAAAATCCGGTGTCGCGTTAGATGCAGCTGTACAGGTTCGTAATAAGTTTGTTGAAGCTTATAAAGAAATAATGAGCATGCCGGTATAAATAGTTACGAGTAGTAAGTTTCGAGTAAAAGAAGTTTCCGAATAAAATTAAAAATTAGAAGTAGTAGCGGAGAAGTTAAGTGGCAGATACAAATTCAATGGTAGCAACTGATGGTGGTAGCTCAATGATTGCCAATGATTCTGGTGATGACAATGCTATGGAAGAAAAAAAATCAGGATTTTCTGCTAACTTAGGCAATGCTGACATGCTTCGCCAAATTACCTTAGTGGTAGCATTATCTATTTGTTTAGCTATCGCTGTGTTCGTTATTATTCTTGCTAATGAACCTGAATACCGCGTTTTATCTAAGCAACCAATCGAACAGCTTATTAAAACAATGGATTACCTTGATGCGAATCAAGTAGATTACCGTCAAGAGAACAATACACTTTCTGTACCCGTTGAAGAATATCAAAGTATAAAATTACTTTTAGCTCGTGAAGGGTTAACAAGTGATCCTTCACAAGGTGAAGATATTATAATGAAAGACATGGGCTTTGGTGTTAGCCAACGTATGGAACGTGAACGCTTAAAGTATGGTCGAGAGCAACGTTTAGCAAAAACTATAGAACAATTACAAAGTATTTCTCGTGCTAAAGTTTTACTCGCTATTCCAAGAGAAAATATTTTTGCCCGCCGAGAAAAAAATCCTTCTGCAACAGTAGTGCTTACCATGCAACGGGGAAGATTATTATCTGCTGAAGAAGTTGATGCTGTAGTTGATATAATTGCTTCTGCAGTGCAAGGCTTAAGCCCGAACCGTGTCACAGTCACCGACCAAAACGGACGATTATTAAACTCAGGCAGCCAAAACTCAATTTCTGCTCGCTCACGAAATGAACTTGATATTGAGCAAAAACGTGAACAAGAATATATGGAAAAAATTGATAATATCCTTATTCCTGTGGTTGGCTTGGGTAATTACACCGCACAAGTTGATGTCACTATGGACTTTACAAATGTGGAAGAAACTGCTCGTCGTTATAATTCAGATCTACCTGCGCTTCGTAGTGAAATGAAAGTTGAAGATAATACTATTGGTGGTGCATTAGGCGGTATTCCTGGCGCATTAACCAATCAGCCACCACTTGAATCTAACATACCTGAAGATGCATTAGGTCAGCAGAAAAAAGCGATGCCAAGCAGAAAACATAGCGAATCAACCAAAAACTATGAACTTGATGAAGCAATTAGCCATACTAAGCAGCAAACAGGTGTTATTCGGAGAATTAGTGTCTCTGTTGCACTTGATTATATCGATAGCGCAGTGCCAACACCTCCGGTTAATCCCGACGGCGAAACTGAGGAAGAAACTCAAGCAGTTGCCGTAGCTAAAGAGCCAAGAAGTGTAACTGAACTTGCCTCACTGCGTCGATTACTACAAGGTAGTATTGGTTTTGATTTACAACGAGGTGATGTGCTAGAAGTTGTTACAATTCCATTTACCCGTTCTGATTTTGGTCCTGTCATAGAAGTGCCTATGTGGGAACTGCCATGGTTTTTGAAGGTGGCAAAATTAGTTATGGCTGCATTAGTGATTATTGTCTTAATTATGGCCGTAGTTCGTCCAATGTTGAAACGCCTTATTTATCCTGATAGAGCACCAGAAGATTATGGTGAGAAGTCTCTTGATAGTCATATAGATCTTGGTGATGAAACTATGGATATGCTGACTTCAGAATTTGATGCTGGCAATGTTGGCTTTGCATCAGATGGTAGCTTACAATTACCTGATCTTCACCGTGATGAAGATGTATTAAAAGCGGTTCGAGCTTTAGTAGCGAATGAACCAGAATTATCGTCGCAAGTAGTTAAAAGTTGGTTGAACGAAGATGAGTGATGAACCACAAGTAGGCGGGGAACTTGCCGCAGCGCCAGCAGGCTTTGATGTAAACAAGTTAGATGGTGCCGAAAAGGCAGGCATTTTATTGTTGAGTTTATCTGAAGAAGATGCCGCGCAAATATTAAAACACCTAGAGCCAAAACAAGTACAGCAAGTAGGTACTGTTATGGCGGCAATGGAAGATTTTACTCAAGAAAAAATAACTGCTGTTCATAAGCAATTTATTCATGAGATTCAAAACTTCTCAACCATTGGTTTCCAAAGTGAAGACTTTGTTCGTAAAGCGTTAACTGCTGCTTTAGGTGAAGATAAAGCGGGCAACTTAATTGATCAAATTGTGATGGGTGGAGCATCAAAAGGTTTAGACTCTTTAAAATGGATGGACTCTAAACAAGTAGCTAACATTATTAGAAATGAGCATCCTCAAATTCAAACCATTGTACTTTCGTATTTAGAGCCAGAGCAATCGGCTGAAATTATGAGTCAGTTTACTGAAAAAACACGTTTAGACTTAATGATGCGCATTGCAAACCTAGAAGAAGTACAACCAGCAGCATTACAAGAATTGAATGAAATAATGGAGAAACAGTTTGCCGGACAAGCTGGTGCTCAAGCAGCTAAAATGGGCGGCTTGAAAGCTGCTGCTGATATCATGAACTACTTGGATACAAATATTGAAGGCATGTTGATGGACTCGATGCGCGAAAATGATGAAGAAATGAGTCAGCAAATCCAAGACTTAATGTTTGTCTTTGAAAACTTAGCCGATGTCGATGATCGCGGTATGCAAGCAATTCTACGAGAAGTTGAGCAAGACGCGCTAATGAAAGCAATTAAAGGTGCAGATGAAGCACTTAAAGAGAAATTCCTTGGTAATATGTCTAAACGTGCAGCAGAAATGTTGGCGGATGATCTTGAAGCCATGGGACCAGTACGTATTAGTGAAGTAGAAGCGGCACAAAAAGAAATTCTTGCTGTTGCCCGTCGATTATCTGACTCAGGTGAAATTATGCTTGGTGGTGGTGGTGGTGATGAATTCTTGTAATTAAGTGACGAGTTTCGAGTTAAGATTTTCGAAAATAAATGGCTGAAAGTGTAGTACTTCGTTTCTCGCAACTATATTTGAAGAATACGTTAAGCAAGGTTTAAATATATGAATAAATCACCGATACAAGTTATAAAAGCAAGTCAACCAGAAGAGTTAGATGTTTGGTCCTATCCTAATGTGCAAGCAAAGGCTAATTTAGAACAAGACAGTCACACTAATGCTTTAGGGAAAAAACGCACTTGGCGGTATGAACCGCCAGAAGAAAAAGTTGCTGAGCCAGAGCCCCTCACTGCACAAGAGATTGAAGAAATAAGACAAGCAGCTCATGAAGAAGGTTTTAGCCAAGGTAAAGAAGAGGGTTTCGCCAAAGGTTATGAAGAAGGTAAAGCGAAAGGAATAGAAGAAGGAAATGTTCAAGGAATTGAAGAAGGAACTGAACAAGGTTTAGCTCAAGGCAAAGAAATCATTGACGCTTTAAGTGAAAACTGGAAGAACTTAATTGAGCAACTTGATAAACCCTTGGCAAGTGTTGAGAAAAATGTAGAAGAGCAGTTGTTAAATTTGGTTGTACAGTTAACTGAAGCTGTTGTTTTGCAAGAAGCTAAAACTAATCCTGACATTTTAATGGCGGCCATTAATACAGGTATTAAAGCCTTACCAAGTAATGAGGCTAACACCCAAATATATTTAAATCCTGATGATATTAAACAAGTTGAAAAACAATTTGGCGAAGATCACATTAAAGAAAGTGGCTGGAAATTATTGCCAGCACCACAATTAAGCGCTGGAAGCTGTCAAATTGAAAATAGCACATCCAATATTGATTTACAGATGAAATCTCGTTTAAAGCAAGTATTGGAATCTTTCTTGCAGGATGCATTGCATCAATAAAAAAATAGTTTCTAGTAGCGAGTTACGAAAAAAGTTACTGGGAATTAGCACTTCGTCACTTATTACTTTTCTTACTCGTGACTTAGCTTTTAGTGTCGATACAAAATCAGAGTAAAGTCAAAAATGGTAGATAGCCTACGTATCAGCGAACGATTAAAAAAAAGTCAAAACTTTATTCACCCGTTTAAAGAGCCAGTTGCCGGGCGTTTGGTACGTGTTGTTGGTTTAACTTTAGAAGCTGTTGGTGTTAAAGCACATATTGGTAGCCAATGTTTAGTTGAAACTGCCCAAGGCGATTTACTAGCAGAAGTTGTTGGTTTTGCACAAGAAATAACCTATTTAATGCCTGAAGAAAGCTTGCGAGGTGTATTGCCCGGAGCTAGGGTTTTACCTATTTCAACTAAACTGCATTTACCTTTATCAATGAATTTACTAGGCCGAGTGATTAATGGCATTGGTAAGCCCCTTGATGGGAAAGGCCCTATAAATACTGATGAAGACTATAAAATAGACACTAAACCAATAAACCCTTTATCACGCAGGGCAATTACAGAGCCACTTGATGTTGGTGTGCGCTCAATAAATAGTTTTATCACTGTTGGTAAAGGTCAACGAATGGGGCTGTTTGCTGGCTCAGGTGTAGGTAAGAGTGTATTGATGGGCATGATGACGCGAGGCACAACTGCTGATGTTATTGTCGTTGGCTTGGTTGGGGAACGTGGTCGAGAAGTTAAAGAATTTATTGAAGAAATTTTAGGTGAAGAAGGACGAGCTCGTTCGGTAGTTGTGGCAGCCCCAGCTGATAACTCACCACTAATGCGCTTAAAAGGTTGCGAAACCGCAGTACAAATTAGTGAATATTTTCGTGATCAAGGACTAAATGTACTACTACTTTTAGACTCATTAACCCGGTATGCACAAGCACAACGGGAAATCGCTTTAGCTGTGGGAGAGCCCCCTGCAACGAAAGGATATCCACCGTCAGTTTTTTCAAAATTACCGCAACTTGTTGAACGTGCAGGTAACGGTGGTGAAGGACAAGGATCAATCACAGCTTTTTATACCGTATTGACTGAAGGGGATGATCTTCAAGATCCTATTGCAGACGCAGCACGTGCCATTTTAGATGGTCATATTGTTTTATCGCGAGAACTCGCTGATGCAGGGCATTACCCTGCAGTTGATATTGAAGGCTCCATTTCTCGAGTAATGCCTATGGTAACTAGCAGTGATCATCAAAACCTTGCTCGTCAACTGAAACAAATTTATTCACTGTATCAACAAAATAAAGATCTCATTGCGATTGGAGCTTATACCAAGGGCAATGATCCTAGAATTGATCAAGCTATTAATGTATTACCTGTTATTAATTTCTTTTTGCAGCAGCAAATTCAAGAAATTATACCTTATGAACAAAGCATTCAGCAGTTGCAAGAAATCATTGCTGCGGCAACGGCCAATAACCAAAGAAGTGCCAACTAAAATGTACCCGCATAGCTGTGCAAAAATGTGAATATGCTAATAATTTAAGGAAGTAATATTATGTCAACGAATAATAACAAACAACTTGAAACCTTATTAAAGTTTGAGCAAAGCAAAGAAGAACAAGCGGCAAATACCTTACGTAATGCGGAACATGATTATCAGCAGAATTTAACTCGACTGCAAAGTGTTTCGGATTATCGATTAGAGTACATGTCGAGATTAAGTCAGCGTTCAATGCTTGGTCTAGATAGTGCAACTTACAACCATTATCACGCTTTTATTAGTAAACTTGACTATGCATCTGAGCAAGTGAAAATTGCTATGCACCAAGCTAAAGCGTTAGTTGAGCAGAGTAAGCAATTATGGATAAAGCAAAGGCGAAAAGTTCAAGCGGTTGAAATGCTGACAGATAAACGTAATCTTGCGCGAATGAAAATAGAAAATAAAAAAGAACAAAGCATGTTTGATGAAATTGCTACTCAGCAGTTTTTACGTCGTAAATCGAGCTATTAATTTCAATTTTTTCACCATTATTATATTGAAGTAGCCCTTGTAAGCTGAAATTGGAATGCTTATTGCTTACTTCATAAGTATCAGGAGAATGTTCTCTTAAACTGTATTCAAATTATTATCGATTTTAGCGATTGGGGTTATTATGCAACAACTCAATGTTTTACCAATTAATGTATCACAAAATGTCGAAACTAAAGACGATTCAGCCGCTTCAGTTTCTTCCTCATCAAAGGATGATTTTTCACAGCATATTGACTTACATCTAGCTAAAAACAAGGATGTTAGTGATTATAAAACTAATGCTTCTGACGACAATGTTGAAGCTAAAACAGATAAAGCTTCTACTGATCAACAAAATCTGAAAACAGATGGTCAAACACAAGATAATTCAGATAACTCTCACGCTTTGGCTGACGAAAATGACTCGGCAAGTGATGCGCAAGAAGTTGCCGCTTCCGGTAAAAAAGATGAAATTGAGTCAAGTAAAACAAAAACTGATGAAGAGCATCAAGCTATTGACGAGTCAGAGATACTGATGTCTTTTTTAACCAAAGCAGATAAAACTTTAGTTGATGGCAGTTCAGTTGACGGAATAAAGCTTGGTGAAATGTCAGATGAACAAAAAGCAAAATATGAAGCACAATTATTATTGAAATCAAGCGACTTAGTTGCTGACTTGTCAGGTGTTGCTAAGGCAATAACCTCAAGTTCTGATGTTGTATCAGAAGATTTTACTGAACAAGAAAAAGCTGTCAATTCACTCTTAGCATCTTCTAAAAGCACCAAAACAAATACTGATATTAATCAACTAAATGCAAAGCCATTAGATGAAGGCAGTAGTTTGAATGGGAAGGACTTAGAAGCGGGTAAATTAGAGAGCGAAAAGAGTGAGAAATTGAATAAAGAGAACAGTTTGAGTCAGCAGTTAAATGCAACTAAATTAGATGAAATAGGCTCTGATGATAGTACAAGTGAAAATAAGAAGGTTGGAGAGTTAGTTCAAAATAAGAGTGCTCAACAATTAGTTAAAAGTGATATAGAAGGCAAGATATCGAGCCAAGTTGGTGTGGATAGTGAAAAAGAAACTAATCAGCAAAGTCAAAGAGAGTTTAGCCAGCAAAGCTTAATGTCAGCAAACAAAAATGTTGACCCGAGTAATACTGTAAAATCACCAATAAGTACTCAAGCAATAAATAACACTCAAAATCCATTTGAGTTTGAGTCAAAGATTAATGATCAAATTGCAAAATTAATACAAAACGAAAATGGCAGTACAAAACTAGAAGCTAATTTAACTTCGTCTACTTCTGTTGCTCAAAATTCTGTTTCTCAAGGTATGAATAAAAACGTAGCTGCGGCTAACTTAGGACAAACAATAGCTGAGTCTTTAGTGAAAGAAAGTAGCTTAGCTGAATCTGAAGCTAAATTAAGTGCTAAATCAGTTGATAACCTAATTGAGCAAAGTAAGGAATTGAATGTCGGTGAAAATAAGGATGGTAGTGCCAAAGTGCCTTCTAAAACCAACATGGATTTTACTCTTAATGGTAGCTATATGGATTCAACTGCCAGAGCAACGCAGTCAGCTTATGACAGAATAGATCAACAATCGGCTGAAATATTTAATCCAACAGGAAGCTCTGAAGTTTCACAAAGTCAAAAAACTAACACTCAATTGCACCAAGAAACTATTTCAATTTTTAGAAGAGACTTTGCTGATGCCGTAAAAGATAAAGTCATGTTAATGATTTCACAAAAGTTGCAACAATTTGATATTACCCTGGACCCACCAGAGTTAGGAAACATGCAAGTGAGAGTTAACTTGCAAGGAGAGCAAGCCACAGTTAATTTTGTTGTTCAAAATCAGCAAGCTAAAGAGTCACTTGAACAAAATATGCATAAGTTAAAAGATATGTTAGCTGAACAAGGTGTTGATGTTGGCGATGCCAATGTTGAGCAGCAGTCTCAACAATCAGATAAAGAAGAAGCCGCTGGGGATAGCCAGAATAATAATCAGAATAATTTAATGACAAATACAGCAGATGCAAGTGATGTAATTGAACATAGTTTGACAGCAAGAATGCATGATTCTTCAGCAAAGGTTGTCGATTATTATGCATAAATAAAAATAACCCTATAAAATTGCAGATAAATTAGGCTAAATATCACTAAGTTGATGAAAACACGTTGGCTAGAGTGCTATTCAAGGATATAGTTTAACAATATTTATTAAGAAAAAAATTAAAGGTAACTCATGGCTGACGAAAAGGGTAAAGCAGATGGTAAGGAAGCCGATTTAGAAATAGATGGTGGTGGCAAAAAGAAAAAAATGATCATCATCATCATCGCTGTCGTGGTTTTACTTGCCGGTGGCGGTGGAGCATATTTCTTTTTTATGGGTGGCGATAGTGGCTCAACTGTAGCACAAGTTAATTCAGGTGACGGTGAATCTTCTGGCGATAGTAGTCAAGGTAGTGGTGGTGGACAAAGTGCTAATGTAGGTACTGCACTTTATGTTCCAATGCCTAGACCGTTTCGTTTTAATGTTCCTGGTGCTGCTCGTGATCGTTTTGTTGAAATCCGAGTGCAATTATTGATTCGTGGTGGCGACAATGAAGAAAATGCTAAAATGCATGTCCCATTGATTGAGAGCACATTATTAAATGTTTTTTCACAAGCTAATGCTGACGATTTAGCAACAAGTGTCGGTAAAGAAGCTTTAAAGCAACAATCCCTTGCTGCAGTACAGTTAGTTATGAAAGATCTTGAAGGAAATGAAACCGTTGAGAAAGTATTGTTTACAGGTTTTGTAATGCAATAAACGTTATTGAATAAAAGTTTCGAGTAACGAGTTTGTAGTTTCGAAGATAAGCAGACAATGACGATGGCTAGATAGGTTGGAATTAATTCCAATTAAAACCTTTAAATTTGAAGAAAGTTTCGAATAACGAGTTTGCAGTTTCGAAGAATAGTGATCGATGAAAGTGTTTTTTTGAATCTGTTTTAACCAAGTTAAACTAAGATAAAATAAGTGAAAAAGAGAATAACGAGTGAGTGATTTATTATCCCAAGACGAAATTGATGCGCTTTTACATGGTGTTGATGATGTTGAAGAAGAAGAAGTAGCTGAGGACTCTGCCGACCAAGAGGGCGGTGGTGCTGACTATGACTTTTCTTCACAAGATCGTATCGTTCGTGGTCGTATGCCAACCTTGGAAATGGTTAACGAACGTTTTGCTCGTCACATGCGTATTAGCTTATTTAACATGATGCGCCGAACAGCAGAAGTATCGATAAACGGTATTCAAATGATAAAGTTTGGTGAGTATATTCACACTTTATTTGTTCCAACCAGCTTAAATATGGTACGTTTCCGTCCATTGAAGGGCACTGGCCTCATCACGATGGAAGCGCGTTTAGTCTTTATTTTAGTTGATAATTTTTTTGGTGGCGATGGTCGATATCACGCTAAAATTGAGGGTCGAGAATTTACGCCGACCGAGCGTCGAATAATTCAAATGTTATTAAAATTAATATTTGAAGATTACAAAGAAGCTTGGTCTCCTGTGATGGACGTTTCTTTTGAGTATTTAGACTCTGAAGTTAACCCGTCAATGGCTAATATAGTTAGTCCAACAGAGGTGGTTGTAATCAGTTCTTTTCACATCGAACTTGATGGCGGAGGAGGTGATTTCCATGTAGCCTTACCCTATTCAATGCTTGAACCGATCCGAGAGTTGCTCGATGCGGGTGTACAAAGTGATAAAGAAGATACTGATATGCGTTGGTCTAAGGCGCTTCGTGATGAGATTATGGATGTACCTGTATCTCTCAATACTAAGTTTTTAGAAGTAGAATTGCCATTGAGTCAGGTAATGGACTTGCAAGCTGGCGATATAATCCCTATAGAAATGCCAGAACATATCACTGTGTTAATTGAAGATTTACCTACATATAGAGCCAAGTTAGGGCGTAGTCGAGAAAATATAGCATTAAAAATTGAAGAGAAAATTAAACGTCCAGAATCAGTTAAATCAGAATTAACTATTTTAACTAAAGGCGGTAAACGCCTTGACAGCGATGCAGAGCTTGAGCTGTTAGAAGACGACTTATAATACCGAACGGGTATGGAACATTAATCGTAAAGAATTGAAAATTGAGGCAAGCGGTATGAGTAATGACAATGATGAAGATTTAAGTATGTGGGATGAGGCATTAGATGAACAAGCTGAAGCCTCTGCAGAAGAATCTAGCAAAGCTGAGGCTGTCGAGTTAGAAGAATTAACTGAAGACGAGATGCCAATAACTAGTGAAGAAAAGCGCAAACTTGATACCATATTAGATATTCCAGTGACAATCTCGATGGAAGTGGGTCGAAGTAATATTAGTATCAGAAATTTATTGCAGCTTAACCAAGGCTCAGTAGTCGAACTTGACCGCGTGGCGGGTGAAGCGTTAGATGTTTTGATCAATGGCACGCTTATCGCGCATGGTGAAGTAGTTGTGGTTAACGACAAATTTGGTATTCGCTTAACTGATGTTATTAGTCAAACAGAACGAATTAAAAAATTAAAATAATGACTAAAATTTTAGCTTTCCTTTTTTTATGTATTTTTGCACCACTGTCTTTTGCTGAGGAAAGCGTTGCTGCAAATGAAAGTGATAATGTTGAAGTAGTTGAAAAGTCTCAGAAAGTAATCGAACCATTAACGATAGAACAAACTCCGCAAGTGGGTAAACATGTTATGGCAAACATGGATGCAAGCAGCATGATTTTGTCTTTATTAATGGTGTTAGGGTTAATTATTATCAGTGCATTAGTATTAAAACGTTTTAACCTTACTCAGCAAAGCTCAAATCAATTAAAAGTTATTGCTAGCCTATCTTTAGGTGCAAAAGAACGAGTTGTTGTAGTACAAATAGGTGAACAACAGTTGGTTCTAGGTGTTTGCCCGCAGCAAATATCTTTACTTAAAAATTTAGAAACGCCAATTGATATTCAAGCCGGTAAACCGTTAGCATTATCTACAAATGTATTATCTTTTTTACAGAAGAACAGTATTAAAACAAAAACTGATAGCAATACATTTACAAGCGAAACAACAAGTAACAAATGAATATACTCATGATACTTCAAAATTTCTGTTTCAGGGCGGCTGAGCAATTCATGGTCAAGGCGCTTATTTTTATTAATGGTTGTTCCCTTAAAAAAAGGAGCAACGATGAGTATGATTTGCTCAGGCGCCCCCAAAGGGCGAGTTTAAAAGGCTTATATGCGGCGTTATTGATTTCGACAAGGGAACAACCATTCTCTTTAATCAATGCCTTGCCTCTAAGCCTTTTAACTCTCGCTGAAACGAGAATTTCGAGGTAACATGAGTATAACTATGAAAAAAATTGTCTGGTTAGTTTTATTAACATTGTTAGCGTCAACGTTAAGTTTTGGCGTTTTTGCTGCTGATGATTTATCAATGTCAGCCTTAAAATTGACAACGAATGCAGATGGTTCACAAGAATACTCAGTAACATTGCAAATTTTAATGTTTATGACGGCGCTAAGTTTTATACCCGCCGCTATTATAATGATGACTTCTTTTACTCGTATTGTTGTGGTGATGGCCATATTACGGCAAGCCTTTGGTTTACAGCAAACGCCGTCAAATCAAGTTATTATTGGTTTAACCCTCTTTATGACACTTTTCATTATGACACCCGTTTATAATCAAATTAATGAAGTGGCGATTCAACCCTATTTATCAGAACAATTAACATCAGTAGAAGCAATTGATAAAGGTAAAGTGCCATTACGTGCCTTTATGCTTGAGCAAACTCGGTTAAAAGATTTAGATACTTTAGCGTCAATGGCGGGCCTTGAAGCGGTAGAAAAACCAACTGATTTACCGATGACCGTTATTATTCCAGCTTTTATTATTAGTGAGTTAAAAACAGCATTTCAAATTGGTTTTATCCTATTCATTCCATTTCTAATCATAGATTTGGTTGTCGCTAGTATCCTTATGGCTATGGGTATGATGATGTTATCGCCAATGATAGTTTCTTTACCATTTAAATTAATGTTATTTGTTTTAGTTGATGGTTGGAATTTGGTTATAGGTACTATTGCAACCAGTTATGGTTTAGGTAATTAGTTTATATCAGCTTATCTATAAGATAGGCAAGAGAGCATAAGATGGGACCAGAAGTCTTTGTAGACATATTAAGAGATGCTTTGCTGCTAGTAATTATGCTAGTTAGTGCGGTGATCTTACCTAGCTTATTTGTCGGCTTGCTTGTGGCTATATTTCAGGCGGCAACGTCAATTAATGAACAAACTTTGAGTTTTTTACCTCGCTTAATTGTCACCTTACTTGCTATTATTTTTGGCGGTCATTGGGGCATACAAAAAATAATGGATTACACCTTTAGGCTGATCGCTAGTATTCCAAGCGTTGTCAGTTAATGGAATTTACCGAGTCAGTTGTTAATCAATATCTGGCTGATTTTATTTTGCCATTTACCCGTATTGCTGCTTTAGTGATGATGATGATTGGTTTGGGCGCACGCACTATCCCTACGCGTATCAAACTTTTTTTATGTGTGACACTAACCCTAGCGATTATGCCTGCAATTCCTCCAACAAATATAGGCCAGCTTTTATCTTTTGAAACCTTTTTACTCATAGGACAGCAAACGCTTATTGGTATTAGTTTAGGTTTCATTACTGTTATGGTTGTTAATACCTTTACCTTGGCAGGTCAAATTATTGCTATGCAATCAGGCTTAGGTTTTGCTTCTTTAGTTGATCCTGCCAGTGGCATGAACGTACCTGCCGTAGGGCAGTTTTTCTTAATATTATCGACTTTGCTTTTTTGGACGATGGATGGTCATTTAGCTTATCTACAGTTTATAGTGGCAAGCTTTGATACCATGCCTATTGGTGGTGAACACTTTGCCAGTATTAAATATAAAGAAATCGTTTTATGGGGAGGATGGATGTTTGCTACGGCTTTATCGCTTGCTCTAGCGCCTTTAACCGCAATGTTATTAATTAATTTTTCTTTTGGTATTATGACCCGAGCAGCACCTCAACTTAATATATTTGCCATAGGCTTTCCTATTACGATGATGGCGGGCTTGTTAATTATGTGGTTAACCTTTGGTAATTTCCTTACTCATTTTGAATTGCAGTGGCAGCGAGCACTTGATTTTAGCTGTTACTTAATTGATTGCAAGGCTATCTGATTAAAGGTAATGAACTATGGCTGAGTCAGATAGTGGTGAAAAAACAGAAGAACCAACGGCGAAAAAACTCGCTGATGCGCGAAAAAAAGGTCAAATAGCCCGCTCTAAAGATTTAGGCACCATGTTTGTCTTAGTGGGTAGTGCTTTTGCTATGATGGTGATGGGTAATGCTTTGGTCGAAGCATTATCTTCTATGATGAAACGTTTATTTTCGTTGAGTCGTAGAGAAACAATGGATGTTCATGCTATAGCAAATATAATATCTAGTGGCGTCAGTGCTGTTATTTTTCCGATGTTATCTATTTTCGTTATTATCATGATAGCCGCTTTTATTGGTAATACCATGTTAGGAGGGATGGCCTTCTCTTGGGAAGCAATGGCACCAAAAGCTAGTCGACTTTCTCCGCTTGCGGGCTTCAAACGCATGTTCGGTGTGCAAGCCGCCGTTGAATTATTAAAATCAATCTTAAAGTTTTTCGTGGTTTTTATTGTTGCTTATTTATTACTTACCAGTCTTTTTGAACAAATTCTGGGATTAAGTTTAGAAGCAATCCCTTTGAATTTTGAGCATGCAGTCACTATGTTACTGTGGATGTTTTTAGCCTTGGGATTATCCATTGGAATTATTGTGGCTATTGACGCACCATATCAGGTATGGAACCACACCCGTGAATTGAAAATGACTAAGCAAGAAATTAAGGATGAATTTAAAAATACAGAAGGTAATCCTGAAATTAAAGGACGGATAAAGCAAACGCAATACGAAATGTCTCAGCGAAGGATGATGAGTGAAGTACCCAATTCTGATGTCGTTATTACAAACCCTACTCATTATAGTGTTGCGTTAAAATATGATCCTAAAGTTGGTGGTGCTCCTGTGCTTGTTGCTAAAGGTCAAGATGAAATGGCGATACACATTCGTACTATTGCTAAAGAAAATGGTGTAGAAATTATTCAATCTGCTGCTTTAGCAAGATCGTTATATTACACTGCAGAAGTTGATCAAGATATCCCAGAAGAATTATACGCCGCTGTAGCTCAGGTGCTTGCTTTTATTTTTCAACTTAGTGAACATAAAAAGGGCCGGGCTAAAAAGCCTATTCCTGTCGCTAAAAACCTCCCTATTCCTGAAGATTTTAAATATTAAATTACTGGCTGAAATTCCCAACAGCAGCGTTAATTTCGTTCTCAATAGCGGACTATTGCTCAATCAATAGCTTTGCTCTTGAAAATCTTCGGCGTAACTCCCTCCGTACTGTTTATCACAAACAAAAGTAAAAACCACTGTTGTTCTTATTGGTACAGCTTTTGCAATTTCATAGCTAGCGTCAAAAATTCATCATAAAGAGCAAGCTGTATCAAATGCAATTAACCGCCTATTTTAATCAGTTCGACAAGAAAAAATTATCTCACCTATCGGGTGTAGGTACACCGCTATTAGTTATGGCAGCATTGGGAATGGTTATTCTACCCATGCCAGCTTGGCTGCTTGATGTACTGTTCTCATTTAACATTGCATTATCTTTAGTGGTTTTATTAATTACCGTTTACACCTTAAAACCGTTAGAGTTTGGCTCATTTCCTTCCGTTATCCTTATCGCAACAATTTTACGCTTAGCGCTCAATGTTGCCAGTACTCGAGTTGTTTTACTTGAAGGGCATGAAGGAACTGATGCTGCGGGTAAAGTTATTGAAGCTTTTGGCTCCGTTGTTATTGGTGGCAATTACGCTGTTGGTTTAGTGGTATTTTTGATTTTAATTATCATCAACTTTGTTGTTGTTACTAAAGGTGCAGGACGTATTGCCGAAGTAACTGCGCGTTTTACCCTTGATGCTATGCCGGGCAAACAAATGGCGATAGATGCGGATTTAAATGCGGGCTTTATTAATGCAGAGCAAGCAAGGGAGCGACGCACTGAAGTAACAAGTGAAGCTGACTTCTATGGCTCTATGGATGGTGCGAGTAAGTTTGTTAAAGGCGATGCTATTGCCGGTATTTTGATTTTGTTTATTAATATTGTTGGTGGCTTAGTTATCGGTATGGTGCAGCATGACCTTACCTTTGATAATGCCGTTGAAATTTATACCCTGCTAACTATTGGTGACGGTTTAGTGGCACAAATTCCAGGGCTACTGTTATCTGTTGCGACAGCGATTGTCGTTACGCGTCAAAATACTGCCCAAGATATGGGCGAACAAGTTAGCAGTCAGTTAGGTCAAGAGAAATCACTTTATATCGCTGCTGGGGTTATGTTTGTGATGGGAATTATCCCCGGCATGCCGCATTTTGCTTTTTTACTATTTGCTGCGTTGATTAGTGCTGTAGCTTATTTTGGTAATAAGCTTAAAGTTACAAAGGCGATTGAGTTAGAAAAAATAGCAGAAGAAGAGCAAGTACAAACTCAACAAAAAGAAGAAGATATTAAAGAGCTTAACTGGGATGACGTTAACCATGTCGATGTTATTGGTTTAGAAATAGGTTATCGCTTAATCCCATTAGTAGACAAAGCTCAAGGCGGAGAATTACTTAGCCGAATCAAAGGCGTTCGTAAAAAACTGTCTCAAGAGTTTGGTTTTTTAGTGCCAGCGGTACATATTCGCGACAATCTAGATTTAGACCCTAACAGTTATCAAATATCTTTAATGGGTGTAACTATCGGTAGTGCGGAAATTCGTCATGACCAAGAGCTAGCTATTAATCCAGGGCAAGTTTTTGGCAAGTTAGATGGCGTGGCTACTAAAGATCCAGCTTTTGGCTTAGATGCCGTTTGGATTAATCAAAATCAACGCGAGCAAGCTCAAACCTTAGGTTATACAGTTGTTGATTCAGCGACTGTATTGGCAACTCATTTAAGTCAAATATTAACGAATAATGCTTCCCAGTTATTAGGTCACGAAGAAGTACAAAATTTACTAGATATGTTAGCTAAAACGTATCCAAAACTAGTGGAAGGTTTTATTCCTGATACGTTAACTCTAGGTACCGTTGTCAAAGTATTACAAAGTTTAATGAATGAAGGTGTTGCTGTACGAGATATGCGTTCAATTGTACAAACCCTTGTTGAATACGGGCCTAAGAGCCAAGATTCTGAAGTGTTAACTGCTGCAGTGAGAATTAGCTTACGAAAATTTATTATTCAAGACCTCGTTGGCTCAACTCTTGAAGTACCTGTCATAACCTTGGCGCCTGAGTTGGAACAAATGTTGCACCAATCTATGCAAATGGCTGGTGATGATGGCGCAGGTATTGAACCTGGTTTAGCAGAACGCTTGCAAAAATCATTAACAGATGGCGCTCAACAGCAGGAATTAGCTGGTGATACACCAATATTGTTAACATCTGGGATTTTACGAGCCGTGTTGGCGAAATTTGTAAAATACACCATACCGGGTTTAAGAGTAATTTCTTACCAAGAAATACCTGACGATAAACAAATTAAAATTGTAAGTGCCATTGGGCAGTAGATATAAGTAAGAAAAGTAACGAGTAAGAGAAGTCGCGACCAACTAACGTTTTTTAGCGGCTCGCAACTTTCAACTCGAGACTAAATAAGGGGTTAACTGTGAAAATTAGACGTTTTGTTGGCAAAGATATGCGTAGCGCATTAGCACAAATAAAAGACGAATTAGGCGTAGATGCAGTTATTATGTCTAATAAAAAAATCCCTGAGGGTGTTGAGTTAATGGCGGCCGTTGATTATAGCCAATCAGTACCTCAAGTAAGTGAAACACATCAACAAGATAATGAGAACAGCCGTGAAGTATCAAGCGATATGGTTAGTATTGCTAATACAGCTGCTTCAGTATCAAATGAAGCAGCTGTAGAAATAGTTAACAATCAAGACTCAGGTGTAAGTGCTATTCCTCCTGCAGATAGTTTATCTGCATTATTGAACAGACAAGTCCAGCACCATTCTGCTACCAAAAATTCAACTGGACGGTTTGAACAAAATGCTGTTCAGGCAGTTAATCAAGCTCCCACTCAAGATGAAGATATTGAAGAGCAATTGCGTAGTTTTACTCAACGGTTACGTCATTCAAAACCTGATGGAACTATTCCTGCACCAGAAACGGTTAATGCAAATAGTCATGCTCAATATGAAGACCATATTTCTTTAGAAGCAGAGCAAATGGCAATAAAGTTAAAGTCACAGCAATCTACAGAGCAGTTGTCTGAGCAAAATAGTCATGTTAGCCAGCAAGATTTTGATAAAATGCAACAAGAAATGGCTTCTATTAGGAAGTTACTTGAACATCAAGTGTCAGGTCTTATGTGGCAAGATATGGCGCAAAAAGAACCTCAACGTGCTGTACTGGTAAATCGTTTGTTATCATTAGGTTTGAATGAGCAAATAGCCGACCAAATAGCGGGCTATGTACCTTCCCAGTATCATGAAACAGAAGCTTGGCAACAGGCTACCAAGTTAATCGGCGAACAAATAAATACCACTCAAAACGATATTATCCATCGTGGTGGTGTTGTTGCTTTAGTTGGGCCTACAGGTGTGGGGAAAACTACAACGATTGCCAAACTTGCTGCACGCTTTGCACAAGTACATGGCCATGAGCAAGTAGCACTGATCTCAACAGATACATACCGAATTGCAGGCTTTGAGCAGCTCGCTACGTATGGAAAAATAATCGGTTGCCAAGTAAAGTTAGCTAAAGATAGCCAATCATTAGATTTATTACTTGAACAATTTTCTAAAAAGAAGCTAATTTTAATTGATACTGCAGGTATGGGACAAAGAGATATACGTTTAGCTGAAAATTTAGCTAATTTAGTATCTAATGCTAGAGTTAGAATAAGAAACTATTTAGTATTAGCAGCCAACAGTCAACAGCAGGTTATGCAAGAAAATGTTGATCGCTTTAAAAAAGTACCATTATCGGGTTGTATTTATACTAAACTTGATGAAAGCGTTAGTATTGGCGAAATAATTACAACTTCAATTCAAAATGGTCTTCCAATAGGTTATCTTACTGACGGGCAAAGGGTCCCAGAAGATATTAAAGTTGCAAATGCTGAAAAATTGGTTACGCTTGCAGATAAAATGGCAACAAAGTCAGCAAAGAATAATGTAGCTTATGCTCAACGAACAGTGAGGCCAATGCCAATAGTTCCGGCTGTAGCTGTGTAGGTGTATATTTAATGGCAGTGTTTTAATTAAAATAAAGCGCTAATATAAGAAGTAATAAATGGCAGATCAAGCGAGCGGCTTAAGAAAAATGCAGGACTTAAAAAAAGTTAAAGTAGTAGCAGTTTCGGGTGGTAAAGGTGGTGTTGGTAAAACCAACGTCTCATTAAACACAGCTATTGCCCTTGGGCAGCAAGGAAAAAGGGTATTAGTATTAGATGCAGATTTGGGTTTAGCCAATGTTGATGTAATGTTAGGGTTAAGGGTAAAGCGAAATCTTTCCCATGTATTATCGGGTGAATGTGAGCTTGATGACATTATTATCACCGGCCCTAGTAATATCAAAATTATTCCAGCCACTTCTGGCTCTCAATCTATGGTTGATCTAACACCCTCTGAACATGCGGGGTTAATTCGTGCTTTTAGCGAAATGAGAACTGAGTTTGATGTGCTTATTGTTGATACCGCGGCAGGTATTTCAGATATGGTGCTTAGCTTTACACGCGCAGCACAAGACGTCATGTTAGTTGTATGTGATGAACCAACCTCAATTACCGATTGTTATGCTTTAATGAAACTTTTAAGCCGTGATCATGATATTTTCAAATTTAAAGTCGTAGCCAATATGGTGCGTAGTCCCAAAGAAGGGCAGCAACTCTTTGCCAAACTAACTAAAGTTACAGATAGATTTTTAGATGTAGCACTTGAACTTGTTGGTGTTGTCCCATTTGATGAGAATATTCGAAAATCGGTACGCAAGCAACAAGCCATTGTAGAAGCTTTTCCTGATTCTCCTGCGGCAATAGCATTTAGAAATTTAGCAAAGAATGTAAGTAGCTGGCCAATACCACATCAAGCCTCAGGCCATTTAGAGTTCTTTATTGAACAATTACTTGATTACTAACCTTTAATTCGTATTTGCATTTAAGATACGAATCGTTTGTTCAAATAAATAAAGCGACAAAATATTTTTTAAAATAATTTAGGTGGGAATAGTAGAAAGTGGTAAAAGCTAAAGCCTATAATAATCCAGTTGATAAAACAGTTTTGCTTGAACAGCACACTGTATTAGTTAAACGTATAGCTTATCATTTGTTGGCTCGATTACCTGCAAGTGTCATAGTTGATGACTTAATTCAATCGGGAATGATCGGTTTATTTGAAGCTGCTAATAACTTTGATAGTTCTAAAGGTGCTAGCTTTGAAACTTTTGCAGGCATTCGTATTCGGGGTGCAATGTTAGATGAAATACGCCGTGGAGACTGGACGCCTCGGTCAGTTCATAAAAATAGTCGCATGGTTAGTGATGCCATTAAGCAGTTAGAATCCAAATTAGGCCGAGATGTTAGTGATATAGAAGTTGCTGAAAAACTTGATATTTCAGTAAATGAGTACCATCATATATTAAGTGAAGTGAGTACAGGCAAAATACTGGGTATTGATGACTTAGGAGTGAGTGAAGATGCGCTTAAATTTGATGACACTTGTCATGGAGATGATCCATATCAAAGTATTGAGCATCGAGCCTTTAAAAAAGGACTAAGTGAGTGCATTAGTACTTTACCCGAGCGAGAAGCTTTAGTACTGTCCTTATATTACGATGAAGAATTGAATTTACGTGAAATTGGTCAAGTACTTGATGTTAGTGAATCACGTGTTAGCCAAATTCACAGTCAAGCAATGCATAGATTAAAAGCTCGTATGCAATCTTGGCAAAGTTGAGTAGAATAATAACTGTATAAACTTATAATAAATTTTGAATGTTTAGCCGGAGGGTGCCTTGGATAAAAATATGAAAGTGCTTGTTGTTGATGACTTTTCAACCATGAGACGTATAGTGAAAAATTTGTTGCGCGATTTAGGCTTTACAAACATTCAAGAAGCGGATGATGGCAGCACTGCCTTGCCAATGCTTCAAGGTGGCGATTTCGATTTCGTTGTGACTGATTGGAATATGCCTGGAATGCAAGGTATTGATTTATTAAAAGCAATACGCGCAGACTCAAGTTTAGCCCACATACCTGTACTATTAATTACAGCTGAAGCTAAAAAAGAGCAAATTGTTATGGCTGCTCAAGCTGGAGTCAATGGCTATATTGTTAAACCATTTACAGCAGCAACGCTAAAAACTAAGTTAGATAAAATTTTCGAACGTCTAGGTTGATTTTTATTTAGGCGAGCTAATTAAGGCTCATTAATAAAATTTTTTATTGCTTTGGTTTAAGTATTAAGGACTTTGCATGAATATGTCAATGGTGGGGCGTGTTTCTTTGGAACAGGCTAGATCTTTGGTTGAATTTTTAGAAACTGATCAGCAAGAAAAAGCCGATGCGCTTATTGCTGAGATTCAAAATCCAATCAATTCTGAACTATTTGCAGAAATAGGAAAATTAACTCGTCAACTGCATGACTCATTGACAAATTTTCAATTAGATTCCAGATTAAGTGATCTTGCCACGGCTGATATTCCTGATGCTAAAGAACGTTTAAATTATGTTATTACTCGAACTGAAGAAGCGGCTAATAAGACCATGGATGCGGTAGAATCAATCTTTCCAGTTCTTGATAATATTGCAGGTCAAGTTAGTGCAGTTAATCCAGCATGGACTAAACTGATGAATAATGAAATCGATTTAATAGAATTTAAAGAGTTATGTGTAGATATTGATGGCTTGTTAGTAACAACAGGTAAAGAGACTTCAAATATTCATAGTTTGATGACTGATGTATTAATGGCGCAAGATTTTCAAGACTTAACGGGGCAAGTTATTCGTAAAGTTATTGATTTAGTACGTGAAGTTGAAGATAGTTTAATTAACATGTTAACTGCATTTGGCATTTCAGCTGAAAATATTCAGGGAAATGCAAAACCTAAAGTAGGTGAAAACTTAGTTGAAGGGCCGATAGTTAATAAAGAAGAAAGAGACGATGTTGTTGAAGACCAAGACGATGTTGATGATCTTTTATCAAGTTTAGGGTTTTAACGGGAGTTAGTGAATGTCATTTGAAGCAGATGAAGAAATTCTACAGGACTTTTTAGTCGAAGCAGGTGAAATACTAGAATTGCTATCAGAGCAATTGGTTGAGCTTGAAAATGATGTTGATAATGCTGATTTACTTAATGCAATTTTTCGAGGTTTTCACACTGTAAAAGGTGGTGCAGGTTTCCTTGCTTTAAATGAGCTTGTTGACGTTTGTCATGGCGCAGAAAATATATTTGATTTACTTCGTAACGGACAGCGCACTGTTAATGCTGATTTAATGGATACTATTTTATCAGCTCTAGATACTGTTAATGACATGTTTGCTTTAGTGCAAAACAAAGAACCACTTGTCGCAGCAGATCCTGAATTGCTAGCTGAATTGCATCGTTTAAGTCAGCCAGAAGGGCAAGAGGCTGCTGCAGCACCTGAAGTTTCTACTCCTGAGCCTGTAGCTGCTGCTCAAGAAACATCTTCTGATTCAGCAGATGATATGAGCGAAGACGAGTTTGAGCGCTTACTTGATGAATTACATGGCGGAGGTAGTCCTTCCTCAACTTCACCACCTGTTACTTCAACGCCAGTTAGTGCTGATTCTGGTAATGATATTTCTGATGATGAATTTGAATCTTTATTAGATGAACTTCATGGACAAGGTGCATTTTCTTCAGATGTTAATAGCGCACCAACACCTGTCTCTAATAATTCTTCGGATGAAATAAACGATGATGAATTTGAAAACTTACTTGATGAGTTACATGGCAAGGGTAAGGCACCTAAAATAAATGAAACACCGACTTCTCCGGTGGTAGTACCAAGTTCTCAGCCTCCTGTGGCTAAAGCACCTTCTCCAACACCAGCGGTTAACGCTGCTACTCCTAGCTCGAAGCCAGCCTCTAAAGCTGCAGCTAAACCTTCGGCGGGTAAAAAAGCGGCTCAACAGTCGACACCTCAGGCTGAAACAACAGTACGTGTTGATACTAAACGACTTGATACAATCATGAATATGGTGGGTGAATTAGTATTAGTTAGAAATCGTTTGACCAGCTTAGGTTTAACTTCTGATGATGAAGATTTAACTAAAGCGGTATCAAATTTAGATGCGGTGACTACCGATTTGCAGGGTGCGGTAATGAAAACCCGTATGCAGCCTATCAAAAAAGTGTTTGGCCGTTTCCCTCGTGTTGTCCGAGATTTAGCGCGTAGTCTTAATAAAGATATACAGTTGGTGCTAGAAGGTGAAGAGACCGATTTAGATAAGAACTTGGTTGAAGCATTAGCTGATCCTTTGGTGCATTTAGTTCGTAACTCGGTTGATCATGGTGTTGAAGAACCCGATGTCCGTGAAGCGATGGGAAAACCACGTCAAGGTACGGTTATTTTATCAGCCTCTCAAGAGGGTGATCACATATTGCTAACCATTAAAGATGATGGTGCAGGTATGAATGCCGAAAAGCTGAAAGAAATTGCTATTGAACGTGGTGTTCTTGATGCTGATTCAGCTGCAAGAATGCCAGATAAAGAAGCGTTTAGTTTGATTTTTGCACCGGGTTTTTCTACCAAAACTGAAATCTCTGAAGTGTCAGGCCGTGGCGTTGGCATGGATGTAGTTAAAACAAAAATCACTCAACTTAACGGTACCGTTGATATTGACTCGGAAATGGGCGTAGGTACTGTTTTAGAAATAAAAGTACCACTGACTTTAGCTATCTTGCCTACATTAATGGTTGTTGTTGGTGAACAAACATTTGCCTTGCCACTTGCTTCGGTAAATGAAATATTTCATTTAGATTTAACCAACACTAACAGTGTTGATGGGCAGCTAACAATAATTGTCCGTGAAAAAGCAATACCGCTATTTTACTTAGATCAATGGCTTGTCAGAAATTTTGAAGAGAAAAGTCGTGATAAAGGCCATGTTGTAATAGTGCAGTTAGGGAATCAGCAAGTTGCTTTTGTTGTAGATCGATTGATCGGACAAGAAGAAGTGGTAATAAAACCACTGGATAGATTATTAAACGGTACTCCAGGTATGGCAGGAGCAACTATTACTAGTGATGGTGGTATTGCTTTAATTGTAGACATACCTAATATGTTGAAATTTTATGCGAAAAAATCATCTGTAAATAAAAAATTGCGTTCATAAAAAATAGAATAATTATAAAAGTAGAGAAAGTAAATGGCCTACAAAGTACTCGTTGTTGATGATTCAAGTTTTTTTAGACGACGAGTCACAGATATTCTGAGCAAAGATCCACAGTTGGAAGTGATTGATGTTGCCGTCAATGGGCAAGAGGCAGTAGATAAAGCGATCTTGCTCAAACCTGATGTGATTACCATGGATATTGAGATGCCTGTTTTGAATGGCATTGAAGCAGTTCAAAAAATAATGGCACAATCCCCAACAGCCATTTTAATGTTTTCTTCGTTGACTCATCAAGGAGCAAAATCAACCCTTGATGCATTAGAGGCAGGAGCATTAGATTTTTTACCTAAAAAATTTAGTGAAATAGCCAAAAATAGTGATGAAGCGGGTAGTTTATTACGCCAACGTGTTGCACAGCTAGCAAAAAAAGGTGGCGTCAGCAGGCGTAGCTTATCAAGAGAACGTTTCTCAACAAAACGTAGTCAAGACACTCAACTCTCTTCTAGCGCAAGAAAATCTATACTACCCTCTACATTATCTTCAAGTACTAAAAAAGCGGCATCTTTATTAAAGGTTTCATCTGGAAAAAAATACAGTTTATTAGCTATTGGTACCTCTACAGGGGGACCAGTAGCACTACAGAAAATATTAACATCGTTTCCTCAAGATTTTCCGTTGCCAATTATTATGATCCAACATATGCCGGCAACTTTTACTAATGCTTTTGCTAGCCGATTAAATTCTTTATGTAAAATTAGCGTAAAAGAAGCCTGTGATGGCGATATTCTCAAGCCAGGTTGTGCCTATTTAGCACCCGGTGGCCGCCAAATGATTATAGCTGGTACAGAAAATGCAGCAAAAATTAAAATAATTGATGATGATTCAGCAAAAATAACCTTTAAACCTAGTGTGGATGTAAGCTTTGGCTCTGCGGCAAAAGTTTATGGTGGTAATGTCTTAGGTGTTATTTTAACGGGAATGGGAGCTGATGGCAGAGAGGGGTCTCGAATGTTAAAAACAAAAGGTGCAACAATATGGGCACAAGATGAAGAAAGTTGTGTTGTTTATGGTATGCCACAAGCTGTTACTGCAGCAGGAATATCACAATTATCCTTACCTTTAGATGTAATATCTAGTTCAATATTTAAGGAAATTAAGCATGGATAGGCTCAGCATTGCTGGTCTTGTTGTTGCAATATTTGCTATTTATATAGGCTTCATTTTAGATGGCGGTTCTATTTCTGCGTTATTTGAATTGCCAGCATTTATTATTGTCGTTGGTGGCACGTTAGGTGCGGTAATGTTGCAGTCCTCAAGTAGTCAGTTTTATCATGCATTATCATTATTAAAATGGGTGTTTACTCCTCCACGATATGATATCGAAGAAGGGATTGAAAAAATTGTCCTCTGGGCTGGTAGGTCAAGAGAGTCAGGATATTTAGTGCTTGAAAATGCCGCCTTGGATGAAGAGGATAGTTATACCCAAAAAGGATTGAATTTACTGGTTGATGGTGTAGAAATAGAAAACCTGCGAGTCTCCCTTGAGTTAGATCTTGATGTTTATCGAGAGCATAATTTACGTTCAGCAAATGTATTTGAGTCAATGGGGGGTTATAGTCCAACGATTGGTATTTTAGGAGCCGTTTTAGGCTTAATTCATGCTATGAATAACTTAACTGAACCTAGCTTACTTGGGCAAGGTATTGCAACTGCATTTATCGCAACTATTTATGGTGTTGGTTTTGCAAATTTACTTTATTTACCCGTAGCTAATAAAATAAAAGAAATAATTCATCAGCAGACTATGTATAGAGAAATGATTTCTGAAGGCCTAGTTGCAATTGCTCATGGAGAGAATCCACATGCCATTGAAAACAAACTATCGGCTTTTAGGTTAGAGCAGTGAATCGGTTGCGTAGGAGAAGGCACAATGTAGAACATGATAATGTTCATCGTTGGTTAGTTTCTTATGCTGACTATATGACACTTCTTTTTGCCTTATTTGTTGTGCTTTATGCTATGGCAATGGTAAATGATAAGCCCTTTGAAACCATCACTGAATCTGTAGGACGTGTTTTTCAGGCAAATGAAAAAAAACCGAAAAACCGTGGTCATGGTGACGACATACTTAATGTAAATAGTAGCAAATCTAATAAAAGGTTATTTGGCAATGGCCTTCTTGATGAAGCAGGGCCTGAATTACTAGAAGGTGAGCAAACACTTTCTAATATTTCAGATTCTCAAGTAGGCAGTAATTTAACTTCTTTAGAAGATGAACTACATATTGCCCTTTATGAATTGATTGAGTCAGGTTTTGCTCAGTTACAAATTGATGGTGATTGGTTAGAGATAGAGCTAAATAGTGGTTTGTTGTTTCCAAGTGGATCTTCTTCTGCAACTAATTCAGCAAACAGTATTTTAGGTGTTATTTATGATGTTATTGGTGAAGTAAGTAACTTTGTACGTGTAAGAGGCTATACTGATAACCAAGTGATCAATACAGAAATATTTTCATCTAACTGGGAGTTGTCAGTTTTTCGAGCTACTTCTATTTTACGCGTGTTAGAAGATTTGGGAATGAATCCTGCTCGAATGGCTATTGAAGGGTATGGGCAGTATTACCCTACAGCTGACAATACAACGATTCAAGGACGTGCACAAAACAGAAAAGTTGTGGTTGCCATTTCAAAATATGGTTTGGAAAAGTCAAATTTATTAAACACACCAACAATCAGCCTAAAAGATGTTGAAGCGATAACTAAAGTCGTTGCACCAGGTGAAAAGGCTGATGAAATCAAAGTTATTCGCCTGCCTAATGGCGGTATTAGAATAACGACAAGAAGTGATAATGAAGGCGTTTCACAGAACAACGAACAACAAAATGATGGCAATAATTAGCCGTATAAATATTATAGATGCATTAGGAATAACACTTGGAAGTTTGGACAGTAGCAAATCAAAAAGGTGGTGTCGGTAAAACGACCACAACTATTGCTTTAGCCGGCTTACTAGCTGAGTGCGGTAAAAAAGTATTGCTAGTTGATACCGATCCACATGCCTCATTGAGTTATTATTTTGGTATCGAGTCGGAAGACTTAGACTTAAGTGTTTATGATTTATTCATTCAAGTTTCATCAAAAGAGCAAATTTTACAAAGCTTATGTCCTACGCAATATAGCAATATTGATATTTTGCCAGCAACTATGGCTTTAGCAACCTTAGATCGATCATTAGGCGCGAAAGGTGGCATGGGCTTAGTTTTGAAAAAAGCCATGTCAAAAGTATCACAAAGCTATGATTATGTTTTGATTGATTGTCCGCCTATTCTCGGTGTACTTATGGTAAATGCGCTTGCGGCATCAGACCGTATAATTGTGCCGGTGCAAACGGAGTTTTTAGCATTGAAGGGTTTAGATCGTATGATCAAAACAATGGATATAATGCAAGCAGAGCACGATAAACCTTTTAAATATACCATTGTACCAACAATGTTTGACAAGCGAACTAAGGCATCACTTTTAGCTTATCAACAATTGCAAGAGACCTATCAAGAAAAAGTTTGGCCAAGTGTTATACCAATAGATACAAATTTTAGGAACGCCAGTGTAGCACAGAAGGTACCCTCTCATTTTTCGGCAAGCTCTCGAGGAGTCTTTGCTTATAAAAGTTTATTAGATTATCTATTGAAATCACCTCAAAGAGGTGTCAAATAAATGTCAAAACCATTAGCCGCAAGTAAAAAAGTAATGAAGAACTACCTGTCAGAATTATTGACAGATGAACCTCTTATGCAAGAACGTTCTAAACATGAGTTAACAGATAGAGAGAACAGTAAATCTGTTGAGGATAAGCGCTTAGAAACATTGTTGAAAAATGTTAATGCCGAACTAAAAGTTAAAGAAAATGACGTTACTACTCATAAAAGCGTAAGCGAGAAAATTGATAGTAAGAAAATAATAGTTAACGATATCATTGAAGAAAACAAATTTGAGCCATTAGTCACCCATAAAAGTACAGGCAGTTTAATACCTAAAAAATCTAAACCTTATCGTCAAGGAGATTTCCAAGCTTTATTTTTCAATGTTGGAGGTTTGACTGTTGCAGTGCCTTTAATTGAATTAGGTGGTATTCATAAAATTGAAAAAACCACCACATTAATGGGAAAGCCTGACTGGTTTAAAGGTGTGATGCTTTATCGTGATGAAAAAATTAATGTAGTTGATACTGCTTTGTGGGTAATGCCAGAAAAATGTGACGAAAAAATGAAAAGTTCGCTAAACTATCAGTATGTTATCATGTTGAGTGATAGCGCTTGGGGTTTAACTGCAGAAAACTTAGTTGATACCGTTGTTTTAAAACAAGATGAAGTAAAGTGGTTAGATACACCAAGCAAGCGACCTTGGTTGGCTGGTTTGGTAAAAGATAAAATGTGCGCCTTACTTGATGTAGATGCATTAATTCAATTACTTAATGATGGTAGCGGAATCCATCAAGATGATTAATAATGTAGTTAGTAAGTTTTAAATAATAGCAAATTTGAAAATTCTTAAATAATTGAGGGGCAAGTGGTATGTCAGATGAAAGACGCAATTCAAGCGATAAAACAGGTGAAAACGATGAAGTACTTCAATGGGTAACGTTTAAGTTAGAAAATGAAGTTTACGGCATTAATGTAATGCAAGTTCAAGAAGTATTACGTTATAGTGAAATTGCACCAGTACCAGGAGCACCACTTTATGTACTTGGTATCATTAATCTACGTGGTAATGTAGTTACTGTTATTGATACACGTTCTCGTTTTGGTCTAGAGCCATGCGATGTAACGGATAATACTCGAGTAGTGGTGATTGAGTCAGAAAAGCAAGTTATTGGTATACTTGTAGACAGTGTTGCTGAAGTAGTATATTTAAAAGCCTCTGAAATTGATGACGCTCCAAATGTTGGCAATGACGAAAGTGCTCAGTTTATCCAAGGTGTTTCTAACCGAGAAGGTGAGCTGCTTATTTTAGTTGATCTAGATAAATTATTGTCAGATGATGAATGGGATGAGTTAAAACAATTCTAATCTCTTTTATTGAGTCTAGTTTTTATACTTCCCTTATTATGGTCATTATGCCAATTATTAAGTTATCAGGTTTATGTCTTTGTTAGCTGTACCTATTATTGCTATTATTGCACTCATTATCAGTGTTTTATGCCTTGTTACTCTCTTTATTTTACTAACGAGGCATAGAGTTAAATTTGCTGTGTACGAGTCTCAATCTCAAACTCACGAATTACTGGTTAATAGCTTGCAATCAGCTAATGATAATCTGAATTTAGCTGTACATGAGCTATCAATAAAACAAGAGAAATCTCTGAACGAAAATACTCTTGTTTCTAAGCAGCTTGAACATAGAATTAAGACACTTCAATCTCAAATAAACTCTCAGCAAGAACTTATATCACAATTACAAACCGATCAAGGTGATGATAAGTTTTATTCTCGTGCAATTAAATTAGCAAAAACAGGTGCAGATATTGAGGAAATAGTCGCTGAATGTGAATTACCTCATGCAGAAGTTGAAATGCTAATATCAGTTTACCAAAAGAAAACCCAGGGATAGATAGTGTTTTCTGTGAAGAAAACAAGTTAGACTAGGGTCTTTTTTAAATTCCATCTTGTATTTTATTATGTGTGAACATGGCAAGGAACTATGCCCCGTGAAGTATTCTGTATTCCAAACTCTTCGAATTCTATTTATATTCTCTTTTATTGTTTTATCAGGTTGTTCTAGCAGCCCCGCAACGGATAAAAGTTTAAGCGATCCAAGAGACCCTCTAGAAGTAGTCAATAGACCCTTTTGGACATTTACCTGGGACTATGCTGATAAGTATGTAGCTAAACCTGCCTCAGAATTATATACCGCCTACACACCTCCTTTTGTAAGGACAGGGTTGTATAATATGGCTTTAAATTTAAACGAACCATCAAGCATTATTAATAATTTATTACAATTAAAGTTAATTGATGCAGCAAAAAGTACGGGAAGGTTTGTTCTAAATTCGACGATAGGTTTGTTGGGTTTTTATGATCCCGCTAGTGATTTTGGCTGGTCCGGAGAACAAGAAGAGTTTGGGGAAGTATTGGGAAGTTATGGCATTGGAGATGGGCCTTACTTAGTTATACCTGGCCTTGGCCCTAGCTCAGTTCGAGAGGAAGTGGGAGACTATGTTGATGGATTGTATTGGCCTTTAGTGGTTATTGATTTTTGGCCAAATCTAGTGCGTTTAGGCATACTTGGCCTAGAAAAAAGAGCTTCAATACGAGATCAAGAGCAGCTATTACTTGAATCAACAGATCAATATGAATTCATTAAAAATGCGTATTTTCAAAATATGAACTATCGTTTGTATGACGGTAATCCGCCAATTGTCATTGATGAAGATGAAGAAGCAGAAATAGATGCGCTATTAGAAGAGTTTGAAGATTTAGATTAATAATTCTTATTAAAAGCTATAAACATATACCGAAGTTAGACTTAATTTGCTAGAATTGCGGCAATTTTTTACTGATATCAATTTGATTGAACTCTCGTTAATTGGGAAATAGCTTAATCAATTTGGTATAAACATTATTGGAAATAGTTAGATGAATATCATTGAAGGTTCATTTCAGGCAAAAGGCAATAAATTTGCGATTGTTGTATCACGTTTTAATCACTTTATCGTTGATAGCTTACTAGATGGTGCCGTTGATGCGCTTAAACGTCATGGTAGTGTTGCAGATGATGACATTACTATTGTTCGAGTTCCTGGTGCTTATGAGCTACCATTAGCAGCGAAAAAGCTTGCTGGAAAAGGTGATTTTGATGCCATTATCGCCATTGGTGCCGTTATTCGTGGCGGTACTCCTCATTTTGATTTTGTTGCTGGTGAGTGTAACAAAGGTTTAGCGCAAGTATGTTTAGAATCAGAAATTCCTGTTTCTTTTGGCGTTATTACAACGGACTCAATTGAACAAGCCATTGAACGTGCAGGAACTAAAGCTGGCAACAAAGGCGCAGAAGCGGCTCTTGGTGCATTAGAAATGGTTAACGTTCTCTCTCAAATTTAGGAAATCTATTGTGAAACCATCTCCTAGAAGAAAAGCGCGTGAACTAGCGGTTCAAGCTGTTTATTCGTGGCAACTTAGTCAAAACTCAGTTAATGATATTGAAGTTAATTTTATTACAGATAATAGTAAACGCCGTTTTGATGTTGAATACTTTCAACAGTTATTACGCGGTGTAACAAGTAATGTAGCTGAATTAGATCTTGCTATTTCTCCTCATGTAGATCGCCCTCTTGATGGTATTGACCATGTTGAAAAGGCCATTTTACGTGTGGCTGTTTTTGAGTTGAGCGATTGCCAAGATGTGCCTTATCGCGTGGTTATTAATGAAGCCATTGAGTTAGCAAAGTCATTTGCTGCAGACGATAGTCATAAATTCGTCAATGGCGTATTAGATAAAGCGGTAAAGCTGATTCGCCCTCAAGATTAATAAAATATTGAAAAGAAAATAGTAAGTTTTTAAATATATGAAAGAATTTGAACTCATAAAGCAATTTTTTACTGAGCAACCTGTTAAAAGGAAAGACGTGCTGCTTGGTATTGGTGATGACTGTGCGGTAGTTTCTAGTACAGAAAATCAAAATATTGTTGTTACTACCGATACTTTAGTTGCAGGTGTTCATTTTCCGTTAGGTACCTCACCAAAAGCGATTGGTCACAAAGCTGTTGCGGTTAATTTATCTGATATTGCTGCCATGGGCGCAAAACCAAGTTGGATATCACTGGCTATTACATTACCAGAAGTTAATGATGTTTGGCTAAGTGAATTTTGCTCTGGAGTTTTTGAACTGTGTGAATTTTATAATGTGCAGCTTATTGGTGGTGACACCACTCAAGGTCCACTGAGCATTACCATAACAGCACAAGGAATTACACCAGAAGGTAAGTATTTATCCCGTTCTGGCGCTAAAGCAGGTGACTGGATTTATGTAACTGGTGAGCTTGGTGATGCAGCGTTAGCTTTGTTACATCTTAAAACGCAAGTGTTAACTGAAAAAGATATAATTGATCAAGTTCAAAATAAATTAGACTTCCCAAAACCCCGTGTGCTTATGGGGCAATCATTGCGTGAATATGCTTCTGCTGCGATTGATCTTTCAGATGGACTTCTAGCAGATTTAGGACATATTTGCCAAGCTTCAAACGTGGGGGCTAATGTTGTTCTTGAAGCTATCCCATTATCTGATGCTATGAAGGCATCGCAACTATTTGACGATTCTATTAACCTTGCCCTTAATGGTGGAGATGATTATGAATTGTTGTTTACGGTTTCAGAAGATAATAAAGTGGGAATGGAAACCGCTTTATCTCATGCCGGTACAGTCATAACTTGTATAGGTCAAATCAATGCATCGCAAACAATTTCCACAACCTTAAATAATAAGGCTGTGCCTATTAGAAGTTCAGGTTTTCAGCATTTTTCTGCAAAGAAAAGTACTTGAAAATTGACTAAAACGTCTAAATAGTGCTTCCAACAATTATGAAACATTCAAGCTCCAAGGTTATTTTTGACCTTAAACAACCTATTCAGTTTTTAGCCTTAGGTTTTGGCAGTGGTTTAGCACCAAAAGCACCGGGAACTTTTGGTACGTTAGCCGCAATCCCTCTTTTTTTGCTTTTAGCAATGTTAACGCCATTAGCTTACTTGGTTGCTGTGGTTGTGATGAGCATTGCCGGTATCTATATTTGTGGTAAAGCGGCAGATGATGTTGGGGTTCATGATCATCCCGCGATAGTTTGGGATGAATTTGTGGGTTATTTTATAACAATGTTTATGGTGCCTGTTAGTTGGCAAAGTATTTTAATGGGTTTCTTATTGTTCCGGCTATTTGATATTTTGAAACCTTGGCCTATTTCTTTTATTGATAAAAATATGTCTGGGGGCTTTGGGATTATGTTTGATGATATTCTTGCCGGTGTCTTTGCTTTAGTTATCATGCAGTTAATATTCTAACTTTTGTTTTACAATTTACTTCAAGTTTCTTGACTTATATCAATAGTATTTCTTCACCTTTTAAGCTACTTTTAAATAGAGCATTAAATAAAAATCCCTAGCGCTTGTTTTTTATTTTTATGCCCTCAGCTATTTATTAGGACGTTAATTTTATTGGAAACGTTCTAAATCTCAGCTTTAGTTCACCGTACTTGTTTAAAGTAAATGTTAAAAGGAATACCTATGAAAATAAATCTTTCTGGTCACCACGTTGAAATTACTGCCTCAATAAAAGAAGATATCGAGGAAAAGTTTACTAAAATAGCCAACCACTTTCCGACTTTAATAGCCTTAGATGTTATTATTTCTAAAGAACACAATAAGCACCAAGTTGAACTGACAACCAATTATGAAGGCGGGCGAATATCAACTAAAGGTGTTGATAATGTTATGTATCCCGCTATTGCTAACGCAGTTAAAAAACTTGATGCAGCATTAAAACATCGTAAAGGGCAATTAAAAGCCAATTTACATGAAAAACCACAAAGTACTGCCCCTGAGATAGCTCACGAAAAAGTACAAGAAATGAATTTAGCATAACCTCAAAAAACTATTAAAGACTATTAAAAGCTATGAATATTGTTCATAGCTTTTTTTTTACCTTTTTTTAACAATTTAATACGCTTTATTATGTTTGCTGTGCGATACTTTACAAATCAATATTTTATCAAAAGGGAAGCCTTGATGCTTAAGTGTAATAATCATTTCACTAAGACTTTTTACGTTACTTTATTTAGTTTGTTTTCTTTAACTCTTTTTTCTTGTTCAGAGCCGGAGCAAAAAAAGCAAGCTCCGCCACCAGCCGTTTCAGTCTATAAAGTTAAGGCTGAACAGATAGGCCGTCATAGAGAGTTTGTTGCTCGAACGCAGGCTTTTAAAGAAGCTGATTTACGCGCACGAGTTGAAGGTGAATTAATTGAGCGTCACTTTAGAGAAGGCGCCATGGTTAAAAAAGGTCAGCTGCTTTTAAAAATTGATCCTGCCAACTATGAAGCTTTGCTGGCTCAAGCTAAAGCGGACGTAGCAAGTAAGCAGTCAGGTGAAGAAAACGCTATTCGTAACTTGAAGCGCGCGAAAGACTTAATCGGAGATGGGTATATTTCTCAATCTGATTTTGACAGGTTAACAACTGAAGAATCTCAAGCTAAAGCATCAGTGAGATCTGCTCAAGCAGCATTAACAAGGGCTGAATTAGATTTAAGTTACACCACTATTTTAGCGCCATTTGAAGGGAGTATCGGTAAAGTGAATTACAATGTCGGTAATATTGTTGGCCCAACAAGTGATGCGTTGGCAAGATTAACGGTAACCGACCCCATCTATGTTAGCTTTCAGGTAGAAGAAGAATTGTATTTAAATTATTTACAGCAACAGAAAAATTCAGGTGAACCAAGCGGTGTCAAAGCGGATTTAACTTTACGCTTACCAAATAATACTTCTTATGATGAACCAGGGGAGTTAGATTTTGCCGATACGAAAATTGAACAAGGCATGGGAACTGTTGAATTAAGAGCTAAGTTTGCAAATAGTAATGGTATTATTTTACCTGGGTTGTTTGTTACTTTAATTATTGAAAGTCAAGAAAAAGAGTCCATGGCTATGGTTCCGCAAGCTGCAGTACAAGTAAGTCAACAAGGACAATTCGTTTTAGTTGTTGATGACTCAAATACTGTTAAGCAGCGCCATGTAGTTTTAGGCCGAAGAATTAATGCGATGTGGGTAGTGCTTGAAGGACTTGAAGAAGGTGAGCAGGTAGTAATAGAAGGTTTGCAAAAAGTAAGACCCGGAGTTGCGGTTAATCCAGTGTTAAAAGCTGTCGATAAGTTAACAGGAACTATTGCAAACCAGGTTACAGAAGATCAAACTCCATCATCAAAAGACTAATTTAGGGATAATTTTATGATTAGTAAAACTTTTATCCATCGCCCTAAATTTGCTTTTGTTATTTCTATCGTTATTTCTTTGGCAGGTCTTATTGCGATGGGCTTGCTACCAGTAAATATGTATCCAGAAATAACGCCACCACAAGTGCAAATTTCAGCTGTTTATCCTGGCGCTAGTGCTCAAGTTGTTGAAGAGTCAGTTATAAGGCCAATTGAAGAGCAAATTAATGGCGTAGAAGATATGATGTATATTGACTCTTCTGCTTCAAATAACGGAAGCGCAGTGATTACTGTGTACTTCAAGGTGGGAACTGACGGTGATATAGCACAAGTTAATGTGCAAAACCGAGTTGCTCTTGCGACTAGCTCTCTACCTGCAGAAGTGACTCGCCAAGGTGTTAATGTTAAGAAACAATCTAGTTCAATGTTACTGGGTATAAACTTGTATTCTGAACAGCCTGGTATCAATCAGCTATTTTTAAGCAACTATGCAACTAACTATTTGACTGAGCCATTAGGACGACTTAAAGGGGTCGCTTCTGCAGAAGTTATGGGAGAAATGACCTATAGCATGCGTATTTGGTTAAACCCAGATCGTATGTCTTCGCTTAATGTTACAGTAAATGAAGTTCAACAAGCATTGAAAGAGCAAAATATGATTGTTGCTGCGGGTAAATTGGGCGCTAGCCCATCAATGCCTAACCAGCAGTTTGAGTACTCTATTCAAGCCCAAGGTCGTTTGAAAAGTCCTGAAGAGTTTGGACAAACTATTATTAGAGCGCAAGAGAGTGGTAATTTTGTTCGTTTAACAGATATTGCTAAAATTGAATTAGGTGCAGAAGATTATACAACTCAAGCTCGTTTAAACGGTAAAGAAACGGCCTTTTTAGTTGTTTATCAATTGCCAGATGCAAATGCTACTGAGGTTGCTGATTTAGTTAAAGCCGAAATGGCTAAACTAGCAGAACGTTTTCCTGACGGATTAGAATATGTTGTGCCTTATGACACAACCGCTTTTATTGATCGTTCCATGGAAGAAGTAAAAGTTACTTTATTTCAAGCGGTCGCTTTAGTTATTTTAGTTGTGTTTTTATTCTTACAAAACTGGCGAGCCACTATTATTCCAACGCTAGCCATCCCTGTGTCTCTTGTTGGTACTTTTGCTTTCATGTTACTGATGGGCTATTCCATCAATACGATTACTTTATTTGGTTTAGTATTAGCTATTGGTATTGTTGTTGATGATGCCATTATTGTAATTGAAAACGTTGAACGTATCTTAAAAGAAGAAAAGTTACCAATAAAAGAAGCGGTGACTAAAGCAATGGAGCAAGTCTCTGGACCAATAATAGCTACAACGTTAGTGTTGTTAGCGGTCTTTGTTCCCGTTGGTTTTATGCCGGGGATTACAGGTGAACTTTATAAACAGTTCTCTATGACCATTTCTTTTGCAGTTATTATTTCTTCTATCAATGCTTTAACCTTAAGCCCTGCCTTGTGTACTGTTTTATTATCAGAAAAAAATATGAAGCCGATTTCATGGTTACAACCAATGGAGCGCTTCATTGAGCGAATGACTGGGGGATACACTAAAACGGTTAATTTTTTATTAAAACGTGTGTTTCGCGTAGGATTGTTTGTAGGAGTTCTTTTTGTCAGTGCTGGTTGGTTAACTACTGCTGTGCCTACTGCCTTTTTGCCCGCTGAAGATCAAGGCTATTTGTTTGTTGATATTCAATTACCTGACGCTTCATCAAATAATCGCACTCAGGCGGTAATGGATAAAATTGTCCCTATTATCACAAACGACCCTGCTGTTGATGACATCATTACCGTGGGTGGTTATTCATTATTAGGTGGTCCTGGTTCAAATAACGGTTTGGCTATTATTATCCTTAAAGATTGGGATGATAGAACAGCACCAGAACTAGGGCTTAAGCAGATTATTCCAAGGTTGATGGGGCAATTATGGTCAATGCCTGAAGCGCAGATTATGGTATTTAATCCACCACCCATACCTGGATTAGGTACTAGTTCTGGTTTTGAATTTCAATTACAAGACAGTGAAGGGCGTGATCCTGCACTACTTGCTCAAGTAATGAATGGTTTTATTTATGATGCCAATCAACGCCCTGAATTAAATAGAGTTTTTAGTACCTTTCGTGCGAATGTTCCGCAATATTTTTTAGAAGTAGATCGTAATAAAGCGAAAGCACAAGGGGTGGCTTTATCTGACATTTTCACCACCTTACAAGCTCAGCTTGGTTCATTATATATTAATGACTTCAGTCAATTCGGACGTACTTATAAGGTAACCATTCAAGCACAAACTGAATTTCGAAAAGACCCCTCTGATTTACGTCATTATTATGTCCGTAATAAAGATAATGAGATGGTGCCGTTAACTACGCTAGCTAATTTAACACCAATTTTAGGGCCAACAACGATAAAGCATTTTAACCTTTATCGAAGTGCAAGCATTACTGGGCAATCCGCATCAGGGTATTCCTCAGGGCAAGCTATTGCGGTGATGCAAGAATTGGCTGAAAATCTACCTCAGGGTTTTATTTATGAGTGGTCTGGTCAATCAAAACAAGAAATTGAAGCGGGTGATTTAGCTCCTTTACTTTTTGCCCTGGCTATTTTGTTTGTTTATTTATTCTTAGTTGCTCAATATGAAAGTTGGACTATACCTTTCTCGGTGATCGCAGCTGTACCTTTGGCTTTATTTGGTGCAATGTTAACTTTATATACGGTTGGTATGTCAAATAATATTTATGCTCAAGTTGGGCTTGTGTTACTCATAGGTATGTCGACAAAAACAGCAATATTGATTGTTGAATTTGCTATGGAAGAGCGAGCCTCTGGTAAAAGTATATTTGATGCTGCACTTACCGCTGCCAGAATGCGTTTTCGCGCGGTATTAATGACAGCATTATCTTTTGTGCTTGGCGTGTTACCACTTGTTTTTGCTAGTGGTGCGGGTGCAGGTAGTCGGGTTTCATTAGGTGTTACTGTACTTGCCGGTATGTTAGCCGCAACTATTTTTGGTACTTTGCTAGTTCCATATTTCTACATGATGGTGCAGCGTATGCGTGAGAAAATAAAAGATGAGACAGAGAATACTTAATCTCTAACTAACAGTTGTTAGCAGCAAAGTAGTAAGCGAGTTAACAGTGGTTAACTCGCTTGAATATCTTTTGACTCTTGCTCTGCTAATGCTAGTTTTTCTCTTTCAGCCTTTGAAATGTAGCGAGGCTTGTTACTTTTATGTAACTTAGCGTTCGCTTTTTTTTGTTTCTTTTTTAAGGTGTCGTTAATTTTCTTTTTACGGTTCATGATATTACTTTCTGTTTGTTGAAGTAGTGATTAGGCCAGAGGTATTGTTATAGGCTAAGTCATTAGCACGATAAGCATCAATGGCGCATACGGGTATATTACTGTTGGCTTAATTGAATTTTGAATGTATTCCTTTATTAATGCAACTGTACCTGCACGACTTTCACTCCATTGATGATAAAACTGAAAAGCGATTGTGTTACTTTCATTAACTAAGCTTTTATCTTCTTGCTTTCTACCCGATAAAGCTTTTTCTATCAATTCTATCCTGTCACTTGTTCTTGCCTGATAAGTTTTCCATATACCTTCTTGTAACCATAAAACTGCTATCAGTAGTAAAATTACGGTGTTTGATTGAGCATTAACGATTAAAAAAATAGTTAATGCGACAGCAACTAATTTAATCACTAACGCAAAAAGCTCATATTTTTCATAACTGCTATGGTGTTGTTGCCATTCTTTTACTAAATCAGCATTGTGTTCTATTGTCATAGTGAATTAATCAAATTGGTATAAGTTAGTGATAAGGGGGATTTGCTGTTATTATGCGCCCATTCACTTTCCCTTGAAAGTTTTTTATACCTTACTTACGTCTAACTCGAACAATATAGAGGCATCCACCTTGAGCGCATCAACTAATAATGGCAAAGCCCCATTAGCTTTTTCTGCATTAAACTTACATAAAGATTTAGTGAAAAACTTATCTACACTTGGCTATCAAGAAATGACGCCTATTCAAGCCATGAGTTTACCTGAAATGCTACTCGGTAAAGATGTGATTGCTCAAGCTAAAACAGGCTCAGGAAAAACGGCGGCCTTTGGTTTAGCTTTGTTAGAAAAGTTGCAAGTGAAACGCTTTCGAATTCAGTCGATGATCTTATGCCCAACACGTGAGTTAGCAGATCAAGTTGCTACTGAAATTCGTAAACTTGCCCGAGCTGTCCACAATATTAAAGTATTGACGCTATGTGGTGGAACACCTTTTGGCCCTCAAATAGGTTCATTGGAGCATGGTGCACATATTATTGTGGGAACACCAGGCAGAATTGAAGAGCATGTTATTAAAGGAACGTTGAAGTTAGATGACTTAAACTTACTGGTACTTGATGAAGCGGATCGGATGTTGGAAATGGGCTTTGAAGCCGCCCTTGATAATATCATTGAACGTACGCCTCTAGATCGTCAAACCCTGTTGTTTAGTGCTACTTTTCCAAAACAAATTCAAGAAATTAGTGAAAGTATTATGACAGATCCTGTCATGGTTAAAGTTAGCGCTAGTGAAGATAAGCTTAATATTAGCCAGCAATTTTTTCACGTTGAAAATGATATTGAGAGATTTGAAGCGCTGCGCTTATTACTGCTTGCTAACCCTGTTGAATCAACCGTTATTTTTTGTAATACCAAAAAAGAAACTCAAGCGGTTTGTAATAACTTGCACGATGATGGCTTTAGCGTTTTAGCTTTACATGGCGATTTAGAGCAAAGAGAAAGGAATCAAACTTTACTGCGTTTTTCGAATAAAAGTGCATCCATTTTAGTTGCGACTGATGTTGCCGCTCGTGGATTAGATATAGACTCTCTTGATTTAGTGGTTAACTACCATATTGCTCACGACAGTGAAGTACATATTCATCGCATTGGTCGCACAGGTCGAGCAGGTGCTCAAGGTAAAGCCGTTTCTTTATTTAGTGATAAAGAGAGCTATAAAGTTGGTTTAATTGAAGACACACTTGAACAAGTGATCAAGCCAGAGTTATTACCATCGAGTGATGTGTTAAATAATGCTAGGCCACAAGCAAAAATGTCTACCATCCAAATTGATGGCGGCAAAAAACAAAAAGTTCGTCCAGGTGATATTTTGGGCGCTTTAACATCTAAAAATACTGGCGCAGAAATTACGGGTAAAGATGTTGGAAAAATTAATGTCTTAGATATCAAAGCTTATGTGGCTGTAAATAAAAAAATATTAAAAATAGCATTAAGAAAATTATCCACAGGTAAAATGAAAGGACGAACTTATAAAGTACGCCATTTAACTGTATAGAAAAACTTGATTTCATATTTTGCTTGAACAATATCAACAGTTGCAGAAACAGCAAGTGCTTTGTGAAGACAAAGCACAACATGCCGCTATTATCGCTTTAGACAAACTGTCAAAAGAGCTGATTATTGCTAGTGATAAAGATAATCCGAAGAATTCCTCAAATAACTTCTTAAGTATAAACAACCTCTTAGCTAAGTTATTACCAAAAAATTCAAAATTAAAATCAGTACCTATGATTAAAGGCCTATATTTTTATGGCCGAGTAGGGCGTGGCAAAACTATGTTGATGGATTTGTTTTATCAAAATATTCCAATTAAGCATAAGAAACGAATTCATTTTCATCGTTTTATGGAAAGTGTTCATCAGCAGTTAAAGGATCTTTCTTCGCTTAGTTCATCGTTTGATGCTGGCTCAGATAGAAATCCACTTGCTCGTATAGCAAAATCATGGGCGACTAACATTGAGTTGCTGTGTTTTGATGAGTTTTTTGTTAGCGATATTGGCGATGCCATGTTACTTGCAGGATTATTTAAAGAACTATTTTCTTTAGGAGTAACATTGGTTTTCACCTCTAATTGTCAGCCTGAACAGCTTTATCGTAATGGTTTGCAACGAGAGCGGTTTTTACCCACTATCTCTTTGATTAATACCTATTGCCAAGTAATATCTGTTAATGGAGATATAGACCATAGGTTAACGAATACCACTACACAGCGATATAAAAATTACTATTTCACCCATTCACATGGTGCACAATTATTAGCTAAACGATTTCAAGAGTTTTGCAATGGTAGAACAGGTAGTTTTAACAGAAATAAAATAAAGAGCATAAGAATTAATCATCGAGAAATTAGCTACATAGACAAAACAAGTAAACACATCTGGTTTGATTTTTTTGCCCTTTGCTCTGGTCCAAGAAGTCAGCTAGATTATATACAAATAGCCGATCAATTTGAGTCAGTATTAATTAATAATGTTCCACAATTTTCTGGTGAACTTATTCCTGCAGTCTTTTCGGGCGTAGAAGATAGTTACCAGCGAAGTGGTGTCTTGATGGCAGGTTTACGACAGTTAGATGATGAAGCTCGTCGTTTTATAGCCTTGGTTGATGAATTTTACGATAGGAAAATTCAGCTCATCATTAGTGCCGATGTCGACATCACAGAGTTGTATCGAGGACAACAGCTTAGATTTGAATTTCGACGCTGTCAGTCTCGTCTGTTTGAAATGCAAAGTTTTTAATTTTTTATTCTTCAAATTACAATGTAGTAATGCACCAATATTTAGCTATTTTCACTATTTTCTGTACTTTTGTTGAGTTATTGAAAAAACACGTTTTTTATCCTGTTGATATATATAGGATTAAAGTTGGCACTGCTCTTGTAATACTTCTATCAATTAAAACATTCAGCGTAAAATATTTTATAAGGTTATCATCATGAAAAACAAAGCTATATTTACTGAATTGCCAAAAACACTGATCGCATTAACACTAATTTCTGTATTTGTATCAAAAACACTTTATGCTCACGAGTCATGTGATGTTGATCTAGAAGCGGGTTTAACTATTAATGAGTCATCTATTGAGTTTTTTGATCCAGACAAAAACAAGCAAGTTTTATATTCTATTGATGACGATTATCAGCTAACGGTGCGTGGAGACAATGTTTCTTTAAATGATGAACAGCAAGCATTGGTTGAGCAATACTCTACCAGCATTCGTGCTATGGTTCCGCAAGTTAGAAATATTGCTATCGAAGGGGTTGACCTTGCCCTAGAAGGGGTTAACTTGGCTTTTAATGAATTACTTGGTGAAGGCAATGATGTTGGCGCTGACTTAACACAAGAACTTTCATCTCTTAGGGAAGAGGTTGCGGAGCGGTTTACCATAGCAAATGGTTTTACCATTGGCGAAAATGGACTAGAAGGTGATGAACTGCTTGGTGAAGAATTTGAACAGCGTATAGAATCAGCGGTAGAAAAAGCTGTAATGGGTTCTATGGGCAGTTTACTGGTTGCACTAGGGCAAGAAATGATGTTTTCAGGTGGTAATACAGATGCTTTTGAAACCCGCATGGAAAGCTTTGGTGAAAATATCGAGCATGAGATGGAATCTAGAGCTGAAAAAATAGAGCTTAAAGCGGAAAGTTTGTGTTTAGCCGCTGTTGAAATAGATCAACTTGAAGAAGAGTTAAAATCAAGTATTTCGTCTTTAGCTGGTATAAATGTGATAACAGCTCAACATACTCGAGGTCACGATAAACATGATAAAAGATCAATGTAAGAACATATCTCAGCTTTAGTTTACTTATAAATTTATCGTGAGGCTCAGTAATGTTATCATTAGTGAGCCTTTTTATTTCCTATTTATCTATGCATGCACGCTGTTCACCAATTACATCAATTTAGAAAAAGCCTCAGTACTACAACTTATAAAGCTAGAGGGCAACGGGTTATACGATGTGACTTGTGTCGATTAGCGAAACAATATTGTATTTGTTCCATAGCTCCTCAAAAAAACTCGGTTGTTACCAAGGCAGGTTTTTTACTATTAATGTATGACACAGAAGTATTAAAACCGAGTAATACCGGAAAACTAATCGCAGACTTAATTCCAGATACATTTGCTTTTTTGTGGTCTCGCACCACAAAAAATGATGAGTTGCTAGCAGTACTTGCCGATAAAAAGTGGCAACCTTTCGTTGTGTTCCCAAAGGAATATGCAGATGATAGCCGTCAAGTTTTCACTCGGGAAGTTGTTTGTGATGAAGGCAAAAGGCCACTATTTATTATGCTTGATGGTAGCTGGCGTGAAGCAAAAAAAATGTTCCGCAAAAGCCCTTATTTAGATAAATATCCCCTCATTTCTTTCGACCCCAAAAAGTCTTTGAATACAAATGTGCTAATGAATGAAGAAACACTTTCACCAGTAGGTAAAGACTCACGCTATACGGTAAGAAAAACAGAATTAGAGCATCAATTTTCAACAGCTGAAGTTGCTGCTAGAGTGCTTGAAATGTCAGGTGAAAAAAGCAATGGCCATTTACTTGATTTATGGTTTGATGTTTTTAATTATCAATATCAAAAAAGCGTTTGTCAGCGTAATAAAGGTAATGTAGATGCGATTGAGAATTATCAAATATTTTTAAGTAACAAAGAGTGTAAGTAATAAAGAACTTAAGCGAGAACGGATAAAGTGACGAGTAACGAAAATACATAATGATATCTTCGTAACTCGCTACTTTACTTCACTTTCTTAATTTTGTTATTTCATACTAATTGTGGAGTGAATTTCAGTACCATCTTGGTGATCAGGTTCAAACCAACGAGCTGTCACAGACTTAGTATAAGTCCAAAAGCTAACGACTTGCTTACCGTTAGGGCCTAAGTCACCTAATTTAGAGCCGCGAGAACCAGTGAAACTGAAGAAAGCTACTGGTACCGGAATTGGCACATTAATACCAACTTGACCAACATCAATATCATTTTCAAATTTTCTGGCATTCCAACCAGAAGAAGTGAATATTGAAGTTCCATTGCCATTAGGATTAGCGTTTATGATTTCGATTGCTTCCTCAAGTGTTTCTGCTTCTAATACACATAATGCAGGTCCAAAAATCTCTTGGGTATAAATATCCATGTCTGTTGTAACATTTGTAAATAACGTTGGTCCAACAAAGTTACCGTTTGGATAACCTTCAACTTGGCAATCTCTACCGTCAACTAACAATGTGGCACCTTGTTCAACACCTGAATCTAACAAGCTGATAATACGCGCTTTAGCTTGTGGTGATACCACAGGGCCTAAGTCTGCATCACGCTGCGTACCAGGACCCACTTTCATTTGTTTGGCACGTTCAACGATTTCAGGTAACCAATGACGAGTTTCACCGACTAAAATGGTTACAGGGTTTGCCATACAACGCTGTCCTGCTGCGCCAAATGCTGAGCCTAGTAAATCATTTATCGCTCTGTCTTTATTAGCATCAGGCATGATTACCATATGATTTTTAGCGCCCATCATTGATTGAGCACGTTTACCGTGTTTAGTGGCATGGTTATAAACATGAGTACCAACACCTGTAGAGCCAATAAAAGAAACAGCTTTAACCGGCTCTGCTTCTATTAATTGATTAACTACATCAGGGCCACCATGAACAACATTTAATACGCCAGCAGGAATTCCTGCTTTAAGTGCTAATTCAACGAATAAAATAGTTGATGAAGGAGCTTGCTCTGATGGTTTTAATACGAAGGTATTACCACAAGCAATGGCTGGCGGGAACATAAAAGAAGCTAACATTAACGGAAAGTTAAATGCTGTGATCCCAACGCCAACTCCTAATGGCTTGTTCAATGTGTACGTATCTACACCGGTTGCAGCGTTATTGGCCATTTCGCCCAATTGTAGGCGAGTAATAGAACAAGCATTTTCAATGGCTTCTAATGAACGTCCAACTTCGCCTTCTGCATCAGGTAGCGTTTTGCCGTGTTCTAAGGTCACTAATTCTGCCAATTCTTGGGTATTCTCTCTAACTAATTGCTGGAAAGTTAGCATAATGCGCATACGATTAGTTAAAGAAACCTTTGACCAAGTTTTAAAAGCCTCAGCAGCGCTAGTAACTGCAGCATCAACTTCCTCTTTTGTTGCCATAGGAACACGAGCCACAACTGCTTGTGTTGCAGGGTTTAATACATCTAACCAAATATCAGTAGTTGAGCGAACTTTTTCACCATTGATGATTAATGGAATTTCTTTAACAGTCATGACAGGCCTTTTGTGTAGGTATAATATTTAATTAATACTAAAATAGACCTTTAACTTTGATTGAGCAATACTCAAAAATGCAGTAGGTGTTGCATTTTTGCAAGTCGTCTCTTTTATTGCTATTCTAAATAGATGAATTGGGATGATATAAAATTATTTCTAGAAGTGGCGCGTAGCGAGCGTTTATCTATTGCCGCCAAGCGTTTAATGATAGATGCCTCAACGCTCTCTCGTCGATTACATAAACTGGAGGAAAGTTTAGCCACTAAACTTTTTGAGCGTACAGTTGATGGTCATGTATTAACGATGGATGGCACTAAGTTGCTACAATTTGCTCGACGAATGGAGCTTGATGCAGGGCAGGCATTCGATGAGATAAAAGAGCATAAGCATTTAAATAGTGGTCGAGTTCGTATTGGTGTAACAGAAGCGTTTGGTAGCTTTTTTATTGCTCCTCATCTAACAAGGCTTAAACAAGCCTTTCCAAATATTCAAATAGAGTTGGTACACTTTGCCCGAGATGTAAAAATAAGCCGAAACGAAGCGGATATTGCAATCGCGGTTGAAAAACCGAAAAGCACTTCAACAATTATTGCAAAACTTTGTGACTATCAGTTGCAATTATATGGTCATGCAAGCTATCTTAAAGGTATAGAAGGTAAAGTTAATGTCAACCAATTATCAAAATATCAATGGGTTAGTTATGTTGATAATCTTTTATTTACCGAGCAGTTATCTTATTTAAAAGAATTAAATGCTGACATTCAACCTAGCTTTCAAAGTACGAGTATCACTAGTCAATATAGTGCAATAAAAAGTGGTTTAGGGATTGGGATTTTACCTTGCTTTTTAGCGGAGCAAGATGCTAGCTTAGTTAAGCTCTGCGTTAATGAAATTAAATTAGTGCGCAGTTTTTATTTAGTAACACATCCAGAAAGCAAGCGTTTATCTCAAGTTGAAACTGTTTGGCAGTATTTGAAAGAACTAGCACAACAAAATAAACAATTACTGATGCCAGAATGAATCAATAGTCATGAGAAAATAACAAAGAAATACAGGTGAACATGGACAATTCAAATCAACCATTAGATGAAAGCCCACAAGAAAATTTAAGCAAAGCATCATGGCCTCTTATCGTTTTCATTATTTTAGTGATTATTGTTATCGGTGTTGCATGGCAATTTACAGGGAATAAACCTGCTCCTGTGGTTATTGAAAATCCAACTCCTGTATCAGTAATTGAGCCAGAGCCTGAAAAGGTGGCAGTTATTTCAGAACCTGTAATTGATGTGCCAGAAGTAGAAATTGTTGAAGAAGAGATTGTACCGGTTGAAACCCCACTGCCTTCTTTAGATGAAAGTGATGAGTGGTTGAAAATAAAACTTCCAGAAATCACCTGGCGTAAAGAGTTGCTTACACTTATTATTGATGAGGATATGATCCGTCGTTTTGTAGTGTTTACAGACAACTTTTCGCAAGGAATTGTAGCTTATGAACATAGCCCGTTTATTCTACCTAACGTTAAGTTTGCACCTGAAACTGACAGCGTTAGTTTTCAGAAGGTTGGTCAAAACCAAGATTCATCACAAGGCAAGCAAAATGTTTGGCAGTGGAATGAAGACTCAAGTCAGCGTTTTAGTTTATATGTTGATTTGTTGCGGTCAATGGACAGTGAAAACCTAGTTCAGTGGTATTTGGAAATGAAACCACTGATTGATGAAGCTTATAGTGAACTGGGTTATGAAGATGATTTTACTAACACTTTGCAAGATGCCATCACTCGGGTTTTGGATATGGAACTGCCTAAGTCGTCAATGGCATTAATACAACCCAGCGTAATGTATAAATTTGCTAATCCTCAACTCGAAGCGTTACCTGATTCTGATAAGCTACTGCTTCGCTTAGGCAAAGATAACCTATTAGTGATGAAATCAGTTTTACTAGAGTTACATGAAAAGTTAGCCCAGCAGAAAAATGGTGTACGTTAATGGTGTTTTTACGTTGGCATTAACACATGACGATAAATAAAGCCGACCTACCTGAAATACCTGATTGTGTGCCTATTAAACAAGGAAGATTTTCGTCTTTTATTGGTTTAGCTGTACTTAATTTATTAGGCTGGAAAGTGGTTGGTCAATTACCTAAAAAGTCTAAATTTATTGCTGCAGTGGCTCCTCATACTTCAAATTGGGACTTTGTTGTTGCTATTGCAGTAATGTTAGCAATGAACCTTCGCATTCGCTTTATGGGGAAAAAAGCACTTTTTGTTTGGCCATTTAAGTTACTGCTCAAAAGCTGGGGAGGAATTGCAATTGATCGCAATGCTAATAGTGGAGTGGTTGAGCAAATGGTCGAACAATTTCGACACAATGATCATCTAGTGCTAGGTATAGCTCCAGAAGGTACACGAAAGAAAACTTCAAAATGGAAGAGTGGTTTTTTACAAATTGCTCATCAAGCAGGCGTGCCTGTAGTCCCTGTGAGTTTAGATTATGCTAAAAAGCAACTACGATTTCACCAAGAAGTTGAAATCAGTAGTGATATTAATAGTGAATTGGTGAGGTTTAAAGAAAACTTTTCTGATATTTGTGCAAAAAATCCCCAAGCAGTATAACGTTATTCGAAAATAATCAACTAGTGCTTGCATCCATAGGTTTGATTAGCGATAATTCGCGCCGCTTGGTCAATAAGCTCTTTTTATACTTTTGATAAGCTCATTATGGTGACCCTTTTGGTCCCCTCGCAATGATACTCTGTGAACTCGGCCAGATCCGGAAGGAAGCAACCGCAGCAGACGACTCATGTGCCGAGGTGTGGCTATTAGGGTTGCCACCCAATCTCTCCCGTTCAAATTTATTTAAAACCTAATTATTTGATGCGCGATGTATTTTCATAAATTCTATTGATTTGCTAATTGCCTTTTTTACTTTTGTTTCCATTTCAAAACGTTCAGAAGCAGGCAAATAAAATGCCATATCAACTTCATGACGTATATAGCGAGTAGGTAACTGATTTAGCACAACACAGGTCAAATCAGCAATAAAGTCTTCATCATATTTTTCGTCAAATTTAGATAAAGCAAAGTGCTGCATTACTAGTTTTTCATAATAGTTATGAATGTCATCAGATATTTTCATATACGCTTTCCTAAAAATTTACTTTATTGTTTTTAAGGTTAACCTGAGATTCGTTAAAATGCTAATTTAATTCTTAAAATTACTAACGTTTTTCAGCTTGTTCAATATCACGCTCAATAGTTGAAATAGCTCGTCGACAACGACCAAGGCGTTGGTGCAAAGCAAGCACTTCAGCAGATAATTTTTCACTTTCATGCTTTTTACACTTCATTCGATCATTTTCTCTTTCACTGACCATATCCATCAAGCGACGTTCAAATTCATGGTGCTCAGTTAACTTTTGATATAGCTGATGACTGCTTAGCATAATATTCTTAGTTAGCTCACTGTACTTGCTAGCCTGCTTTACTTTGGCTTTTTTTATGCGAACTTTGTTATTAGCCTCAAAACTTAATTTTGCAGCCTGATGCATCACAGAATTTGATTGCAATGCATTGGATATAGCGGATATTTGCTGTTCAATTTGCAGTAAGAGTACTTTGGAAAGATCAATTTTATTAGCAACAACTAAACGAGAGAATTCAGATATTCTGCGCTGGGTCTCTTTTATATACGGGCCAAACTGATCGCTTTGACTAACAAAAAGCGATGTTGAAAACAAATTATTATTTTCAATTAAACGATGAGCTTTAAGTTGAGTATTTCTTATATCAGTTTGTTTGGCTTTAGCATCGAGTGTTTTTAATAACACTGATAAACGCTCAATAGAGTTCATTATTTAACCAAATGTAGGGGTGGCATGCAAAGTTCAGCTATAACTATAACATCTGAGTTAGGGATGTATTCATTGATGTTGGTTTTTTCTACAAAAATAGAAGCAATAATTGGACTTTACGATAAATAGTGAATTTGAAAAAACCCGTCTTCGTCACATTTTGTTTACATAGTTGCTATTTTTATTTTAATTGATTGATTTTCTTCTGTTTATATCTAGTGTGGAAATTGATTTTTAATTTCATGAAAAAAGAATAAAGAAATTCTGTCGGGTTAACTTCATGTTATTTAGCGATTTGTTATGTTTTTGATAAAAGTAGCTGTTTCACAAAAGCTAAATAATACTGATCTTTTTATTGAAAGTTTTCTGTTAATTAAATATATCCTATTGATTGGTATAAAAGTCTTATTTTTCAATTGTTTATTTTGTTTTGTGCTTTTGTTTTTCAGCCATTTAAATGTTTCTTAATATGTCTAAATGTTAAAAAGTTTACCAAATGGTTATAAATGGTGTTGACGCTGTGCGCTGATCCCGTTTAATATCGTAGAGGACAGATCAGGTCTATTGACCCGTTCAAAAAAGTTTACGAGACAAAATAGTCTCGAAACAAATAATAAACAAATAACAACCAATCACAAATGTGATCCAGGGAGTAAACATGTATAACAATAGCAAAGTAGCTAAGGCGATCCGCCTAGCCATGATGTTTGGTGCGGCTGCAACTGCATCAGTTTCAACTTCAGCATTTTCTGCAGAAGAAGGCGCAAAAGAAGATGTTGAAAGAATTCAAGTAACAGGTTCACGTATCAAGCGTACTGATATGGAATCTGCTAGCCCAGTTAGTGTTTTCACCTCTGCAGATATTGAAGCTTCAGGTGTAACTTCACTAGAAGGTTTCATCAAGCAAATTCCTGCAATCAACGGTGCTCAACTGGGTTCTAACGTAAATAACGCTAGTGCTGGTTTTGCTACAGCATCACTTCGTGGTTTAGGTTCTGGTCGTACATTGGTTCTTATCAATGGTCGTCGCTTTAACTCAGGCGATTTAAACGCTATTCCTACATCTTTCATCGAACGTGTAGAAGTTGTACGTGATGGTGCTTCTACTGTTTATGGTTCAGATGCTATTGCTGGTGTTATTAACTTTATCACTAAAAAAGATTTTGAAGGTCTTGAAGTTACAGCTCAGTATGATGTAACAGGTGAAGGCGATGGTGATATTGCTAAGTTCACTCTTGTAACAGGTGCCTCTAGCGATAAAGGTAATGTAGTATTCTCAGTAGATTACACCGAACGCGAAGAAGTTACTCAAGCAGACAGAGATTACTCAGCCTGTCCAATTTGGGATGATGGCGCTGGTACTGAAAAATATTGTGGTGGTTCTTCACACTCAGACTTCGGTCGTGTAAACGTTCCTGCAGAAAATCCTTTAGGTCTTGATGCTGGTAGATATGTAACACTTAATGGTGAAGCTGTACCATTTGTTACCGCTGATCATGGTTTTAACTATGCAGCAACTAGTTACTTAGTTACTCCTGTTAAAATATTCTCAGTAAACGCTGCATCAACTTATGAAATTGCTGATTCAGTGACAATGTTTGCTGAAGCTGGTTTTACAAATCGCCAATCAGATCAAAAAATGGCACCAGCGGCAACGTTCTGGAGTGCTCCAGTACCTGCTAGCCATCCTGATAACATTTACGGTGTAGATCTTTCTGTAAACCGTCGTATTACTGAAGGTGGTGGTCGTGGTTTTGAACAAGATACTAGTGATTACCGCATAGTTGCAGGTTTACAAGGTGAATTTGACAATGGTTGGGGTTGGGATTTCTCATACAACTACTCTCGTTTTGTTGATGCCCGCGTAAATACTGGTGAGCTTAACCGTCCAAATACTGAAACTTTATTAGACCCAGACTTATGTGCTGCTGATGAAGATTGTCCTGGTTTATGGAATCCTTTTGCTAAGGATACTATGACTATGGAGCAAAGCATATTTGCTTCTGTAACTTTCTCACCAGTTCGTAAAGGTACAACAACACAATTTTTAGCTAACTTAACGGGTGATTTTGGTGATATCGAATTACCAGGTGGTGCTATTCAGTGGGCTGCTGGTGTTGAGCGTCGTACTGAGTATTATTTAAATGAACCAGATGGTGCTGAAGCATTAGGCCAAGTATATGGTCAAAGTGGTGAAAGAACTGAAGGTGATTATACTGTTGAAGAAATTTACGCAGAATTTAACTTCCCAATTTTAGCCGGCGTACCGTTTGCTGAACGTTTAACCTTTACTGCAGCAGTTAGAAGCTCTGATTACAGTAACCAATCAAAAACTGGAACAAGCACAAAGTTTGGTTTTGAGTGGGAACCAGTTGCTGGTTTATTAACTCGTGCAACATTTGCTGAAGGCTTTAGAGCTCCAACTGTTACTGAGTTATTTAGTCCACAAGAGCAATCTGCGATTAGCTATACCGATCCTTGTTGGGATTACGGTTTAAGCTCAAACGCTACACTTAAAGCTAACTGTGCTGCTGATGGAATTCCGGATACATTTAACTCTGATACGCAATCAAATGCTGTTGTTGGTGGTAACCCTGATCTTACTCCTGAAGAGTCAGAAAGCTTCACTGCGGGTATTGTTTACTCAGGCATTGAAAACTTTACTATGGCATTTGACTATTTTGATATCGAAATTACAGATGGTGTAGGTACTGCTGGTGTTGATAACATCGCCGCTGAGTGTTACAACAGTGTTGATTTTTCAAGCCCATTATGTGACCTAATTAAAGGTGGTCAGTATGGTCCATTAGATACGCCTCCACATCATACGTCACCTCGTCGTAACGTAAGTGAAGTACTTTCAGGTGTATTGGTAACTAATGCTAACCTTTCAACATTTGAAACATCAGGTGTTGATTTTGACTTCAGTTATAACATGGATATCGGCGGTGGTAACTTAGTAGCTACTTTTAACGGTACTTACTTAATGAAGTATGATTACTTACTTGTTGAAGGTAGTGAGAAAATTGAAGCCGCAGGTAAAGTTGCAGCTGATCAATGGGAACAAAGTCCAGCTGTTTTCTCTGAATTGAGAACCAACTTAGCCTTTACTTACTCTACAGATGATTACTCTGCTAACGTAAACTTCCGTTATCAATCTGAAGGTGAAGACATCAATGCTGATGAAACTATCCTTGATACAGTAGCTGATTCAGTTGTTTACACTGATATACAAGGTACTTACTACATCAGTGATACATATACTGTATCTGCTGGTGCTCGTAACTTGTTTGACGTAGAGCCTCCATATATGACTAACTATGATGATTCGAATACAATTAACTATTCGTATGATTTAGCGGGTCAATACTGGTATGCTAAATTTACTGCTAAGTTCTAAATAAGCAGTAGTATTGAATTATAAACCCCACCATTGAGTGGGGTTTTTTTTGCTCTTATTCCTACAATACCGCATTATTTATCAGTGGCATTCTTGAGTGCCATATGCTCCATCGAATCAACAGCGATTTTTGATAAAGGTTTAAATGATTACTTGCAAAATAAAGCTGTTATTTCTCTATTATTTTAAAAAGAAAGTGATTATCATCAAGTCACTTTGTATGGTTTTATACTTTGACCATAGCTTACCAATGTGTGGAGCAGTTTCATTAAGCGATTAGATAAATTAAAAAACAAAGCAGGTGAAATACTAAATCGCACGCTTGATCAACATATTAATTTGGCGGTAACAGGCTTAAGTAGAAGTGGTAAAACTGCTTTCATAACTTCGTTAGTCAATCAATTGATAACCGAAGGTAATGGTAGTAAATTAAGTTTTTTTGACCCCGTACATCACGGTAATTTTATTGCCGCGAAAAGGGTGGCTCAAAAAAACTTATCTATTCCTCGTTTTGATTATGACAGAGCAATAACATCCCTTACCAATGAACCTCCGTCGTGGCCAGAGCCAACACATGGCATAAGTGAACTGCGCCTTGCGATTCGTTATCAGCCCCAAAAGTCATTATTAAAATACACCGCTGACATGGCCACCTTAACCCTTGATATAACAGATTATCCTGGAGAGTGGTTACTTGATTTGCCCATGCTTAAACAAACCTATGAGCAATGGTCTGAACAAACTCAAGCGTTATTAACAACATCACCTCGTGAAGAATTCGCTCAGGCTTTTTTAACTAAAGTAGCTAACATAGATCCCTTTGCTGCTGCGGATGAAGAGTTATTAGCAGAATTAGCTAAAGAATATACCGAGTTACTGCATACTTTCCGTTACCAGTTAGGCCTAAGTGTTATTCAACCTGGGCGATTTATTCTGCCAGCTGAATTAGCCGGTGCCCCTATTTTAGAGTTTTTTCCTTTTCCCAATTTAACTAACATTGACGGTAACGATTACCAAAATGCGAGTGATAATAGTTTTATTGGCATGTTAAGAGCGCGTTTTCTCGAATATAAAGAAGAAGTTGTAAAAAAATTCTATCGTCAACATTTCTTACGTTTTGATCGTCAAATTGTTTTGGCTGATTGTTTAACACCTCTTAATGCTTGTTCTGATAATAGAGGCTCAGAAAGTTTTGCAGACTTACAATTGGCTATTGATATGATCTTAGAAAGTTACAGCTATGGTAAGTCAGGTTTATTTTCTCGTTTATTTTCACCAAAAATTGATAAATTACTTTTTGCAGCAACTAAGGCTGATCATGTAACTAGTGAGCAACATGCGCCTATGATATCGTTATTAAACGAATTAATTTATCAAAGTAAACATAAGATTAATTTTGAAGCTATTGAAATGAAAACGCTTGCTATAGCTTCGGTGAAAAGTACAATCTCTGGTAAGAGCTTTCATAAAGGACAGCAAATATCAGTTGTTCAAGGTCACACGGTAAAAGGCACTTTGGAAAATGGAAAAGGCACATTAGAGAAAATCACTTTATTTCCTGGCTCTGTTCCAGAAAAGTTACCTAAAAAAGAGTTTTGGCAACAATGTGCTTTTAACTTTATAAATTTTTCACCTATGAGTGGTATGACAAAACATCAATCTTTGCCTCATATTCGCATGGATCAGGTATTACAATTTCTGCTGGCAGATAAAATGATATGACCCAAACAAATAACAAAACCGATGAAAAAGTACATCAACAGCAAATACTATTTTCTGAAAGTGAATTATCAGACACACAATTTACTCAAGAGCTTAAAGAAAGTGAAGATGGTAAGCAGGTGGTTTTTGATAACCAAGATTACTTACCTATAGATGAAGCGACTGAACTGCCAACCATGTTGAATGAACAGGCATTAGTTGAAAGTTTATCTGAAACAAAAAAAAGTCGTCCTCGTTGGTTATGGCGACTTGTTTTTTCTTTGTTTGCTGTTGTTATTGGTGTTGAAGCGGTTGATTTCTTTCTCAACGGTTTTGTTCAGTCGCCAATTATTACCAGTATTTATGCTGTTATTTTGTCCTGCTTAGTTGTGCTTGCTTCTTCCAGTGTTTTTAGTGAGTGGTCAACATTAAGGCAATTTAAACGTCGAGAAAAGTTAAAAAAACAAGCCAACGAACTACTGTTAAATACAGATACTTCTACAGCAGAAAATACAGAAATATTAGATGTAGAAAGTTTTTGTCAAAAGATTACTGAAAGTCTACCTTGTGACCTCCTCTTCGATGAAGAAAGAGAGCAAGAAAAATCTTGGCAAGATGCGTTAAATAATCAACATTCTGACAATGAACTACTTCAGCTTTATTCGCGTTTAGTGTTATCAAAAGTTGATGAAAAAGCAATGGCAGAAATTGCTAGATTTTCAACAGAGGCCGTTGTTCTAGTTGCACTTAGTCCTGTTGCCATAATTGATATGCTGATTATATTATGGCGAAATTTACGAATGATCAATAAAGTGGCCGGCTTGTATGGATTAAAGTTAGGCTATTGGAGCCGTATTAAGTTAATAAGACAAGTATTTGTTAACATGGTCTATGCTGGAGCAAGTGAGCTTATTGCTGAATTTGGCACAGAAATGATTGGTGCTGATTTGCTTGGAAAGCTTTCGGGACGCTTGGCGCAAGGTTTAGGTGCTGGTATGTTAACCGCGCGTTTAGGTGTTAAAACTATGCAGTTATGTCGTCCTATCCCTTTTGAAGATAAGCCTAAGTTGGCTCATGTTCGTAAAGAAATGCTGGCAACAATTAAAAACCTAATTAGTCGAAAAACCTAAAACTTACCTTGCCCTTTTAGTTTTGCTGTAACTATTATTTTACAATAATCACGCCTGTGTGATTTTTGACCGATTCACATTGCTTCCCTTTTCTTTACCCCATACCTTAAGATAAATGTAACTAAAGGGGTATCCCCATAATATCTTTTAATTAGAAATGCTCTTTGAAATAACAATAAATATAAAAGATAAAAGTAGAAGGTTACAGCAATGACAAAAGGTACAAAGTATGTTTCAAAACATGCTGACGAGCAGGGCATTATTCATTGGTCTGCACAAGAAAATAAAGTATGGAATACGCTGATTTCACGTCAGCTTTCGCATATTAATGACAAGGCTTGTGACGAATACTTTGAAGGGTTAGAAAAGTTACAATTGCCTATGGATAAAATTCCACAATTGGGTGATGTATCAAAGGTACTACAAGAAACAACAGGCTGGCAGTGTCACCCTGTTCCAGCGTTAATTGGCTTTGGGGAGTTTTTCAAACTTTTATCAGAAAAGAAGTTCCCGGTAGCTACCTTTATCCGCAGTGAAGAAGAGTTAGATTACTTGCAGGAGCCTGATATATTTCATGAAATATTTGGCCATTGTCCACTACTGACTAATCCATCATTTGCAAACTATACTCAAGCCTACGGAAAAATGGGGTTGAATGCGACGAAAGAGCAACGAGTCTTTTTAGCCCGACTATATTGGTTCACTATTGAGTTTGGTTTGCTTGATACGCCAAATGGGCTTCGAATCTATGGCGGTGGTATCTTATCTTCACCAAGTGAAACTGAGTACGCATTAACAGATAAAAATGTAGAACGTAGAAGCTTAAGCAAAGATAAAGTTGTTGATGTTCTAAGAACCCCTTATCGTATTGATATTATGCAGCCTGTTTATTTTATGCTTAATAAAGTGAGTGACTTAGATAGTATTCGAGAGTTAGAGGTTGAAGATATTATGGCATTGGTTGAAGAAGCAAAAGAACTTGGTTTGTTTGATGCTAAATTTCCCCCAAAAGAAGTCGCGTAGTTAATCAAGACTTAAGTGATAGCTCAGCAATAACTAGATAATAAATAAGAAGTAGTTAAGTAAAAAGTTAAGGAATATAAAATGAATAAAGAATTATCAACACAGCAATGTGAAGCATGTCATGTTGACGCCCCTAAAGTTAGCGACGACGAATTAAAACAACTATTAAGCCAAATTCCTGATTGGGTGCCTCAAGTACGTGATAACGTGATGATGTTATCACGAGAGTACAAATTTAAAAATTATAAGTTAGCATGGGCATTTGCCAACAAAGTGAGTGAGTTAGCTGAAGCCGAATTTCATCATCCATCAATTTTACTTGAATGGGGTAAAGTCACGGTAACATGGTGGACACACTCTATTGGTGGCTTACATAAAAATGACTTTATTTGTGCGGCAAAGACAGATCAATTAATGTAACTTACGCTGTAAGCATACAAGCTTATTATGTATTGCTGCAAAATATTTTAATAAGCCTTAATAATATCTATTATTAAGGCTTTTTTATTGTAAAAATTAGTTTACAATAACTCTTTTTGATATGTTACTTCACTTAGTATTAAAAGGGTTGTTTGTATGCGCTTGGAAATTACTTGTCATGACCGTGTTGGTATGGGACAAAAAGTATTAGGTATTTTTGTTGAGCATGGTATTAATGTTCGTGGCATTGAATTAAAGCAGCCAGGCAGAATATTTATAAACATCCCTGATTTGGATTTCTCAGATTTGCAAACTTTCATGCCACAATTACGCTTATTAGAAGGAGTAGGGGATGTAAGAACTGCACCTTATATGCCATCAGAGCGTGAGCGCAATGAACTTGTAACCTTAATTAAGACCTTTCCAGATCCTTTTATCTCACTTGATGCTAAAGGCAATATTCGTATAGTGAACAATATCGCTTCCACTATTATGGGGTGTGATGATGATATTAAAGGTCAACATATTAGCCAATGGCTAAAAGGCTTTAACTTTACCCGCTGGTTAGATAGTGAAGATGTATTGGCTCAGACTCGTCGTTTGAAATTTCAAGGTGAAGACTTTGTCGCAGATATTATGCCGATTCACGTTGCCAGTGAAGATGATGTTGAAAAGAATAAGCAAATTTTAGCTGGCGCAGTGCTCATTTTAAAGTCTGAAGCACGTTTAGGTCAGCAAATAAATGCTTTTAAGCAGCCTAATGAAAATACCTTTTCAGGCATACAAGCAAGTAGTAGCGGCATGCGAAAAGTTATTCGAGAAGCTAAACGAATGTCTCAACTCGACTCTTCTATTCTTGTTATTGGTGAAACAGGTACCGGTAAAGAATTATTAGCAAGAGCTTGTCATGCAGCCAGCGAACGCGCTGAGCAACCTTTTATGACACTTAATTGTGCAGCCTTGCCTGATGATGTTGCTGAATCTGAATTGTTTGGTGTTGGTGTTGGTGTTGATGAAAAGGATCAAGAAAAAAATAAGCGAGGTATTTTTGAACTTGCTGATGGTGGTAGTGTTTTTCTTGATGAAGTTGGCGAAATGTCTACTAAATTGCAAAGTAAATTATTGCGTGTTATTCAAAATGGTAGTTTTAGAAGGGTAAACTCTGAGCAAGAAATAACAGTAAACGTACGTATTATTAGCTCAACTAACAAAGATCTACTTAATTTAGTGTCTATTGGTGAGTTTAGGGAAGACCTTTACTATCGTTTAAATGTTTTTGGTTTAAACATTCCTCCATTACGAGAACGTCGAAGTGATATTTTACCCCTTACGGAATTCTTTATTGCTCATGCAGGACAACGTATTGGTCGAACAAACTTAAAGCTAACTGAAGAGTGTCGTGAGTTTATTGAGCATTACCCATGGCCAGGTAATGTTAGACAGTTAGAAAATGTTTTAACTAGAGCAGCCTCTTTGCTTGAAGGTGATGAAATTGAAGTGGGTCATTTACAATTACCAGCATATACACGTGAACACGGTTATTTAGAACAAGAATTTGAAGGCACTCTTGATGCGGCAGTAAAAAGTTTTGAAGCTGACTTATTGCGCAAACTTTATCCTGCCTATCCAAGCACAAGACAGCTGGCGAAAAAACTGGGCTTAAGCCATACCGCGATTGCGAACAAATTACGTGAATATGATATCAATAAGAAGACAGTTAAGATTTAGTTACTAAACCGTAAACTTAAGTGGAAAAAATCATGTAAAGAATTTTTTCCGCGATCAAATTACCTCTCTTTTGTTATTACTTGTGGCCTTTGCTTGAAAACCCGTAATATTAGTACTTTATACCAAACGAATTAATAAATTTGTTCGATTGGTATTACTTAGTCTCATTATTACGAAAAGGTTTTTCATGAAATTAGCTACCCTTAAAAATAATACCCGTGACGGACAATTAGTTGTTGTCAGCCGAAGTCTTGATAAAGCGGTTGCCGTGGCTGATATTGCCAATACATTGCAAAATGCATTAGATAATTGGCAAGTAGCTTCGCCAAAATTAGAGCTTATCTATCAAGCTTTAAATAATGGTGATGTTGCTAATGTTATTGATTTTGAGCAAGCTCAATGTGAATCTCCATTGCCTAGGGCTTATCAATGGGCAGACGGAAGTGCTTATGTAAACCATGTAGAGTTAGTACGTAAAGCGCGTAATGCTGAGATGCCAGAAACTTTTTGGACAGACCCTTTAATGTATCAAGGCGGCTCTGATGCCTTTATTGGTCCACGTGATGATATCAAAGTTTCTTCTGAAAGCTACGGTATTGATTTTGAATCAGAAGTTGCTGTTATTACTGACGATGTACCTATGGGAGCATCAGTTGAGCAAACTGCAGGGCATATCAAATTACTAATGTTAGTTAATGATGTCTCTTTACGTAACTTAATCCCTGGTGAATTAGCCAAAGGGTTTGGCTTTTTTAGTTCTAAACCTTCAAGTGCTTTTTCTCCTGTCGCTATCACGCCCGATGAATTAGGCGCTGCTTGGGATGGTGCAAAATTACACCTCCCATTAACTACTCATTTCAATAGTGAACTATTCGGACAGCCAAGTTGTGGTGTAGATATGACCTTTGATTTTCCGACCATAGTGGCTCATGCTGCTAAAACTCGTCCATTATCAGCTGGTTGCATTGTTGGTTCGGGTACTATTTCCAATTATGATCGGTCTGCAGGCTCAAGCTGTTTAGCAGAAAAGCGTATGTTAGAAATAATTGCTGATGGTAAGCCAAGTACTGAGTTTATGAAGTTTGGTGATGATGTTCGCATTGAAATGTTTGATGAAAATGGTGATAGCATATTTGGCGCTATTGAACAGACTGTTGTGGAATATAAAGCTTAATAAACTATTGGTAAGTTAAGGAATACTATGAAACTTTACGGTTATTGGCGTTCAACGGCTGCTTACAGAGTACGAATAGCTTTGCATCTAAAAGGCATTGAATTTGACTCTATTTCAGTGCACTTAGTTAAAAATGGTGGTGAGCAGCATAAAGATAATTATGCTGCCATCAACCCTAATCAATTGGTACCAACCTTAATTGATGGTGATTTTTCATTAAATCAATCACTAGCAATTATTGATTATGTAGAGGCTACCCAGTCAGGTTTGTCATTATATCCCGACGGCATACATGCAAAAGCTAAAGTTCAAGCGCTAGCATTAGACATTGCTTGTGAAATTCATCCATTAAATAATTTGCGAGTTCAGCAATACCTAACCTGTGATCTTCGTTTAGGAAATGAAGCAAAATCTGCTTGGGTTGATCATTGGATGACGGTTGGCTTTAATGCTATAGAAAAGCAGCTAGTGCGAACAGCGGGTTGTTATTGCTTTAAAGATCAAGTAACCGTTGCAGATATTTGTTTGGTAGCACAAGTGTATAATGCAAACCGTTTCAATGTCGATATGAGCGGCTATCCATACATAAACCGTGTGGTTGATAATTGTAATAAACTTGAAGCTTTTCAGTTAGCACTGCCTGAAAATCAAGCAGATGCGCAAGTATAAGGATACAAGTGAGAAAAGTATCGAGTTAGTAAAGTGACGAGTAACGAAAACAGTTAACTATTAGTAAATTGTCTTCGAAACTCACTACTCGAATCTGGAAACTTAATGCAATATTCTAGCTTTAATAGTACCGTCGATAGCTTTCAATGCTTTTAATGCTTTAACGCTGTTTGATGATTCAATATCAATAACCACATAACCTATTTGATCATCTGTTTGCAAATATTGTGCAGCAATGTTGATGTTGTTCTCAGCAAAAGCTT
>Ga0209184_1000287_pt1 | contig 62926 bp, 57 predicted proteins | sample EN8Hudsemesocosm_2_FD_184627 | JGI IMG/M metagenome (GOLD analysis project Ga0209184, IMG submission 184627) | Methane-oxidizing microbial communities from mesocosms in the Hudson Canyon - EN8C Hudson Canyon (SPAdes) (version 2) | ecosystem: Environmental > Aquatic > Marine > Cold seeps | place... | reverse complement strand
TAGCGTTGATCACTTTCTTTCGAATATCGGTTGAGTAAGGGGCTGGCACAAAAATATTATTGGGAAGCGAGAAAAGGGAAAACTATATCACATTGAGGTGTAATGTATTAATACGGGAAATGTAATAACCCTGTTATTTAATATCGTCTTCAAACAAATCCTTTACATCAATTCCAGCAACTCTTTAAAGATACCACCATTTGTTGCTAATATTTGTTTAGGGAATACGCCATCAGTTCCTTTAAAGTCTGTAATAGTGCCACCCGCTTCTTTTGCAATTAAAGCACCTGCAGCAACATCATATAAATTTAATTCCTGCTCCCAGAAAGCATCCACCTGTCCATCTGCGACTAAACATAAATCCATTGCAGCCGAACCAAACCTGCGTTGCCCTGTTGTTTTTTCAGCAATTCTACAAAAGCGTTTTAAATTATTTTCAACCAAATAAGATCGCAAACAAGCAAAGCCCGTAGCAATCATAGAATCAGCCAAACTTGTTTCTGGTGACACTGAAATAGCTTTACCATTCTTAGTTGCGCCTTGCCCTTTTATCGCAAGATACAAATCATCTAAAGCAGGTGCAAAAACGGAACCAGCAACAAGATCACCGTCAATTTCTAAGGCAACGCTTATAGACCAAAAGTATTGCCCTTTAGCAAAAGAATGTGTGCCATCTATGGGATCTACTATCCAGCGATTAGTTTGATTATCCGATTGACCACTTTCTTCACCCCAAAATCCATATTCTGGATATGCTTTATTTAAAGCTTCTTTTAAAAACTTTTCTACAGCAACATCAGCGTCAGTAACTAAATCTCTAGGACTTTTTTTAACTACACCTACATTATTTAAATTATTAAAATAACTCATCGCAACAGACCCTGCTTCGCGAACTATTTTTTCTAATATATCTACGGAAATTGTCATTAATAACGCCTAAAAAAATTATATTAAAAATTCTGACTTATCTCTGCCAGCTTTAATTAGAGCCTGCATCCATTTTGGTGATACACCTCTTCCTGTCCATGTTTGAGAATAATCATCTGGATTACGGTATTTAGCAGCTACTTTTTTAACTACTTTAACAACAGCAGCTGAATCCTCATTAATAGAAACACTAACGCCAATTGATGCCGCTAACTCTTTAATTTGAGCGATCACTTCCTTGCGTTTCTTTGTTTTCTTTTCTTTTAATGCATTTTCTGCATTTTCAATAACCGCTTGTAATTCACTTTCTGAAAGGTTGCTATATTCAGTCATATTACCCTCTACAACTTATAATAAATAAAAATAATATTAAAATTATATCACCAGCCAATATTAAATATATTTAATATTGCTATTCAATTGCTTCAAACTGTATTTCATTTAAAATAACACCTTGCCTATTTACTAGTCTAACAGTCCAGTTACCCACCTTTGAATAAACTATCAGTTTGTTTGTGGAAGCCCTCCACCTATTTCCTAGTATGCTAATCTTTCTTTTATATACCTCTTGATCATTCCTTAACCATTGGTGATATAAATACTGCCCTTTCATATTAATAATTTCCGTAAAATAATAAACTCTACTGGCTTCAACCTTGTTTAATACAAGAGGTAGCACTAAATCACCAACCGGCTCTTTATCATAAATACCTTTTGCCAATACGGCTCTAACAATATTTTTATTGGATAATATTTCAGGAACTATTTTTAATTCTTTTTCTATATTATTTTCTTTAATATTAACTAGCGGCTTAGAACTAATATTGTTTTTATTTTCTTTAACAGCAGAATCAGAGGGAATAGAAATAACATCAACAGACGTTATTATTTTCTTAGGTAGTTGTTTTTCTAATATTTCATTATCGACTGTAGGGATAGCATTAACTGGCTTAGAAGCATCATCATCCTCCTCAAACAAATAAAAAGGTAACATTATAAACAATAGAAATATAATAATAGCGCCTACTATTCGTCCTGTATGCCATTCTGTCACCATTTGAGGTTCAGTTGATTGACCCTGTTCTTTGTTTAAACCTTGGTACTTAACTTTAACAACAAGTTTATTCTGACTATCTTCCATCACTCTACTCTTTAATAAATATATTTTGTTATGTACAAACCTATTTGGCACTTTCCACTACTAACTTTCTGCAAACCAGAATCCAAGTATTTTTACTTCAACTATACTTTTCATTTGTTAATATACCACTTTAGCCATACTATATACCTTATACATTCTCTGTTTGAAGTATATTACCCATCATCAAGGAAATACCGGGAACAACATGAGCAACCTGCTAAAACTATTTCAAGAGTCATCTGCTCTTTATGGAAGTAATGCTGTTTTTATTGAAGATTTATATGAACAATACCTCGAAAACCCTGATTCCATTTCAAAAAGCTGGCGGGATAAGTTTGATAGCTTAAATGATCAAGCAACTCATGAAGTTGCTCACAGCCCTATTGTAGACAGGTTTCAAAAGCTGGCGACTTCAACTCAAGGAAGACTTGCAAAACTTCAAGGCTTTACCGAAGAAAGTGTCAAGAAGCAATCTTCAGTTGCCAGGTTAATCAATCAATATAGGGTTCGAGGGCATCAAATTGCAAGCAACAACCCGTTAGGCAAACAAACGGCTATACCTCCCGACCTAGAATTAGCTTACTATGGTTTGTCTGAACCAGATATGGATACCATTTTTGATACCGGGTCACTGACTGGCGTAGATAAACTGCCGTTAAGAAAAATTATTGCTGAGCTTAAAAAGATTTATTGCGGCAGTATTGGCACAGAATATATGCATATTATTGATCCAGAAACCAAGCGCTGGATTAAAAATCAATTAGAAGGTAATCGCCCCACATTATCTTCACACTCAGCAGAAAAAAAATCATCTATTTTAAAGCTATTAACAGCTGCTGAAGGAATTGAAAAATATTTACATCGCAAATACGTTGGACAAAAACGTTTTTCTTTAGAAGGCAGTGAATGTTTAATCCCCGTTTTAGATGAATTAGTACAACAATCAGGTCAAATAGACGTTAAAGAAATCGTTATTGGAATGGCACATAGAGGACGATTAAATGTGCTTATTAATATCTTAGGTAAAAGCCCTGCAAAATTATTTGGTGAATTTGAAGGTACCCACACATCATCACCCGGCGTTATTACTGGCGATGTAAAATACCATATGGGGTTTTCTTCTAATATAACCACCCCTGGAGACCCAGTTCACTTAACACTGGCCTTTAACCCTTCTCATCTTGAAATTATCAATCCCGTTGTCGAAGGTTCTGTTAAAGCCCGCCAAGATCGTCAAGGTAAAGGCAGTATTGATACCATTATTCCTATTTTAATTCATGGCGATGCTGCTTTTGCAGGCCAAGGCATTGTAATGGAAACGCTTAATATGTCTGAGACTCGTGCCTTTTCTACTGGCGGAACCATACATATTGTTATTAACAACCAAATTGGTTTTACCACAAGCAACCCTTTTGACGCACGTTCAACACAGTATTGTACTGATGTTGCGACCATGGTTCACGCACCAGTTTTCCATGTAAATGGTGATGATCCAGAAGCTGTTATGTTTGTTACACAGCTAGCTTTAGATTTTCGAATGAAATTTAATAAAGATGTATTTATTGATCTTATTTGTTATCGTCGCTTAGGTCACAATGAAGCAGACGAACCAGCTACAACACAACCGATGATGTATAAAACCATTCGTAGCTTACCTTCTGTTCGTGAACTATATGCCCAAAAGCTAATCAACGAAGCTGTGATTACCGAACAAACAGCATCTTTAATGGTTAAAGATTACCAGCAACTTTTAGATCAAGGTAATCCTGTTTCTCGCCCTACATTAAGTAATTCAAGTTATTCTTACTCTAATCAATGGGGAAAATTTTACAACCAAGAATGGGATAGCCCATCAAATACAAAAGTATCAATGGAAGATCTTCGTTTATGTAACGATAAGCTTCAACAGTTGCCTACCGAATTTGAATTACACCCCAGAGTTGTAAAAGTAATGGAAAACAGGGCAAAAATGTCTGCTGGAGCATTACCTATTGATTGGGGTTTTGCTGAAAATATAGCTTACGCCACCTTAGTCATAAAAGGTCACGACATTAGACTGATTGGTCAAGATATTGGTCGAGGTACTTTTTCTCACCGTCATATTGCTTTACATAACCAATTAAACGGCGACACCTATTTCCCCGTTCAACACATGTCTGAAGACCAGGGGCGTGCACAAATATTTGACTCCTTACTTTCAGAAGCGGGTGTACTAGGTTTTGAGTTTGGCTATAGCTCCACTGAACCTGAAAAACTAGTTATTTGGGAAGCTCAATTTGGCGATTTTGCTAATGGTGCTCAAGTTGTTATTGATCAATTTATCAGCTCAGCTGAGACAAAATGGGGACGATTAAGTGGCTTAGTTATGCTCTTGCCACATGGTTTTGAAGGCCAAGGCCCAGAGCATTCATCAGCTCGACTGGAACGCTACTTACAACTTTGTGCCGATCACAATATTCAAGTTTGTATTCCTACAACGCCCGCGCAAATATTTCATTTACTAAGGCGTCAATTATTAAGGCCTTATCGTAAGCCTTTAATTGTAATGAGCCCCAAAAGTTTATTAAGACACAAATTAGCCGTATCATCCTTAGAAGATCTGACTGATGGTGAATTTTTCCCTATCATTTCAGAACAAGATGACATTAGCCCTAAACAAGTTACTCGTTTAGTTATGTGCTCAGGGAAAGTTTACTATGATTTATTAGAAGCTCGTAGAAATGACGGACTAGAACATGTTGCTATTATTCGTATTGAACAACTCTACCCTTTTCCTAATGATCAATTTAAACTTGAAATTGATAAATATCCAAAGGTAGAACACATTATCTGGTGCCAGGAAGAACCTAAAAACCAAGGTGCCTGGTATCAATCAAAACATCATTTTTATAATAATATCGATAAAGATATCACTATCTTTTATGCAGGAAGAGCTGCTTCAGCAGCACCAGCAGTAGGTAATTATATCGTCCATATTGAACAACAAAAAGCTGTTATTAAAGCAGCTCTTTACGATGCCAACGAAGGAAATTTAACATGAGTGTAGAAATTCTGGTCCCTAGCCTGCCCGAATCAGTGTCTGATGCAACACTTGCAACTTGGCACAAACAACCAGGTGACTTTGTAAATAAAGACGAGAACTTGGTTGATTTAGAAACAGATAAAATTGTTCTTGAAGTTCCCTCTCCAGAATCTGGCATTCTGACTAAAGTCCTTCAACAAGACGGAGCTATTGTAGTTACAGGCGATGTATTAGCTGTATTGGAAATAAAAGTGCTAGATCAAACAGAATCTGATGCTGATGAAGCAGAAGAGCCTGATCAATCAGTGACTGAAGAAATGCCTTTAAGCCCTGCTGTAAGACGCATATTACAAGAAAACAATATCAATCCTCATGATATTCTTGGTTCAGGAAAAAAAGGTCGCTTAACCAAAGCAGATGTTCAAGAATATATTGATAAGCAGCAGAAACAAGAAGTAAAAGTCACTCAAGTAGAAACCGTTAAAATAGAAACACAAAGCGCTCCTGTTTCAGGTCCTGCCGTTTCATCAAACTTTCGTCCGGAACAACGTGTGCCGATGACACGTTTACGTGCAAAAGTTGCCGAAAGGTTACTACAAGCCCAACAAAATGCAGCTATGTTAACTACGTTTAACGAAGTTAACATGCAAAGTGTGATCAATTTAAGAAACCAGTATAAAGACCGTTTTCTACAAAAGCATGAGATAAAACTAGGTTTTATGTCTTTCTTTATTAAAGCATCAATAGAAGCACTTAAGAAATATCCAGCCATCAATGCTTCAATTGACGGTAATGATATTATCTATCATGGCTACTATGATATGGGAATTGCGGTATCGACAGACCGTGGTCTTATTGTCCCTGTTATTAAAGATGCCGATCAACTCGACTTTGCAGGTATAGAGAAAAGTATTTTTGACTATGGCACCAAAGCTAAAGATGGTTCATTAAGTTATGAAGATTTAACAGGTGGAACATTTACCATTACCAATGGTGGTATTTTTGGCTCGATGCTTTCAACACCTATCTTAAATCCACCGCAATGTGCCATTTTAGGTATGCATGCTATTCGAGAACGCGCTGTTGTAGAAAATGGGGAAATTGTAATTCGCCCTATTATGTACCTAGCTTTATCTTACGACCATCGTTTAGTTGATGGTAAAGAAGCTGTTCAATTTTTAGTTACTGTTAAAGAGTGCCTAGAATCTCCAGCGCATCTATTACTTAATATATAGGTCCATTATGACGACTCCTAGCTCTGGTTCTGTTTACGACGTTATTGTTATTGGCGCTGGCCCAGCAGGTTATGTTGCGGCTATTCGTTGTGCTCAGCTGGGTTTGAAAACAGCTTGCATTGATAATTGGAGTAATGCTAAAAAACAAGCCAGTCCAGGGGGGACTTTTGTCAATGCAGGCTGCATTTCCTCAATGGCATTATTGGAGTCATCAAAAATATATCATTTATTAAATAATGATATATCAGCCCATGGTATTAAAATTGATAATTTAGAAATCGATTTATCTGAAATGATTAATCGAAAAGATACCATTATCGATTCATTAAACCATCAAATTACCAACCTTTTCACACATAATAAAATTGATTGCATTCATGGCCAGGGAAAATTACTCGCTTCTGGAATGGTTGATGTCATTACAAAAAATAATGCAGAACAATATACATTAAATGCAGACCATATTATTTTAGCGGCTGGTTCTCATTCCACGACACTACCCTGCGCGCCTGTTGATAATGAATCGATTATAGATTCAACTCAAGCCTTAAATTTAACTGCAGCACCAAAAAGGCTGGGTATTATTGGCGCTGGCATTATTGGACTTGAACTTGCTGGAATATGGAACCGCTTAGGTTCTGATGTCATATTACTTGAAGCCCAAGAGTCATTTTTAACCACAACAGATCAGCAAATTTCTAACGAAGCACTACAAATATTTACTCAACAAGGACTGGATATACGTTTAGGTGCCAGAGTAATTTCTGCAAAAAAAGGCTCAAAAAAAGTAATTCTGGAATATCAAGACAGTGAAGATACACATACACTTCATCTTGATAAGCTTATTGTTGCATCAGGTAGAGAGCCAAATACTGAAAACTTAGCGACAGAAGAAGTAGATTTAATACTCGATGAAAATGGTTTTGTTCACGTTGATGAAAATTGTTGTACAACTTTACCAGGTGTATATGCAATTGGAGACTTAACGGCTTTAGGTCCAATGCTTGCTCACAAAGGACTAGAAGAAGGTGTTTTTGTTGCTGAATTAATTGCTAAAAAAAGTAATCCTATCAATTATGACATTATCCCAAGTGTAATCTATACCTCTCCAGAAATAGCATGGGTAGGACAAACAGAACAAGCTCTAAAAGCCATTGGGGAGAGTTATAAAATAGGAATCTCTCCTTTTACCACTTCTGCTCGCGCACATGCATCAGGTAAAACAGAAGGATTGGTTAAGATTATTACGCATGCTGAAACAGATATAATTTTAGGAGTACATATAATTGGTGAGCAAGCCTCAGAACTCATTGCCGAAGCAGTACTAGCAATGGAGTTTTCTGCCAGCGCCGAAGATTTAGCCCGAACAATACATGCTCATCCATCTATTTCTGAAGCGTTACATGAAGCAGCACTGGCATTAGGTAACAGAGCATTACATATACCACCAGAACATTGATTTTATTAAACCCATATACATACAAAAACTTAGCGTCACTTCACTTCACTTGATTTATATTCAAAAAATTAACACCGTGATGCTCATCACTACAAAATAAAAGTGCATATGATACTCTTTATCTAAACATGCTAGATAGGAGCTTCTTATGACCTTTTCAATAAACTCAAATAATAGCTTTTCCTCAAGAAGCATTGGTAATGCTCAGAAATCGCAAAATGAAGCCATACAAAGATTATCATCAATGTTGCGCATTAATAGTGCAAAAGATGATGCAGCAGGTTCTGCTATTTTTCAGCGTCAAACAGCTGCAATTAATGGTTCAAACCAGGCAATTCGCAATGCTAATGATGACATTTCTTTTGTACAAACAGCTCAAGGAGGATTAGGCGAAGTCACCTCTAACCTTCAAAGAATGCGTGAACTTGCAGTACAAGCGTCTAATTCAATCACAACTGACCGTGGAGCTATTCAAGCAGAGGTTAATCAGTTATCTCAAGAAAACACTCGCTTAAGTGGCTCATCTTCATTTGGTGGTCGGTCTATCTTTCCATCAGGAGGAGGAGAAAATATATCTTTTCAAGTTGGATCTGACGCGGGTGATGGTAACCAAATATCTGTAAACCTTAATTCTCTTGAAGGTTTAAATTCTGTTAGTTCTGATCAAGGTGGTAATGCTATTGATTTATCATCTGCAGAATCTGCACAATTAGCAATTCAACAAATTGATGCTGATTTGGAAGCAGTCTCTAAACAAGCCTCTAACTTTGGTGCTGTAGAAAATAGATTAAGTTCTGCTATTTCAAATGCGGAAGAATATTCAATCAATATGCAAGCGTCTAGAAGTAGAATTGGAGATGCAGATGTTGCTAAAGAAGTTTCAAAAATGATACAAGCTCAGGTGCAGGAAAAAGCCAGTATTTTTGCTACTGCGCAAGGAAATCAATCAAAGCAAATGGTTTTATCTTTATTGGGTGTTAGTTAAACATTCTAAAAACACTATAATCTACGCTATATCTCGTGACACAGGCCTGTCACGAGATATATTTACAGCTAAATCATTAGCTTTCTAAACCATCAACACGTTGAAAACCACGTGGTAGCGCTACTCCCCTTTTTGCACGACTAACAGTATAAGCTTCAATATCATTACCTTTAATGGTTAAATGCCTTTTACCTGATAAAACTTTCAAAGCACCATTTCCAGCAATTACAGCAACTGAAATAACCGCATCTTCCCCAGAGTTATAATCTTTTGGTGGAATTTGAATTAACTTGATTCCTTTTCCTTTTGATAAGGCTGGTAACTCTTGCACAGGGAAAATCAGCAATCGACCTTGTAAAGTAACCACTGCAATTAAATCTGAATCATTAGAAACTGAAACTGGGATTAATGCTTTAACACCTTCGGGTAAAGTAATAACAGCCTTACCTGCTTTATTCTTTGTTTGTAAGTCTTTTAACTGTACTCTAAATCCATACCCAGCATTACTAACCATCACAAACCAGTCATCAGCTTGACCTGAAAATAAATTAGTAAATAAAGAACCTGTTGGGGGTTTTAATCGACCCGTTAATGGCTCACCTTGACTACGTGCCGAAGGAAGATCGTGCGTTGAGACAGTATAAACACGCCCCTTTGAATCCAATACGTAGACTGGTTGTGTTGATCGCCCTTTAGTAGAGTCTAGATACTTATCACCTGAGCGATAATTTAAACTATGTACATCAATTTCATGGCCTTTTGCAGCTCTAACCCAACCTTTTTGTGACAATACAATAGTTAAAGGTTCGTTTGTAATCAAAGCAGTGGTATCTAAAATTTGCGATGCTTTTCTTGAAACAATAGGTGATCGTCTATCATCACCATATTTCTCAGCATCCCTCTCTAATTCTGTTTTAATCAAACGATTTAATAATCGTTTTGAGCCTAAAGTTTTTTCCAGCGCTTGACGTTCTTTTTCTAACTCATCTTGCTCACCCTTGATTTTCATTTCTTCAAGTTTAGCAAGATGCCTTAGTTTTAATTCTAATACTGCCTCAGCTTGTATATCCGTTAGCCCAAACCGCTCCATTAATACAGGCTTTGGTTTATCATATTCACGAATAATAGCAATCACTTCATCAATATTTAAATAGGCTATTAATAAAGCATCTAAAATATGCAATCTAGCAAGCACTTTATCAAGTCTATACTGCAACCGTCTACGTACTGTTTCTGTTCTAAAGCTTAGCCATTCAACTAAAATATCACGTAAATTTTTAACAACTGGCTTACCATTTAAGCCAATCATATTCATATTAACGCGATAATTTTTTTCCAGATCTGTTGTTGCAAATAAATGCGACATAACTGACTCTATATCAATTCTTTTTGATTTAGGAACAATAACTAAACGTGTCGGGTTCTCATGATCAGATTCATCTCTCAAATCATCAATCATTGGTAACTTTTTAGCTATCATTTGTGCCGCAATCTGCTCTAATAACTTAGCACCAGATACTTGATGAGGTAATGCAGTAATAACAACATGATGATGATCTTCCATCTCATATTGCGCACGCATTTTTATTGATCCATGCCCTGTTGTATATATTTTACTTATATCTACTGCTGAACTAATTATTTCAGCATTTGTTGGATAATCAGGGCCTTTTACAAAAGACATTAAAGTATCAATACTTGTATCTGGCTCATCTAAAAGCTGAATACAAGCAGCAACGACTTCACGTAAATTATGAGGAGGAATATCTGTTGCCATACCAACGGCAATCCCCATAGTTCCATTTAATAACACATTAGGTAGTCTTGCAGGAAGCAAAACAGGCTCTTTCATTGTGCCATCAAAATTATCAACCCAATCAACAGTCCCTTGTCCTAACTCACTTAATAGAGTTTGAGCATAAGCAGTTAATCGTGATTCTGTGTACCGCATCGCCGCAAATGATTTAGGGTCATCAGGTGAACCCCAGTTACCCTGCCCATCAACCAAAGGATAACGATAAGAAAAATCTTGAGCCATTAACACCATGGCTTCATAACAAGCCGAATCACCATGTGGATGATATTTACCTAATACATCACCCACTGTTCTTGCCGATTTTTTATACTTGGCAAGTGCGTTTAGGCCTAACTCAGACATCGCATAAACAATACGTCTCTGCACTGGTTTTAAACCATCTCCAATATGAGGCAATGCCCTATCCAAAATAACATACATGGAATAATCCAAATATGCTTTTTCAGTAAAATCCTTTAAAGGTAATTGTTCGTAATTTTCCTGTATTCCCATTTATTTACAATGTCTTTTAATTTAGTATAGGTTTTTGATTTTCATCAACTATCAAAAAGGTTATTAAAGCTAATACTTAATAACCTTTTCTAATTACTTTAATTATTAATCGTCGTTTAGAAGCAAGTTTTCTGCCTCACCTTCAGCACCATCAGTAACCAAAAATTTTCTTTTCGAAATATAAGAGTTTCTATAGAACTCATATTCACCAAAAACAGAAGCTTCTTCAGCTGTTGCTTCACTTCCTAATAGATCAGCTCTAATATCTGTATATTTCACAGCATTAGTACTTGCCGTTATATAGAAAGTGCTTCCAGGTATGTAGAATGTAAAATATGATGTTGGATCCATTGCAGCATCACCCAACAAGCCAAATACACCACGTGCTGAACTTGAACCTAAGAAAGGTAAAACGATGTATGGCCCTGAAGGAACACCCCAATAACCTAATGTTTGATCAAAATCTTCATCGTGTTTTTCTAAGTCAATCATTGATGCTACATCGACCAGTCCTGCAACACCGGCTGTTGTGTTAACAATAAAACGTGAAAAATCTAATCCCGATTGAGAGAACTTTCCTTGTAAAACATCATTAATGGTTACGCCAATGTCATCAATATTACTAAAAACATTAGTAATTGCTTGATCAACAAATCCAGGGGTAACCCACCGATAAGCCTTGGCAACTGGTTTCATAGCATAATCATCTAGACTCTCATTCATTGAATGAACCTTTCTATTCCATCCTTCCCAAGGATCTCTTTCATCAATTACAGGTGTTGTTGTAGCGCAACCACTTAGCGTTACTAATAAAACAAGTCCTGTTAAAAATTTAGATTTCATATTTTGCATACCTTTTCCTATAACTAAATAATAAATATTTTACTTAAAAAAAACATTTTAATTCATAATAAAGTGAATTTGACAGCTAGAAAATACTCCTTAAGCCAATTCTAATGGTAGGATGATATTAAATTTACGTCCACAAACCTAGCACAACTTTATTTTTTTATTAAACTACATATAAATGGATACAACCCCAAACCCTTTAGGAAACCGCTTTAGAGGATATCTTCCTGTTATTATTGACATAGAAACAGCTGGATTTAATGCTAAAAAAAACCCATTACTGGAAATAGCTGCTGTTATTGTTGAACCTGATGACCAAGGTTTGCTACAAATAACTGAATCGCACGCCTGTAATATAATCCCTTTTAATGGTGCAGAGTTAGATGAGGCCGCATTAAAATTTACTGGCATCGATCCCTACCATCCATTTCGTATGTCTATTGATGAAAAAGAAGCTTTAAACAAACTGTTTAAACCCATCAAAACCGCTGTAAAAAGAAATGAATGTACCCGTGCAATTCTAGTTGGGCATAATCCAGCGTTTGATATTAACTTTCTCAATGCCGCCATTGAAAGAACAAAATACAAGCGCAGCCCGTTTCACCCATTTAGTACTTTTGATACTGCAACTCTTGGGGGATTAGCCTATGGCCAGACAGTTCTCGCCAAAATCGCTAAAGCAGCAGAACTAGAGTGGGATAATGAAAAAGCACACTCAGCTCTTTACGATGCAGAACAAACGGCAAAAATCTTTTGTATGATTGTCAATCGCTGGAAAGAGTTGGAAGAAAATCAAACATAACCCTTAAAATGACAAGGTTAAAATATTTTACTACTTTAACCTTGTTCCTTTTGTCAGCTAAGGTATTAAGCTGCTTTTTCCAACATTTCTTGCAACTCACCTTTACTGTGAAGGTCCATGATAATGTCACACCCACCCACTAACTCACCTTTAACATACAATTGTGGATAAGTTGGCCAATTTGAATATTCTTTAAGTGCTTCTCTAACTTCAAGATCTTCAAAGATATTGATATACATAAACTGAACACCGCATTCCTTGATTACTTGAACAGTCTGCGCTGAAAACCCGCATTGTGGAAAGTCAGGAGATCCCTTCATATACAAAACAATGGCGTGGCTACCAAGTTGATCTTTAATTCTTTCTATTACATCCATCACTTATTACTCAATTAATATTAAAAACCTAGTAATTTTATCAAGTTTTATCTAGGATAAAAACCTTTATAAAATTATTTTCCATAAAAACACACTTGCCTGTTTTTTTCTAGCAGATATAATGGTCTGTTTTTCTACGAATTTTTTCTAGCCAGCAACAGATAAAATAGAATGACAAGTCATATTATGCCAACCTATGGACGTTTACCGATAACCTTTGACCGAGGGGAAGGTGTTTGGCTATGGGATCAATCAAATAAACGCTATCTTGATGCTTTATCAGGTATTGCTGTCTGTAATTTAGGACATGCCCATCCTGCAATCCACAAAGCTATTTGCGCTCAAAGCGAAAAACTACTCCACACCTCAAATTTATATGGCATAGCTTCTCAAGAAGACTTGGCAGATCAATTAATTAATAAAAGTGGAATGGATAATGTTTTTTTCTGCAATTCAGGCGCAGAAGCAAACGAAGCAGCTATTAAAATCGCTCGTTTATATGGACATCAACAAGGTACTGATAAACCATGCATAATCACTATGGAGAAAAGTTTCCATGGTCGAACGCTTGCAACATTAAGCGCTACTGGAAACCCAAAAGTTCAAGAGGGTTTCTCACCACTTGTTGACGGTTTTATACATGTTCCTTACAACGATATTAATGCTATAAAATCTGCAATAGCCGAAAACAACAATATTGTTGCCATTCTAGTAGAGCCAGTACAAGGTGAAGGTGGTGTACACATCCCGACGACTGATTATCTAAATCAAGTGCGTGATCTGTGTGACCAAAACCAGTTATTAATGATGCTAGATGAAATCCAAACAGGTATTGGTCGTACAGGTCAATTTCTAGCTTACCAACATAATTCTATCGTACCCGATGTATGTACTGTTGCAAAAGCTTTAGGCAATGGTGTTCCAATTGGCGCATGCCTCGCTCAAGGTAAAGCAGCCAAATTATTAACAGCAGGGAAACACGGTTCAACTTTTGGTGGCAACCCCTTAGCTTGTAGCGCTGCTCTTGCTGTATTAAATACGCTTGATAAAGAAAACATTATTGAACAGGTAGAGCCTAAAGGCTCCCAACTAGTTAATAGTTTTATCAAAAAACTAAAACACAACCCTTCTGTTTCTAACATTAGAAATAAAGGTTTAATGATTGGTATTGACCTTGATACACCTTGTGCAGAGTTGGTAAAAATAGCACAAGAAAATGGTTTACTAATCAATGTAACTGCGGATAAAACAATACGTTTACTTCCGCCCCTAATCATCAATTCAGAACAAATTGAATTGCTGGCAGAAACTTTGTCACAACTCATTGAAGAATTCACAACACGCTGTAAAAAATGATGCAACCCAAACATTTTATTAGCTTACTTGATTTATCTAAAGATGAATTTCGCACATTAATTAGTAGAGCAACAGAACTTAAAACCAATAGAGACCCAAACTTTCAACCATTAAAAGGGCAAGTATTGGCGATGATTTTTGAAAAATCATCAACTCGTACTAGGATTTCCTTTGAAACGGGGATGACTCATTTTGGTGGCAGCGCCTTATTTTTATCTCCCAGAGATACACAACTAGGTCGCGGCGAACCTTTAGAAGATAGTGCTAAAGTAATTTCAAGCATGGTTGATGGCATTATGTTGCGCACCTTTTCTCACGAAACAGTGACTACCTTTGCCAAATATTCCAGTGTTCCTGTCATTAATGGGCTAACTGAGTTATTACATCCCTGCCAGTTACTTGCTGATATGCAAGCTTACTTTGAACACCAAGGTGATATCTCGGGCAAAACAGTAACATGGGTGGGAGATGGTAATAATATGTGCCACTCATATATTAATGCAGCCCGTGTACTCGACTTTAAATTAAATATTGCTTGTCCTGCTGGTTACGAACCTGACAATGACATTGTTGCCGCTGCAGGCAATCGCATTGCTATTTATAACAATACAGAACAAGCCTGCAAAAACTCAGATTTAATCGTTACTGATGTTTGGGCAAGTATGGGACAAGAAGAAGAACAAAAGAAACGAGAAATTGCTTTCAAAGACTTTCAAGTAAACTCAACAACCATGGACATAGCAAATAGCAATGCTTTATTTATGCACTGCTTACCTGCTCATCGTGGAGAAGAAGTGACTGCTGAGGTTATTGATGGCTCACAAAGTATCGTTTTTGATGCCGCAGAAAATCGTTTACATGCTCAAAAGGCATTATTGGAACTTTTGCTTGCTCGCTAATTTTATAGCCCTGACTTTTAACATTATGAAAGACTTAAACGTGAATAAAATATTAATTAGCTTAATTGCATTTATATGCATGAGTTCATCTCTTCATGCTAAAACTGTGTATGTAACTGATAGTATGAAATATACGCTTAGAAGCAGTGAAAGTAACCGCAGTAAGATTCTAAAAATGGTTCCAAGTGGTACGGCACTAACAGTAATTAGTGAAAACAATAACACTCATTACAGCAAAGTACGTACTAATAGTGGTGTTGAAGGCTATATCTTAACCAGACACACACTCAAAACACCTATTAGTCGCTGGTATTTAAACAAAGCCAATAAAAAACTAGAAACTTTACAGCAAGAATTTGAACTAACAAAACAACAGTTAGACCAATTAAAGGGCAATAATAACGAAACTTTAAGCTCTAACCAGTCACTATCAGAAGAACGTGACCAGTTAAGTAACGAGCTAAATGATTTACGTCAAACAGCTGCAAACGCAGTGCAATTAAAGCACGATAGAGATCAATCTAGAAAAAAGATCATTTCATTAAGCAATGAATTAAAAGAAGTCTCTCACGAGAACCAAATGCTTAAAGATAGTGCCAACCAAGACTGGTTTTTATATGGTGGAATTTTATCTTTATTTGGCGTCATTCTAGGCTTTATTCTGCCCAAATTAAGCTGGCGCCGTAAAACAAGTAATTGGGATACTTTTTAACAGCAGACGAAAGACACAAGGCTAAAGGCTAAAAGAGCAAGCGCTAATTTATCCCCGCCTTTTTAAAACATATATATTTAGGAAAATTTCACATGGCAAATTCAGGTGATAATAACACTCGTAGCTTTTCATCTTTAGTTGTTGACGGTATGGAGCGTGCACCTAGTCGTGCAATGCTACATGCTGTTGGTTTTAAAAATGAAGATTTCAAAAAACCCCAAATTGGTATTGCATCTACGTGGAGCATGGTAACTCCTTGTAATATGCATATTAATAATTTAGCTGATGATGCAGCTAAAGGTGTTGATGATGCAAATGGTAAAGCCGTGATTTTTAATACGATTACCATTTCTGATGGAATATCAATGGGTACTGAGGGTATGAAATACTCTTTAGTATCACGCGAAGTTATTGCTGATTCTATTGAAACGGTTGTGGGCTGCCAAGGTTTTGATGGTGTTGTTGCTATCGGTGGCTGTGATAAAAACATGCCTGGTTGCATGATTGCACTGTCACGCTTAAATCGCCCTGCTATCTTTGTTTATGGTGGAACGATTTTACCTGGTTGCCATAAAGAGAAAAAACTCGATGTGGTTTCAGTTTTTGAAGCCGTTGGTGCTAGAGCAAACAATAAAATTGATGACGCGGAATTAGCTGCAATTGAAGAAAAAGCAATTCCTGGTGCTGGTTCTTGTGGTGGTATGTACACGGCTAATACCATGGCATCTGCAATTGAAGCATTAGGTATGAGCTTACCAAACAGCTCTGCTCAAGCAGCTGTTTCTGAAGACAAGCGTATTGATTGTGAACGTGCAGGCGCGGCGGTTCTTGAGTTATTAAAAAATGACATCAAACCTAGCGACATTATGACTAAAGAAGCATTTGAAAATGCTATCACAATCATTATTGCTTTAGGCGGCTCTACTAATGCTGTATTACATATGATCGCAATGGCAAATGCAGCTAAAGTAGATATCACACTTGACGATTTTACTCGCATTGGTGCAAATGTACCTATGCTAGCTGACTTAAAACCAAGTGGTCGCTACCAAATGGCTGAGCTAATTGAAATTGGTGGTATTCAACCATTAATGAAAATTTTGCTAGACCAAGGTTTATTACACGGTGATTGCTTAACAGTAACAGGTAACACATTGGCAGAAAACTTAGCTGATGTTAAACCTTATCCTGCTGGTCAAGATATGATTAGATCTCTAGATAATCCTATCAAAAAAGATAGCCACTTATCTATTCTATACGGCAACCTTGCAACGGAAGGCTCAGTTGCAAAAATCACAGGTAAAGAAGGCTTGGTATTCACGGGTTCAGCCAAAGTATTTGAAGCAGAAGAAGAAGCATTACAAAGCATCCTTAATGGCGACATTGTAAAAGGTGACGTGATTGTTATTCGTTACGAAGGACCTAGAGGCGGACCAGGCATGCGAGAAATGCTCTCTCCAACCTCTGCAGTAATGGGTAAAGGCTTAGGACAAGATGTTGCTCTAATTACAGACGGACGCTTTTCAGGTGGCACACATGGCTTTGTTGTTGGACATATTACACCTGAAGCACATGTAGGCGGTGCCTTAGCTATTGTTGAAAACGGTGATAAAATCACTATTGATGCCGAAACTAAAGAGCTAACATTACATTTGGATGATTCAGTAATTGCTCAACGTTTGGAAAAATGGCAACAGCCAGCTCCAAAATACACCCGTGGTGTATTAGCTAAATATGCTAAGTTAGTTAGCTCTGCATCTACTGGTGCAGTAACAGATAACTAACATGTAGTATTGCCCACTATTCTTAATAGTGGGCAATACCCATCTTACCTTCAACACACTTCTCTACAATGCCAATCGAACCAACTAATTTTGTAAACTGGTTTAGAGATTCTTCCCCCTATATCCACGCACACCGTGGTAAAACCTTTGTTATTTTCTTTAGTGGCGAAACTGTACTCGATAATTGTGACAACCTAATTCATGATTTTTCCTTACTAAAAAGTCTCGGTATTCGCTTGGTTTTAGTCCATGGTATTCGCCCACAGATTGACCAACGACTTAAACAACAAAATACCACCTCTGAGTTTTATAAAAACCTAAGAATTACAGACAATCCAGCACTACAATGCGTTAAAGAAGCGGCAGGGTTAGTGCGGGTAGAAATTGAAGCCTTACTCTCTATGGGGCTTGCAAATTCACCTATGGCAGGCGCCAAAATAAAGGTAGCTTCAGGAAACTTTATTACAGCTAAACCCCTTGGCATTATTGATGGCACCGATTATCAACATACAGGAAAAGTACGGCGTATAGAGCACACAGCAATCCATCAGCAACTAGATCAAGATAACGTAGTATTAATCTCTCCTGTTGGCTACTCACCTAGTGGTGAGGTATTTAATCTAGCAGCTGAACAAGTTGCCACAGAAGTCGCTATTGCTTTACAAGCTGAAAAATTAATTTTATTGACTGAACATAGCTGCATAAATAAGCAGAAATTAATCCAACAAATGACCACTACTGAAGCAAAATCATTGCTTCAACATAATATAGATACCCCTCTTTCCATCCCATTAACTGCTGCCATACAAAGCTGCCAACAAGGGGTAAAAAGAGTTCATTTAATCAATAGAAAAATTGATGGCGCTTTATTATTAGAACTCTTTACCCGCGATGGAACAGGAACACTTATTAGCGCCACGCCTTTTGAATCCATTCGTTCAGCTTCTTTGGATGATATAGCAGGAATATTAGAGCTAATAAAACCTCTTGAGCAACAAGGATTATTAGTTAAACGCTCTAGAGAAAAACTAGAAATGGAAATAAATGATTACATTGTCATTGAACGAGATGGATTAATCATTGCCTGTACCGCCTATCATAGAATGCATGATGAAAAATCAGCCGAAATTGCATGCTTTGCCGTACACCCTAACTATCAAAAATCCTCTAGAGGTAATAACTTATTAAATTATTTGACTGACAAAGCCAAAACACAACAACTTGAAATGCTATTTGTTTTATCAACTCAAACAATGCAATGGTTTGTTGAACGAGGTTTTATAACAATGGATATTGAAGACTTACCTAAGCAGCGCAAAGAATTTTATAATTACAAAAGAAACGCAAAAGTTTTATACAAGAAGATTTAAAATGGACTCACCTTTAACGATTGTACAAATAACTGACTTACATCTTCTTGCTGAATCAGGTCAAACTATGGAAGCTGTTGATACTGAAAATTCATTTCAGAAAATAGTCGAACAGGTTCACAAAACTTACAACCAGATAGATTTGCTGCTGGTAACAGGTGATTTAGCTCAAGACCCTTGCCAGTCAAGCTATCAAAGAGTTATTCAGACCTTACAAAAACATCCAAGCCGTACAATTTGCTTACCAGGTAATCATGATGACTTTAGCTTAATGCAAAAAATTATCAATGATCCTCAAATAAATTGCGATAAAGTTATAAAGTTTAAAAAATGGCAAATTATTAGCTTAAACAGTCAAAAAATAGGAGCTACAGGAGGATTTTTAGATACTTCTGAACTTACTTTTTTGAATAATGCTTTAGAAGAACGCCCTGATTTACACACCCTTATTGCGATGCATCACCATCCTATTCCAACTAATAGCAAATGGATGGATACTATGACTATTGAAAATAGTGCTCAGCTATTCTCAATCATTAAAAAACATTCACAAGTAAAAGCTATTTGTTATGGTCATATACATCAAGAAACAGAGGAAGTTATAGATAACACCTTAATTTTAGGTACGCCATCAACTTGCTTCCAATTTAAACCCTTAAGTATTGATTATGCTTTAGATAGCAACAAACCTGGATATAGGATACTGTCTCTCCATAACAATGGTTTAATTGAATCAACAGTTTGCCGATTAGTAATCTAAACCATTAAAAATAATATCCAATTTCCATCCTTATATGATCATCATTTCGTATCGAGTAACTAGCATCTGTTGCGGGAGCCCCATCAAATAACCGTAATTCAAAATCTAGCTTAAAGCTATCTCCTAAACGTCGACTAGCTTCAATATTATAAAATTTGGAATTGTTTGTTCTATCAAATAATACGCCAGCGAGGATTTCTGAACTTTGAACGTCATTAAAACCAAACCTTAATGCAGTTAAAAAGTCATCTTGAAAAGGTGCTGCAATATTATTACTGCCTCGAGTATCGTACATATATTCAGCTACAAACCCTAAGTCTAGACCTGTACTAAAAAGGTCAAACAAAGTGTATTCAACACCTGTTGTAGCCGCATAAAACGTCTTACCTTGACCAGACCTCACGATCCCTTCATGCTTAACAATCCAGTCTTCATAAGTTAACTGTAGGTCTAGCCCTGTTTGATTAATTAACTCGTAATAAGGAATTAATGAAACAACTCCGGCTGGGGAAACCTGAGGCCTTAAAACTGGCTCACGCGTCATTCCATAAAAATGAGAAAGTCCGACATCCCAATCACCAAAGACTTGCGACCAGCGCATCGCATAAGCCATATGCTTTTCAAACCCATGTTCGCCAAATTCAGCCTCACCAACACTCACCTCAGGAGAACTTCTTAACCGTCCCTCTGGGCCTGCAAACGTACGCTCTCTAAAACCTGGCAAAATAAATAGATCTAAAGTTCCCCACTCTCTAATTAATGCTAAATTAATCATAGGCTGACCTAGCTTATCTTCAGTATCAGTATTTTCAATCAAATCTGTTTGATTAATAATATCAACTAAATGCAAGCCTTCAGCTACCCCCCAAAACACCTTACGAAAACCAACACGTAACTCCCAATCATCTTCTGATAATAACCAGGTTAATTCTCGTATATCAAAATGAGTACGTCGGCTATCATGTTGTGAATATCTAAAAAAAGGAGAAAAAGTAAAACTTTGCTTTCCATCATCCCATTCACGATACATTTCAGGATTAATAGAACCAGAAATATAGTTACTATGCTGCTGGGAATCTAATTTCTGATTAAAAAAACCCAATTCTTCAAAACTAATATTCCCAGAAAGCTCCCAGTCTGAAAATATACTTTTAGACTTAACGGCTGGGTTAAACTCAGTTACTTGTTGAAAAACAGGAGGGCTAACTTCGGAGCCACCAGCATAATTTTCTGATGCTAGCCCAGACTCTATATTAACAGGCAATTGCAAGAGCAGATGCTTCGCATCTAAAGGGTCAATAATTAAAGTTTGTCCTGTTGGCACAACACCTTTTTTAAAATCAAATACCACTCTTAAAGTATTATTAGCCCTAATAGCTGTTCTTATTGCATGTAAGTAAGAAGATCCAGCCACAGAAGCAAAAGCATCTTGCGGTAAATCTGTATTACTAAAATCGATCACAAATCGATGAGGACTCTCTAAAAAAAATGTTTTATATTTTGCGCTTGAAGAAAGCAGGAAGTCTAGATTAATTGAGTTTTCCACTGTTGCATCATGCTTAACAAATAATAGTTTAATTTGTTGTCCATATGCAGCCCCTCCCCATAATAGACTAGCTAAAAAAATAATATTTAAGGCTTTTATACTCATTCTATCTAGACCCAATTACTCATATATACCTTAAGGAATACCACAGCCGCCCCAACCATTCATGAACAACCATTGAACTCATTTCAAGCGCACTAGCAGACGGTAAAAAAGAAAATATATCTAATTCAAAACCTGATGGTAAGGATGTAGGAGCAGCTATAACATTCAACCCAACTCGCTCAAACTGCTTAACAGCTCTATTCATATGCATTGCATGTGTAATCAAAACAACATGATTAACCGAATCTTGCTCTAAAACACGTTTTGAATATAAAGCATTTTCAGCAGTATTACGACTTTTTGACTCCAACCACCGAACAGGTATATTAAACTCATCAGCAAGTACAGAAGCCATTAAACTAGCCTCACTTTTGCTTGTATCACCAAAAACACTCCCACCACTAACTAAGACAGGTAATCCTATTTTTTTTGCCAAATATGCAGTATAGCGCAAACGAATAAGAGTGCGAGTATTCACAACCCTATCAACTCCATACTCTGGAGCATAAGAATTAAACCCTCCCCCTAAAACCACAATAGCTTGTGGCTTTGCTTTATCCACTACCGAATAATCTAATGCTAAGTATTGCTTAGGAATTTTAGCTAAAAATAAAGATACAGCAGGGAGGCTTAATAAAAATAAACATATCAAAGGGATAAGTAAAAAAACACCTCCCTTGCCTTTATTTTTTATCACATAAAAACAAGCAAAAAAACAACATATTAATAAACTAGCTATTGGCAATACAAGTGTTTTTATTATATAAATTAGCCAAATATCCATAATCTAACTATCTTGCTCCCTTACCCCACAAAACTATTTCAATGGTATGAATAATAATAGTGATATCAAGAAATAAGCTATAGTTTTTAACGTAATATAAATCATATTGTAATTTCTGAATGGCGTCATATTCATTTGCACCATAGGGGTAGCATAATTGAGCCCACCCCGTAATTCCAGGTTTCACACGATGCCTTTTACGGTAATAAGGAATATTCTTATCAAACTGATCCACAAACTTTGGTCGTTCTGGCCTAGGACCAACAAAACTCATATCTCCTCTAAAGACATTCCATATTTGAGGTAACTCATCTAATCTCACCTTTCTTATAAAGGCTCCAACTCGTGTCACTCGACTATCATTTTCTTGGGCCCACTGAGCTCCATTTAACTCGGCATCTGTACGCATACTTCTAAACTTAATGACATCAAAGTTTTTATCAAAAGCACCTACGCGTGTTTGCTTATAAAAAATAGGCCCTTTAAATCCACTTTCAATATAAATCGCGCAAGCCACAACAAACATAAAAGGCCAACTAACAACTAACAAAGCGGCACTCGCAATAATATCAACAAATCTCTTTGAATAATTTCTTAATCCACTAGTAGAAAAACCATCAGAAAAAACAAACCAACTTGGATAAATATTATCTAAATCTATCATTGATTTTTCTCTTTCATAAAAAGTTAATAAATCAACAACATCTATTCCATAAACTTTACAATCAAGTAAATCATCCATTGGAAACTCGCAACGCCTATCATCTAACGCCATTACAATTTCATCAATATCCAAATTATTAACCACTGATAAAATACTTTCATACTCTGAAATAATCTTATACCCTTTTACCTTAATGGGAACATTATTCAAATTCAGACATGCTGTAATTTCAAACCCTCGATGAATATATTCATCATTACTAGCCACTAATTTACTTGCATTTTCTCCTACACCTATAACAAGTATCCTTTTTCTTAGTTTAGATCGCTTTGCATAACCATAAAATATATATCGACAAAACAACAACCCTAAAAGAGCCATTGCAAAAGAATAAACCAAAACACTTCTGGCAATAGTAAACTCTGGAAATGAATAATAAATAACCAACAATACCAATAGCGCAGAGGTAAAACTAACCCCTATCCGAGAAAGCAAATGAAAATCATCCCAACTTAAACTGCGTCGATATAACCCTAAACCAACATTTGAGATTGTTGTTACGGTAGAAAAAATAGCACTTGAAAGAAGAATATATTCATCTGTGTACCATGAATCACTATATAAGAACCGAAGCTCAGTCCCCCAATACATAGCAAAAAACAGAACTCCAAATTCTGTTAAAAATAGCCATATATATGCACTTGACAAATAATGTCTAAATATCCGAATCATATTTTCTTCACTTTAAATTACTTTTCTTTAATAAATCATTTAAATATCTAATGGGGATTGCATAAGTTATACCACTAGGTTTTGATAATATAGTTTCTTTTGTTTCTTTAATAAAAACCTTGTTAACTATACCAATAACTTTACCTGTTTCTGTCTCGTATACGGGGCTTCCACTATTTCCTGGATATGCCGTTGCATCAAGCTGGTAAACATTATAAGGATCTCGTAAACGCCTCATTAATTTTGAATTTAATTGTCTAGCATTTAATACAGGTAGCGCAACCGGACTAATTGCAGAAACAATCCCTCTATGAGTAACAGGGTAAACACCCAGAACCATACCTATAGGGTAGCCTGTAAAGGCAACTAACTGACCTTCCCTCACTAGAGAATCAGTTAATTCCATAGCTGGTAATTTTCCAGCTAATAATTTTAAGACTGCAATATCATGTTCTTTATCAATAGCAACAGCCCTAGCCTTTAACATTTTAACATGCTTACCATTTCGAAAAAAAATCGCAATAGTTTCAATACTTTTGGTATTTACATTTTTTGGCAATACATGGGCATTTGTTACAACCAGATCACCATTACTTATTGCAAAGCCAGTCCCAAGAAAAATCCCTTTAGGCGAACGCTTAGGCATATAAGTACCCACGGCAACTACTGATTTTTTAGTAACATCAATAACATCAGCCAATGATGCAAAAACAGGCTGAACAAAAATCATTGATACACAGAAAAAGAACAACTTTATTTTAATATTAAACATACCCTTGTGGACTGTTGAATTATTAAGCAATGATCATCAAACGCATTACGCATTACGCATTACGCATTACGCATTACGCATTACGCATTACGCATTACGCATTACGCATTACGCATTACGCATTAATAGCTTAGTAGAAATTATTTTATCGTACAAATAGACTTTCGTATAAAAAATTTGCCAATAATTGACAATGCAACTCAGGGTATAAATATTCATACAGGAAATTAAGTTCGTAACTTTTTATTATATATGGCATAATAATGGGTTACTTAAGTTTCAGCACCTTTGCTCGCTCTTTTTTACAGGTATTTTATGTCCGAAAATGATTCTTCGTTACCCAACTTCAATGATTTAGCCCTATCTGAACCAGTTCTAAAAGCCATTGAAAGTGTAGGTTACGAAACACCGTCTCCAATTCAAGCTCAAATTATACCGTTTATGCTAGATGGTAGGGACGTTCTTGGACAAGCACAAACAGGAACAGGAAAGACAGCGGCATTTGCTTTACCTATCTTATCAAAGATAGATTTATCTCAAAAAGACCCACAAGTCCTTGTTTTAGCACCAACTAGAGAATTAGCTATTCAAGTTGCTGAAGCTTTTCAAGGTTACGCGTCAAAACTAAACGGCTTCCACGTTCTCCCTATATATGGCGGACAAGATTACAGCATTCAATTGCGCCAACTTAGACGTGGCACCCATGTTGTTGTTGGTACGCCCGGTCGTGTAATGGATCATATGCGTAAAGGTACGCTAAAACTCAATAATTTAAAAACACTTGTTCTTGATGAAGCCGATGAAATGTTGCGTATGGGCTTTATTGATGACGTAGAATGGATTCTTGATCAAATCCCAGCACAAAGACAGATTGCTCTTTTTTCTGCAACGATGCCAACCATTATTCGTAAAATTGCCCAGAAACATTTAAATAACCCTGAGCAAATTACAATTAAAGTAAAAACACAAACAGCAGATAACATTCGTCAGCGTTATTGGATGGTTAGTGGTACTCATAAACTCGATGCCTTAACACGCATACTTGAAGCTGAAGAATTTGACGGGATGATTATCTTTGTCCGTACAAAAACAGCAACGATTGAATTAGCCGAAAAATTAGAAGCAAGAGGCCACTCTACCGCTGCTATTAATGGTGATATGTCACAGCAGTTGCGTGAGCGATCCATTAACAATCTAAAAAACAGTAAACTTGATATATTAATTGCTACTGATGTTGCGGCAAGAGGACTTGATGTAAATCGTATTACTCACGTTGTAAACTACGATATACCTTATGATACTGAATCTTATATTCACCGTATCGGTAGAACAGGTCGAGCAGGACGTACAGGTGATGCTATTTTATTTGTATCCCCTAGAGAAAGACGCCTATTAGGTAATATTGAAAGAGCAACCAAGAAAAAAGTTGAAGAGATGCAATTACCTTCAACTGAATACATAAATAACTCTCGTATTTCTCGCTTCAAACAACGTATCACAGATACATTAGCTGCAGATGAACTGAGTTTCTTCACACAACTAGTCGAACAATATCAAGCTGAACACGATATACCAGCACATGATATTGCTGCAGCACTTGCCAAAATAGCTCAAGGCGACACTCCTCTACTTATTAAAGATCTCCCTAAAAGATCTGCACGTAGAGAACGTAGTGATTCTAGACCCGCACCTCGCGGACGCGGTGAACGTAGCGAAAGACCTGAACGTGGCGAACGTAAACCAAGCAGAAAAAGAGAACGTAACTCTGATATAAAAATGGATTTATATCGAATCGAAGTCGGCAATAGCCATGGCGTCAAACCTGGTAATATCGTTGGTGCAATCGCCAATGAAACAGGTATAGATGGTGATCATATTGCACGCATCAACATTGAAGAAAACTACAGCACTGTTGAGTTACCTGCTGGCATGCCAAAAGAACTCTTTCAAGAACTTAAAAAAGTAAGAGTAGCAGGTCAACAACTGAATATATCAGCTATGGACTCCGCTTTAATTAAAAAAGCTAAGGGTAAAAAACGTATGGGTTCTTTTTCTAGACGCGGAAAAAATAAGCCAAACGACGAGTAGAAATACTTACATCTGACTCTCTTTAAGGAGAGTCAGATGTATATACTACAGTAACTATACTTCGCACAGGCGTGACCCCGCGCGAAGTATAATCACTCATCTCCCCACAAACAAACACCACCAGCCTTCTTTATCGCTGCCAACCTTTGAGTATGCGCCTCTAATTCTTGTTCTGAGCAAGAAATTACTTTTATTCTTTCTCTATCATCAGACAACCTTACAATCCCCTGCTTTGCAACCTTTTCCCCCTCATTAAAGTCCAGCAATGAATATTGACCACCCGTCATAGCCAAATACACGTCGGCTAATATCTCTGCATCTAATAGCGCCCCATGTAATTCACGATGACTATTATCTATCCCAAAACGCTTACACAAAGCATCTAGAGTTGCCCTTGCACCTGGATATTTCTTTCTTGCAAACGGTAAAGTATCAAAAACCGTACTGTGCTGCTCTACAGTAGTCTTAGCCCCACCAAGCATTGACAATTCATGATTTAAAAACCCCACATCAAAAGGAGCGTTATGAATAACCAACTCTGCCCCTTCAGTAAAAGCCAAATAATCATCAACGATATCTTTAAATCGTGGCTTATCCTGCAAAAACTCATTGGTAATACCATGCACCTCTATCGCACCTGCATCAATTTCTCGATCAGGATTAAGATAAACATGAAAGGTATTTTTAGTTAACCGCCTATCAATTAACTCTACACAACCAATCTCAATAATTTTATGTCCGTCTCTGTAACTTAGACCTGTTGTCTCAGTATCTAGGACAACTTGCCTAATACTTTCTTCTGTCATTTTATTACCTTCCAAATAACAAATTTTTTATTTGCCACCACTTCAATACAATTTCCAAATATACGTCTTAAGTCTATATGGTAGCCTAAATGCCGATTACCTATAACCCTTAACTCTCCACCTTTTTTCAAGACTCTATACGACTGTTTAAACATGGAGATTGCAATTTGATTACCAACAGTATTTTGCTGATGAAAAGGAGGGTTACAAACAATTAGGTCTACTGTTTCAGCTTCAAAGTTAGTTAAACCATCAGCAACATAAAAATCCGCCTTTATTTCAGGGAATGCATTAGAAAAACTTTCTTTTGCAGAAGCGATAGCCATATAGGACTCATCTACAAAATATAAATGAGATGTAGGATTAGCTTCTGCCAACATCAATCCAACAATGCCATTACCACAACCTAAGTCCACAATCTTTCTAGTTTGTTTATTTGAGGGTAAATGCTGCAATAAAAAACGTGTACCAATATCTAAACTGTCTCTAGAAAACACATTGGCATGATTACAAATTTTATACTCGGTATGCTCTAATTGATAATAAACAGGATAAGGACTTTTTATACTTTTCTGGAGAGAGGTATTTGTTTCGACAAAAATTAAACGCGCTTTTTTCTTTGCTAAAGAGGGTTTAGTCTGCCCAAGATATTTTTCCAATAACTTCCAGACATTTGCAGACATTGCCTTAATCATTCCAGCTGCAATGATAATAGTATTCTCTGTTATCACAGCCTGTAATCGAATAATTTGATCTTCTAATAACGCTAAGGTTTTCGGTATTTTTATTAGAACCAAATCAAATGTCTGCTTAGGCCAATCTAACGAGTTCTTTAAGATAACATCTTCACCTGATAAATTATTGCTAGCAATATTTGATCGTGTCGCTTGTTGAGAGAGCCATGAATCAGTTATAGCAACAGGATTAAAAGCATGTAATCCACACACTAAAGCACCAAACTTATCATTTAAAATAAGCACCTGACTGTCTTCAGTTATACCTACCTGCTCATAAACATGATTTAATAAATACTCATCAGCCGCATCCCAAGCCTTTAGTTTTTCATTTTTTCGACAGGGTAATCGCTGTAATTGAAACCCACCCTGAGGCACATTTAATAATGTTTCCATAAACTCTTAGTCATTTTTAACTGAGCAGCATTATAACGTAGTAAAATATGCTTTTTTTATCAAAAAATAAATATCATGCATATTCAGTGGTACCCCGGTCATATGCATAAGGCCAACAAAGAAATAAAAGAAGTACTTCCGCAAATAGACCTTATTATTGAAGTATTAGATGCACGCATTCCATTTAGCAGTCAAAACCCATTACTGGCATCTCTACGAGGAGATAAGCCATGCATTAGGGTGCTTAGCAAAACCGATCTAGCTGATCCAGAAATAACCCTACTTTGGCAAAATCACCTAGAACTTGAACATGGCGTTAAAACTTTAGCAGTTACCACTCAACAGCCCGATAAAATAAAACAAATAACTCAACTTTGCCAAAGAATGGTCCCAGATAGGGGGACAAATGATAAAACTATTAAAACAATGATTATGGGTATCCCCAATGTTGGTAAGTCCACCATCATTAATACCCTAGCTGACCGCATGATTGCAATAACAGGTAATGAGCCAGCAGTAACTAAGCGTCAACAGCGTATAAAACTAGATAATAATATTGTTCTATCGGATACCCCTGGGGTACTTTGGCCTAATGTTGAAAATAAAAACAGTGGTTATCGCTTAGCGGTAACGGGTGCAATAAAAGATACCGCTATTGATTATGATGATATTGCTTTTTTTGCTGCTGAATACTTATTAGAACATTACCCAGAACAATTAAAAACTCGCTTTCAATTAGAATCATTACCTGACAATGAAACTGACTTAATGGAAGCCATTGGTAGAAAACGAGGCTGTTTAAGAGCCGGCAAACAGGTTGATATAGAAAAAACTAGCAAAATACTTATCTCAGAGTTACGCGCTGGAACCATTGGTAATATAACCCTAGAAAGGCCCGAAATAGTTGAAAAAGAATTAGCTGAACTGGCGGTCGTTCAAAAACAAAAAGCTGAAAAAAAACAAAATCGAAAGAAAAAATGGAAGAAATCTCAATCTTCTAAAAAATAGCTTTCCTAGCTGGTCAGCAAGACCAGATAAATACAGTTATCAATCAATAGCTCTCTATTGATTGATAACTCTCTCTAGCAAGCGGAAGAGGAACAAAGCAAAGTTTATTGATACCTTGTAGGGTCTTCTACCTGAGCATCATTAAAGCCTATTGTTCTTAGCCTACAAGCATCACAAACACCGCAAGCTTTACCTAATTTATCAGCAGAATAACAAGACACAGTTTTATGGTATTCAACACCTAACTCAACACCTTGTTTAATAATATCAGCCTTACTAAAATTAATAAGTGGTGCATGTATTTCAATCTTCTCACCTTCGACACCCGCTTTAGTTGCCAAATTTGCTAGATTTTGAAAAGCATCAATAAAAGCTGGTCGGCAATCAGGGTACCCTGAGTAATCAACAGCATTAACACCAATAAAAATATCATGCGCACCTAAAACTTCAGCCCAACCTAATGCAAAAGACAAGAAAACAGTATTCCTAGCAGGCACATAGGTAACAGGAATCCCTTCTTGAGGTGTATTTGGAACATCAATATGATCATCAGTTAGTGCAGAGCCACCTATAGCCCCTAACCCTAAATTAATAACCTTATGCATTTCGACTTGATAGTCTTGAGCAATTATTTTTGCAGCATCAAGTTCGGCATTATGGCGTTGACCATAATCAAAACTTAAAGCGTAACATTGGTAACCTTGTTTTTTAGCTTGGGCTAAAACTGTAATTGAATCTAATCCCCCAGATAGAAGGATTATTGCTTTCTTTTGCATGTATTATTTTTCACTTCCCTTGGGCATCATCCCAAAGGTACTTATGTAATTGAATTTGGAAGCGTACAGGTAAATTATCATTAATAATATTTTCAGCCAACAATCTGGGGTTCATATCGCCCATTACTGGTGAAAATAAAACTTCACAACGGTTTGCTAAATCATATTGCTGCATAATTGATTTAGACCATTCATAATCCTTATCATCTGCAATAACAAACTTGACCTGATCTTTTTCTGATAAATATTCAATATTTTTATAAATATTCTTATCCATCTCTGCAGAGGCTGGTGTTTTTAAGTCCATCACCTTCACAGCTCTATCATCAACCAATGAAACATCAATTGCCCCACTAGTTTCTAAGGAAACAATATATCCCTTATCTAAAAGCCGCTTCATTAACTCATGAGAGTTAGGCTGAGCTAAAGGCTCCCCGCCTGTAACCGTGATATATTTTGCCTTAAAACCATCAACTTGATCAATTATTGATGCTATTGTCTGCTTTTCTCCACCTGAAAAAGCGTAAGCTGTATCACAATAACTACACCTAAGTGGGCAACCTGTTAATCGGATAAATACTGTGGGAAGACCTACGGTATTACTTTCACCTTGTAGAGAATAAAATATCTCTGTAATTTTTAAAGACTTTTCCATTAACGCAGCATTTCATCCATTTGTAATAATTTTTTGCTTGCTAAATGTGCTGCCGTTGTTTGTGGATGAGCAACCGTCACTTGAGTAAAGTAATCGCGAGCTTTAGCCATATTTTTAAACTCAAACTCAATATATCCCAACTTTAATAAAGCATCAGGTACTTTTGGGCTCCCTGCATATTTCATCACTACTTTTAAGAATGCCGCTTTAGCAGCGTCCATTTCTTGATTCACTTTATAAGCTTCACCCAGCCAATATTGTGAATTATCAGCATATTCACCTGCAGGAAAATCAGAAATCAATGCATTAAACGCTGTAATTGCTCTATTATTATGTCCATTTCTTAGCATCTCATAAGCTTTTTGGTAACGTTCTTTATCAGTAATAGCAGATGGTTTTATTTGCGCAACCCCAGCATTCACATTACTAGACGAATCACCTTGCTCAGAAACTAAAGAATTTTTAGCGCCTGTACTGCTATTTGCATCTGACATTGCTACATTGGTTTTTGATAGCTCTTGTAGTCGTAAATCTAAATCTGAATAAATATTACCTTGTCGTTTTTTCAAATCAACAATAGTCTGTGCCTGCTCTTCAACCACACCTCTAAGTTGTTGAACTTCAATTTGTAATTGCTCTAATCGACCTAATATTTCATAAACCACATTTGACGATGGAGCTGAAGCCGACGACCCTGCTCCAGCAGGGTAAATAGAATTATCAACTACAGGTGGCAATACCCTAGAGCCTGCATAGACACTTGAATAAGAACATAACAACAAAAGAAATACTTTTTTCATTTATTGCACCTGATATGTAATTTCAACTCGACGATTTAACTGCCAAGAAGCCTCACCTACACCTTCAGAAGCTGGTTTTTCTTCACCATAACTTACAACTTCTACTTGCTGACCTGTAACACCTTGAGATCTTAATATACTAAAAACTGATTTTGCTCTTTGCTCACCTAATGCAATATTATATTCTCTTGAACCTAATTCATCAGTATGACCTTCTAAAATAACTCTTTGTCCTCGATTTGCTGCTAAGTATTGAGCATGAGCGGCAATGATAGATATAAAATCCTGCTGAACCTGACTACTATCATGTTTAAAATAAATAGTTTGTTTAGATAATGGATTAGCTGGGTCACTAAATTCAGCACCTAAGCTAGTTAAACCATTCATAGCGTTAGCATTTAACTCACTTTGACTTAAACCCTGAGTTATAAACTGCTCTCCAGAAACAGCATTATTATTTAAGCCACTGGTTATTAAAGCTTCCTGCTCCGCTTTTAAATCTGTATCCAGTAAACTTGCGTCTTTTTCATCTGTTGAAGTACAACCTGTTAAAACAACAGTACTAGCTATTAAAGTTAAGGCTAATTTATTAATTTTCATTTTTAATCTCTTTGTTAAAAGTACTTCAATTTAATTTAGGTAAATCATAGCGTTAATGCGACCAAGACGGCTCACGTACATTACCACTATCAAAAGTGAAACTTTGATGCATTCTACCATCTGCAGATACAGCAGATAAAACACTTCTCCCAGCTTTTTTTGAAGAATATAAAACCATATCAGCATTAGCTGAAAAACTAGGAGATTCATCATACCGTCCCGCAGTTAATACATTTAAAGTATGTGTTGCTACATCCATAATAGCTATTCTATAGTCACCTCTATTAGCATGAACCATAACAATACTTTTACCATCAGATGAGAATTGCCCACGTGCATTATAATCACCATCAAAAGTTAAACGACTGGAGCGTCCACCTTGACTAGGTATTATATATAACTGTGGTTTTCCACCCCGATTAGAAGTATAAACAATTGATCTTCCATCAGGAGACCATGAAGGTTCAGTATCAATCGCATAACTTTTTGTCAGCTTTAATAACTGTTTGTTTTTTAAATTTAAAACAAAAATATCAGGGCTGCCATCTTTCGACAATGTTAATGCTAACTTTGATCCATCAGGAGAAAATGAAGGCGCTCCATTAATACCTTTATAAGATGCTATTTTCGTTCTTTTACCATCTGATAATTTTTGTATATATATTGCTGATCTTTTATTTTCAAAAGAAACATAAACTATTTTATTTCCATCTGGTGACCAAGATGGTGACATCAAAGGCTCCCATGAAGAAGCAATTGCTCTTGGATTAAAGCCATCTGCATCAGCAATTAACAGTTTGTAGAGTTTTCTTTTATTTACACCTGCTTTAGTCGTTGTAATATAAGCAATACGACTACTGAAGTCACTTTTTTTACCTGTTAACTTTTCATACACCAAATCACTAATATGGTGAGCTGTTTTTCTTAGTTCATTTTTCTTGACTGTTAACCTATACCCCAACAATCCCTCACCTTTAAAAACATCAAGCATTTGGAATTGTATTTGATACTGCCCCATTACCTCATTGACGCTACCAACAATTAAATAATCCTGCCCTAAAGCTTGCCAGTTTCTAAAATTAACTTTATTTGCAGTTGTTGGTTTAGCCAGCATATCGCGTTCACGCAATGCCTTAAATAAGCCGCTACGCGTTAAATCAGCACTTATAATTGATGATAAATTAACAGGTGATCTAGTTGTAGACCCCGAATAACCAAAAGGAACAACAGCTAAAGGTACAGCGGCTTCAGTACCTTTAGTTATTTCAATGCTTAACTCTGATTGAGCAACTGGAGAAAAGAGTCCAACTAAACTAATGAGAAAAAATCTTCTTAATAAAATAGATATCATATTTAAATAATCTTTTAAGAAATAGTGTTAAAACTATTTAGGATTAAAATTAAAGGTAAATGTTCTAAAATGTTGACTAAATAAGGCCCTACTTTTGGGTACAGGTAATGGCGATGCTTTTCGAACGGCATTTTCAGCAGATTTATCAAAAATACTATCACCACTTCCTTTTATTACATGGGCATCCATCACATCCCCTGAAGGTAACAATTTAACCCTTATCGTACATCGTAAGCCTTTTACGGATGAAAGCGGACGAATCCATCGGCTATTTACTCTTTGTTGAATTGCAGCAGTTACTGAAATTGTTGTTTTTTTATTCTGCGCTATTTGAGCGACTCTTGCTTGCTGCTGTTGCCTCAGTTGTGCAGCCTTATCTGCTGCCTCTTGCTGCTGCTTTGCAACCAAGACTTGCTGTCTTTTCTGTTCTGCTTGTCTAACGAGCTCACGCGTCTTCTCTTCAGCCTTCCTAGCCAATTCACGCTTTTTATCGTTGGCTTTTTTTAAATTATCTAAACGTTTCTTTTCTGCTGTTTTTTGCTGTTTTATTTTTGCTAAACGAGCAGCTTCCAGTACTTTTTGTTTTTTTACCTCAGCCAACCTTTTGTTTTCTTTTACAGCTTGCTGCTTACGTTTTACAGCTAACTGTTCAGCTCTTTTTTCTTCCTTTATTCTTTTTTTCTTAGCTTGTTGTAAGAGTTGCTGCTCTTTTTTACGATTATTCTCCAGCTGCTGCTGTTGCTTATTCTGAGCAATTTTCTTATTTTTTGCCTGCTGTTTTAATCGCGTGGCCTCTTGCTGTATTTTTCCGTCATCCAAAATGGATGCTTTAATAATTTCTGGTAAGGGTTTTTGCTTAATTAACTCTTGCTCATCAGCAAGGTTGATCCCAAAAGCACCAAATATCATTAAATGTAATGTAAAAGCGAGAATAAAATACACGCCAAATTTTTGAAAAACAGTCATATTTTATTGCTCAAACGAACTAGTCATTAAACCCACACTAGGCACACCTGCATTTTTTAAAGCAGCCATAACACTCACCACTTTTCCATAAGCAACTGTTTGATCACCTCGAATATAAACTTGAGTATTTGGTTTATTTCTTAATACAGCAGCAACACGATAAAGCAAAACTTCTGCAGTTACCGCTTCTTCATTATTCTCTCCAATATCAATAAAATATTGGCCTAATTTATCAACAGAAACAATTACAGGTAATTCATCTTTTTGTTCAACAGCTGCTGTATCTGCTTGTGGCAAATCCACATCAACCCCTGTTTGAACCAATGGTGCAGTAATCATAAAAATAATTAACAACACCAAAGTAACATCAATATAAGGCACGACATTAATTTCTGCCATGGGCTTTCTGCGCTTAACTCGTCGAGCCATTAGCTATGAGCCTGTCTCTGTAACAACACTACAAATTCATCAACAAAAAGCTCATACCGCCCTGCCACTTTATCTAAGCGTGTTGAAAAATAGTTATAACTAACAACCGCTGGAATAGCAGCAAATAAGCCTATCGCTGTAGCAATTAGTGCTTCTGCAATGCCTGGAGCAACATGTGCCAAGGTAGCCTGTTTAACATCACCTAAAGCTCTAAACGAATTCATAATCCCCCAAACTGTACCAAACAAACCAATATATGGACTTGTTGATCCTACAGATGCTAGAAAAGGTAAAGTTTCCTCTAAACGATCCAGTTCTCGAGTCATGGCAATATTCATTACTCTTTGAGCACTTTCAACTTGTATTACAGGACTTGCCTCTTTCTGCTGCATTCTAGAAAACTCTTTGTAACCATCCAGAAATATTTTTTCTATTCCTTCTGACTCAAATTCACTCTCTGTTATTTTTTTATACAATTCACTCAAGTCCTGACCTGACCAAAATTCTTGTTCAAATTCTTCAGTTACTTCAAGAGTCTGTCTAAATTCCTTACGCTTATAAAAAATAAAGGTCCAGGAAATGACTGAAGCAGCCAATAAAATAAACATCACAAATTGCACAACAAAGCTGGCATTTATAATTAGGTGAAAAACGGATAAATCATTGCTCATAATAGTTTTTCTAATAATTGGGAGGGGATAGCCTTTGGCTTCATCGTTTTTGCATCTAAACAGGCGATACGAACATTTCCTTTACACAAAACTTCGCCATTTCGTGTCACAGCTTGTTCAAAATTTAAACTCACTTTCTTTGCTTGCGTCACTTCAGCTGTTGCGTCAAGTGCATCATTAAAACGAGCTGGAGTTAAATAATCAACCTGAACAGATCTGACCACAAAAATTATATTTTGTTCAGTAATTAATTGGTCTTGTTCAAAGCCCATATCTCGGAGCATTTCTGTTCTTGCTCTTTCAAAAAACTTTAAATAATTTGCATAAAACACCACGCCACCAGCATCGGTATCTTCATAATAAACTCTGATGGGCCAATGGAAAATTTTCATAGTATTTGATTGTAATAGAGTAGACAAAACCTTGATTCCATTTCATTGCATCAAGGCTACAATTGTACTTTATTTAAAAAGGTCACCACTTTCTGGCTCTTGTACGGGTGCTTTTAAACCGAAATGTAAATAGGCTTTTGCAGTAACAACGCGTCCTCTTGGTGTACGCATTAAAAACCCTTGTTGTAATAAGTAGGGTTCCAACACATCTTCTATTGTGCCACGTTCTTCACTAATTGCTGCGGCCAAGGTATCTAAACCTACAGGACCACCTTCAAAATTGTCAATCATCGATAATAATAACTTTCTGTCTAAAGAATCAAAACCATTATTATCAATCTTTAACATTTTTAAAGCTTGAGCCGCAATATCACTGGAAACAATGCCATTACCTTTTACTTCTGCAAAGTCACGCACACGCCTTAATAAACGGTTCGCAATTCGTGGGGTTCCTCGTGAACGCCTCGCAATCTCACTAGCCCCTGTTGGCTCTATAGAAATACCTAATACATTAGCCGAGCGCTCTACGATAGTGGCTAATTCGTCTACAGAATAAAACTCTAATCGTTGAACGATACCAAAGCGATCTCTTAAAGGAGAGGTTAATAATCCAGCTCGCGTCGTTGCACCCACCAAGGTAAAGGGCGGTAAATCAAGTTTGATAGATCGTGCGGCTGGGCCTTCACCAATCATAATATCAATTTGATAATCTTCCATTGCTGGATATAAAATTTCTTCTACAGCCGGACTTAGGCGATGGATTTCATCAATAAAAAGCACATCATGCGCTTCAAGGTTTGTTAATAAAGCGGCAAGATCACCTGCCTTATCTAATACCGGCCCAGAAGTTTGACGAATATTAACCCCCATTTCTGTGGCTATAATATTTGATAGTGTAGTTTTCCCTAATCCAGGAGGGCCAAAAATTAATACATGGTCTAAAGCTTCACTTCTTGCCGTTGCCGCTTTGATGAAAATTTCCATCTGCAAACATAACTCTTCCTGACCTATATAATCAGCTAATCGCTTAGGCCGAATAGCTCTATCTTGGCGCTCTTCATCTGTTGAGCCAATCGAGGAGATTAAGCGATCACTTTCAATCATCTACTCGCAGCTCCTTGTAATGCGAGTTTAATAATATCTTCACAAGCTTTATCTTCTTGAGCAATATTTTGTACCATTTTACTGGCATCTTGCGGTTTGTAACCTAAAGCACAAAGTGCGCTTATCGCTTCTTGCTTTGGATTCACCTGAATTTGAGTAACTGCAGCACTTTGCCCTGGTTCTGAGGGTTCAAGACTATCCGGCAGCCTATCTCTCATTTCAATGACCAATCGCTCTGCCGTTTTTTTACCTATGCCTGGTAAGCGCACCAATGCCTGAACATCATTATCATGAATACAACGATGAAACTCTTCTGCACTTTGTCCTGAAAGAATAGTCAGTGCTAATTTTGGACCTACGCCATTAACTTTAATTAAAGCCCTGAACATTTTACGGTCTGATTCAGTAGCAAATGCAAATAATATATGTGCATCCTCTCGAATCACCAAATGGGTAAATAGCTGTACTTCTTCACCTAAAGCAGGCAAATCGTAAAAGGTAGTCATCGGTGCTTCCACCTCATAACCAACACCTTGCACATCCACAACTAATTGAGGAGGTGTTTTAGAAAATAATTTACCGCGAATAAAACCTATCATGAACTACCTTGTGATAATCGTTGTTCCGTTTGTTGATAATGTGAATGACACAAACTGATGCCTAATGCATCTCCAGCATCTTCTTGCAACTCACCTTGAAGGCACAGTAATATTTTTACCATATGCTGAACTTGTGACTTATCTGCCCCACCCTTTCCTACTAAGGCTTGCTTTACTTGTCTAGCGGCATATTCTGAAACTGGAAGACCTGCAACCATAGATGCGCAAATAGCTGCACCTCTTGCTTGCCCTAACTTTAAAGCGGAATCTGCATTTTTATGCATAAAGACTTGTTCAATGGCCATTTCTGTCGGTTGATATAAAGCTATCACCTCTGTTACACCATCAAATATTTGTTTTAAGCGCTCAGGAAATGAGTTTGCTTTTATTCTGATACTACCGCTGGCAATATATTTACTACTGCCTCGACTAGTTTCTTCAATAACCCCGTACCCAGTAATTCTTGAACCGGGGTCTATACCTAAAATTCTTGTCACTTATTTCTCTTATCATTCCCATACAAAGTATAGGAACTATTAATTACATTTCTGCAACTTCTGCCATTACTTGTTCAGAAATATCTGCATTTGAATAAACGTCTTGTACATCATCCAAATCTTCTAAAACATCAATTAAGCGCAACATTTTTTCAGCATTTTTTGCATCTAATTCAGTTTTGTTTTCTGCATCCATAGTCACTTCTGAATTTTCTGGCTCAAACCCAGCTGCAACCATTGCTTCTTTAACGGTTAGATATTCTTCAGGCGATGTCATTACATCAACAGAACCATCATCATGTGTCACAATATCATCAGCACCTGCTTCCATAGCTGCTTCCATGACTGCATCTTCATCGACTGAACTTGGGTAACTAATAACACCTATTTTATTGAACATATAAGAAACTGAACCGTCAGTCCCTAAGTTACCACCTGCTTTAGTTAAAGCGTGTCTTACCTCGCTAACAGTACGATTACGGTTATCGGTTAAACATTCAACCATAATGGCAGTACCACCGGGGCCATAGCCTTCATAACGGACGTCTTCATAGTTAATGCCTTCCAATGCACCTGTTGCTTTCTTAATGGTGTTCTCAATGGTATCCCTTTTCATATTGGCACCCAGCGCTTTATCTATCGCCGAACGTAAACCTGGGTTATTAGCTGGATCTCCGCCGCCTGCTTTTGCCGCAACAGATATTTCACGAATAACTTTAGTAAAAATTTTGCCACGTTTAGCATCCTGAGCACCTTTACGATGCTTAATATTTGCCCACTTACTATGTCCTGCCATTTTCCAACTCTCTAAACTATTTTTTACAAAAATGTACGAAATAATACCTGTTGTAGAGCGGACTTTAGTCCGCTATGTTCCTACAAATATTTTTATGGCGGACTAAAGTCCGCCCTACAATCCTTAAGCCAAATAAGGTAAAACTGCCATCAATGATGTTTCATTAACAAACTCATCAGCCTGTTCAACAACAATATCTCTTCGCATCACACCACCAAAACCAATCACCTTGGCTCCTGCGTGTTTTGCTTCTAGGTCTGTTTTACCATCACCAATCATTGCCATACTTAAATCTGCTGATTTGATTTGTTTACAAACAATCGATTTACCACCATTTTTTGCAAGGGGTGACTGCTGATCAAACTCTTTATAAGTTCCATCAGCATTAAATATAACATCAACCGCATGTACGTGATCAGCAGCTAAACCAAGCTTTTTAGCTAAAGGTAAAATCGCCTGACGAAGACCACCACTAATAATATGGACTTGCTTACCCTGCGCCAACAAAGTACTAAAAACTTCTTCAACACCATCAACTATCTCAGAAATATACAAGTTAGCCAAATCATCTAGCTGCCCCTTATTAGGTTTAATCAATGATAAGCGTCGCCCGTAAACTTCTTCTAAGGCCATTTCACCATTCATGGCAGCATTAGTTAATGCTACCAATTCATCGTATAAACCAGACTTTCTGCCTAACTCATCAATGCCTTCAATTTTACTTAAAGTACTGTCACAGTCGAAGCAGATGATGTCAAAACTCATAAGTTAATCAGAATCGCATTATTAACAAAAGAAAGATCTCTTATTTTTTCTAAAATTTCAGCAGATAAAGAACTAGAAACACTAATCACAGCCATTGCGTTATCACTCGCATCAGGTACACCCACTTGCATTCTTGAAATATTGATATTAGATTCACCCAAGATAGAACTGATCGCAGAAATCACACCAGGTTTATCATTATGCTCAGTCACCAATAAAGTACCTTCTGGCACGACTTCAATTTCAAATTGATTAACATTAACAATACGTGGATGACGATCACCTAATAATGTCCCTACAACAGAAACAGTTTTGTTAGCACACACCGCACTCAATTTAACTAAAGACACATAACCTTCAGTTTCTTCAGTTTTAGACTCAACTAGAGCAATACCTTGTTTTTTAGCAATATTTTCTGCATTTACACTGTTTACAGGTGTAGACATTTGACCAGCTAAAATACCTACTAATGCTTCAACTGAAACAGGTCTTACTTCTGCTTCAGCTGCTTCACCAAATAGAGACACTTCTACTGTTTTGATTGGTTCGCCAGCTAAATCAACAAGCATTTTACCCATCACATTAGCTAGGTTCATAAATGGGCGAGATTTCTTCAATGCTTCAGCAGAAATTTTTGTTGATAAGTTCAAGGCATTGATTGCTTCGCCAGTTTTTACGTAAGTCACTGCTTGAATAGCAATTTCCACACTCACTGCAACTTGTGCTTCACGTGTTGAAGCCCCTAAGTGAGGTGTAAAAGTAATATTATCTAACTCAAATAATGGAGATTCTTTTGGTGGCTCTTGCTCATAAACATCTAATGCTGCTTTAGCAATTTCACCATTTTTAAGCGCATCATACAATGCAGCTTCATCAACTAATCCACCACGTGCACAGTTAATTAACATGGCTGTTTTCTTCATCATTTTTAATTGATCAGCACCGATAATACCGCGTGTTTTCTCAATCATAGGGCAATGTAATGTTAGATAATCAGCTTCTTTAACTAATGTATCTAAATCAACTGATGTTGCACCACATTCTTCAAAAATTTCTGGCGTTACGAATGGATCATAGGCAATAACTCGCATTCCTAATCCACAAGCACGTTTTGCAGCCAAACGACCAATGGTACCAAAACCTAAAATAGCAAAAGTTTTGTGATTAATTTCTGCACCAACTAATTGTGAGCGCTCCCATTTACCGGCACGAACAGATGCACTAGCTTCTGGTAAGTTACGACTTAAAGAAAACATATGGGCAATGGCTAACTCAGCAGTTGTTGTCGCATTTGCATCAGGTGTATTCATAACAATAACACCTTGCTCAGTTGCAGCAGGAATATCGACATTATCAACACCGATTCCAGCACGCCCTACTACTTTTAGGTTAGTTGCGGCTTGTAATACTCTTTTTGTAACTTTAGTATCACTTCTAATTAATAGTGCGTCGTAATCACCAATAATTTCACAAAGCTCATCCTCATTCATCCCCACTTGAATATGAACCTGAATACCAGATTGCTCATTTAAATAATTAATACCATCATCGGCTAATTTGTCAGAAACAAGGATTTTTTTCATGCTTTTTGGAGTAGTTAAAGGTTTGTAAAATAAACCGTATAGTTTATCAGCTTTAGATAAATTCTAACAATCTTACAAGCAAAGAATTACCTGTTAATTTAAAGTTAGTCATTATAAAAAGTAAGAATAAGGCTCTTTGTTAAGGTATTTATTTAACCCATGGCATTATAGGTACTGTTGAAATACTATTTGCCGGCGCTCCATCAATTAACTTCCGACTAATAGCAACATAGATTAAAGTATTGCGCTTTTCATCAAATAATCGAGTTACTCGAGTTTCTTTAAAAAACAAAGAGGTATCACTACTAAAGGCCTTTTCCTGCTTAGCCAATTTACCATTGATAACTATAGGGCCAACTTGTCGACAAGCAATTGAAAATTTAGATGGATCTTCTGCTAAGCCAAAAGCACCTGTAATCCCCCCTTTTTTTGCCTGACTAATATGACAACTAACGCCTTGTATTTTTGGATCATCAAATGCTTGTACACATACCTTATGATTTGCACCAATTAATTTCCAAGATGTAGTTATACACCCAATATTCTCTGCTTGAACTGTAGCTGTTAATAACAGTAAATTTACTAAAAAGAAGTTTTTCATTGTTTTATAAAGAGTTAATTTATCTAGTTTTAGATGGTTATATTAATCACATTTAATTGTTTTAATATTCTCATCGATATTTTTTAACAAAAATACGTTACAATCTGCACAAAATTGCTTGCTAGACTGCTTGTCTAGCCTAACCATCCTTCTGTTAAGAGTTAAATAATGCTTGCTACCAAACGGTACGAATACCTATCTATTGAACAAATTGAATTCCACCATACCCTAACCAACCATCGTAATCTAGATCAATCTAAAGTTGCTCATTTAGAAAAAGACATTCTAGCAAATGGTTTATTTGAACCCTTAGTGGTGTGGGAGCGTAATAACAAAGAATATTACCTGGTTGGCGGCTTTCATAGAATGCAAGCAATACAAGCTATTCGCTGGTCAAACCCAGGCTATTTTGACCGTGTTGATGTACGAATTGTGACCGGTGACCCTGATGAAATTAAAGCTCTTAACCTAAAATTAAATTCTGACCGCGTTGATACAAAAATTATTGATTATTTCCAAACAGTGATTTATCTCAACAATGCCAACTGGTCAAAAGAGCGTATATCAGAGTTTTTTGATAAAAGTATTAGCTGGATTGATGACATTATTCGCTTTGCACCATTAACCACTGAGTTGATGCGTGAGAAGCTAGCAAGCGGCGAACTTTCATGGTCACGTGCTAAAGATATTCTTCGTAAAGCTTTAAAAGCGCCTGCGGGTAATGAAAAGGAAATTATTGAAGCTGAATTAACAAAAGCGCCTAGAAAACCAGTGGCAAAACCGTTACCGCTTCAAAAAACAATTAAACATTTATCAAAATCAATTAATTCAGCACCTAATCGTACTTTTAAAGTTGATACCCAGGATGTTTATGCCTTACTTATTACCTTACAAGGAAAAAATGCAAGTCCAGAAGATATTGATCGTGTGCGTAAAGCTTTCCCTTTATTGTGGGAAGAAAGCAAAGATTAATTTGCTAATAAAATCTCAACGAGATCACTAGTTAAAGGATTACATAATAAAGGGCCTTGTCCATAATCACATCCGGCATTAATTAACAATTGCTTTTGCTGGTCGGTTTCAATGCCCTTTGCTACAACTTGTACCCCAAATTTATGAGCCATAGCAATAATAGCTTCACAAAAGATCAATTCACTAGAACTAGCAGTTAAATCACGGATAAGTGTTGCTGAGATTTTTATATAATTTACATTATATTGATTAATGTTAGATAAGGCCGAATAGCCAGTGCCAAATTCATCAATTGCTACTCCTAACCCTTTCTCATTAAGCTCGATTAATTTTGATTTAATAGCAACAGAATGGTTAATTAATACACTCTCCGATAATTCAAGCACCACACTTTGTTCTTTTGCCCACAATTGATGTAAACAATTAATCCACTTTAGATAATTTGTTGCAGACCTAAACTCAACAGATGATTTATTTATAAAAATCTCAAAATCGGGGTTAAGATTTTCTTGCCAACTTTCAACTTGACCCACCGCTTGCTTGAAGAACCAATTTCCAATTTCAACAATAAATCCCGTTTCTTCGGCCAAAGGGATAAAATCCACTGAATCTAACACACCATGAACAGGATGGTTCCATCGCATTATTGCTTCTGCTTTAGAAATTTTATTAGTCTGAAGGTGAACAATTGGCTGATAAAAAAGCTGAAGTTGCTTATCTTTTATTGCAAAACGTAAATCTTTAGATAACTGACTATTCTCACGCGCAATAACTTGCATTGATCGAGTAAAGAAACTAAATTGATTTCGGCCATTTTCTTTCGACTGATACATAGCTTGATCGGCATTATTTATTAACTGATCAATATTATCTGAATCATTTGGATAAAGAGAAATCCCTATACTGGCTGAAATAAAAGCTTTTTCAGAATCTAATAAGAAATGAATACTCAAACTATGAAGAATATCAACAGCTACACGCTCGACACGTATAACATTATCTAATTCTGGCAAAATAACCGTAAACTCATCACCACTCAATCGAGCTACAGTATCTGATTCTCTGACGCAATCACTAATACGCTGTGCAACCTCTATTAATAGCTGATCACCTTTTGCATGGCCTAATGTATCATTAACCTGCTTAAAATAATCCAGATCTAAAAATAACAAAGCTAAGGGCTTATTAGTTCGTTTAGACACTTTAATCTCGTGAGCTAGACGATCCCTAAACATTCTACGGTTTGGCAATTGAGTTAAAGCATCGAAATTAGCTTGATGCCATATTTTTTCATCTGCTACTTTTTTATCTGTAATATCTGAAAATAAAGCAACACGCCGATAAACATTGCCATTACCGTCATAAATAGAGTTAATCCTTAATGACTCAGCATACTCAACGCCACTTTTTTTCTTATTCCAAATTTCACCTTGCCAGTGACCTGTAGAATTAAGACTTTCCCACATTTTTTTATAATAACTTTTATCATATCGCCCTGACTGTAATAAACGTGGGTTTTTACCCATAACTTCACCAGAAGAATACCCTGTCAATTCAGTAAACGCAGGATTAATAGCGACTATAAAATTATCTTTATCAGTTACTGTTATCGCTTGATCTGTATTTTGAAAAACCGTTGCTGCTAATTTTAGTTGGTTTTCAGTTTTTTTATATTCGGTAATATCCTCAACCATACATAAATAGCGACTCGTACCTTTATCATCGCCTTGCATCGGAGCAACAATCATACTAACCCAAGTAATTGTACCGTCAGACTGAACATAGCGTTTTTGCTTATTAAGGCCAGAAATATTATCAGAGCTAATATGGGCTAAGTCACATAAATCTTCTTTTACATCGTCCGGATGAAATAACTCCATCCAAGTTATTGACTTTAATTCGGCGAGAGTTCGCCCAGAAATACGCTCATAAGCTAGGTTTGCATCATAAATTTTTCCTGATAAGGAATCAATAACAGCAATGCCTAATGGTGCCTCTGAAAAGATAGTTCGAAAATGCTCTTCACTTTGTTTTAAAGCTATCTCTAATAATTTATGTTCAGTAATATCCCGAGCAATTCCAAATAAGCCCACAACATTACCACTAGCATCTTCTATAGGATATTTCCGGTTATCAACCCAGCCCCTATTTCCATCCGTATCTATTGTTTCCTGAACCTCATGCGCCACTTTAATTTTCCCTGAAAAAACCTGTTTTTCCAAGCGATAATATGCATCCGCATACTCTTCTAAAAAAACGTCATAATCCGTTTTTCCTAGCAAGTCTCTCCAATGCTGAGAAGGTTTAGTCAAACTAACTAAAGTTTGACTCGCCCCCGTAAACACATGATTTCTGTCCTTAAAATAAATGTAATCATCCGTTGTATCCATCATAACGGCAAAGTTGCTCGTCAGCACTTGGTCTTCCATTGGAACCAATACAGATTTAGGGTCGATTAACTGAAGTTGAAGGCTTAAGGTATCGGAGTCTTGATGATACTTTTTTTGGTAATTAGCGAGTAGGCATATAATTTTTCCATTTGAATGCCTAAGTCTAAAATTGATACTTGTAACTGTTTCTTGAGGTTCAAGAGAAAATAGTGCCTTAGTAATATCAGCATCATCAATATGAATTAAAGTAGAAAACGGCTGTTTTGACTGCTTTAACTCATCAAAAGTATATCCTAACATCTGATATAGATTGTTATCAGCTGACAACAATGTTTCTCCATTTTTATCTAAAAAAAATGCTAAAGAAACTGTCTCTTTCACAAGGCTTTTCGTCATATCTTTCACTACCTGAATTTATACACAGTCAGTCGTTACTTACATCATAACTTATCTTTCTTTAGATCTACATAAAAAGAATCTAGTACTAAAGCTAATTTAAACAGCCTTTTTCTTTATCCACGCCCTCTATAAGACTGCACACCTTGCTCTGGAACCCAAACACCCTTAGGTATTTCACCTTGTGCAAAAAACACATCAATAGGTATGCCACCTCTAGGATACCAGTAACCACCTATCCTTAACCATTTTGGGGAAATTTCTTTTATTAATCGACGCCCAATACTTACCGTACAATCCTCATGAAATGCACCATGATTCCTAAATGCTCCTAAAAATAACTTTAAGGACTTACTCTCAACCAAGTGTTCCGATGGAATATAATCAATCACTAAATGAGCAAAATCTGGCTGACCTGTCATAGGACAAAGGGAAGTAAATTCGGGTGATACAAACCGAATCATATAATCAACATCTGCTTGCGGGTTCTTTACACTTTCTAATATTGCTTGTTCAGGAGAGTCTGGTAATTCAGTCTTACCCCCTAATTGTTGTAGATCTTGATAAATACTATTATCACTCATTAAATTTACCTATGAATATGTAAAAATTTTTATATTGCTGTCAATTCTATAGCAAGGTTCTTTATTAATGCTAAAGTAATCTGCACTAATCCATAAATTCGCTACCGCAGCTAATTGCTTATCAATATATATCAATGGAATCATACTTCTTTGCCATGGCGGAATTCCTTTTTCTTGATATAATTTTTTTAGTGTATGTCGCCCGTCTCTTCCCGGCAATTTTATTTTCTCCGCACCTTGTCGAAATTTAACCAGCACTTCTGCCTTTTCCCATAAACATTTGGGAATCCCTTGTTTAGAATCGGTAATACATAACATTGAATTATCAGAAAGCTGTATTTTGTTAGTATTAACAGGCCAAGATTGCTCACTTAGTGGCTTATCAAGGTTTATAGCCTTCAAACAAAACAAGCGATTTCTGTAGCGCCTAATACTATAGTCTTTGCCTTTAATTTCAGGATTCTTTGATTCTGCAGCATTAACAACTTCGTTAATAATACTCAAAACTATTTTTTCAGCTGGCATTCTTAATTGATTTACTTTAAACCATTGCCTTAATACTAGGCTTTGCTTATCCCTAGTTAGCCCCTTTAATTGTTGAATATTAAGTGTCTGATCTGATTCATCAACAATTTGTTCATATAGGCTTATGGCTAAATCATTTAATTGTAAGTGTGCACTTGCACAATGCCTAGCAGATCGAGCAACTGTTACATCTAAAGCAGGCCACTTTGTTTTTAACTCGGGTATTATCTGATTACGTAAAAAGTTACGATCAAAATCGTCACTTTTATTACTGGAGTCTTCTATCCAAGATAATTGATTATTGACAGCATAATCAGTGATATCTTGTTTTGAAACATCAAGTAAAGGACGACACATAACCCCTTTACCAAATGATATATTGGCAGGCATTCCAGATAAACCTTGTATTCCAGCACCTCTAAAAAGCTGCAACAACACGGTTTCTAATTGATCCTCTCTATGCTGTGCCAACAAAACCACATCATTCTGAGATAACAGAGGTTTTAATGCCTGATAACGAGCTTCCCTAGCTAACTCTTCTAAACTCTTCCCTGAAGATTTATCTATTGAGACATTCACAACTCTATAACTTACCCCCAAGCCCAAACAAATTGTCCTGCAATGTTCAGCCCATTCATCGGCTTCATCCTGTAGACCATGATGCACATAAACAGCAGTAATCTTTTGTTTTAATGCAGGATTAAGAGCAATGAGATGTAAAAGAACATGTGAATCTACACCTCCGCTATAGGCAATATAGATTTTTTCATGATCTGCAGGTAGTAATGCAGCAATACAATCAGTTTTTAGCATATTAAACGAAAAAGACCGACATAAGCCGGTCTTTAAAATAACGAATGATAATAAATTTTATCAAATTATTTAGAGTTTTCTTCAGTAAATGAACCGTATCTCATAATACGTTGATAACGTTCATCAACAATATCATCCATATCTATTTTTAATAATTCATCTAAGTGTCTAATTAAAGTCTCTCTTAAACTTAAAGCTGTTTTCTGATAATCTCTGTGTCCGCCACCTACTGGCTCACGAACAACTTCATCTAAAAATCCCTGTTCACGGACTCTATCTGATGTTATTCCCATAGCTTCAGCAGCTAATTGGGATTTCTCAGCACTTTTCCATAAAATAGATGCACAACCTTCTGGTGAAATAACAGCGTAAGTACTATATTCCAGCATAATAAGTCTATCGCCAACACCAATAGCTAACGCGCCACCTGAACCACCTTCACCAATCACTACACAAATAACCTGAGTTCTTAGTTTAGACATTTCAAATAGGTTTCTGGCAATTGCTTCACTTTGCCCGCGTTCTTCCGCGCCAATACCAGGATATGCCCCCGGTGTGTCAATAAGACAAACAATAGGCAGACCAAATTTTTCTGCCATTTTCATAACACGTAGCGCTTTACGATAACCCTCAGGACGAGGCATACCAAAATTACGACGTATTTTCTCTTTAGTATCTCGACCTTTTTGATGGCCTATTACAACGATAGGCTTGCCTTCCAGTTTTGCTAAACCACACACTAATGCAGGATCATCTGCATAAGCACGATCACCATGTAATTCATGGAAATCAGTAAACATATGCTCAATATAATCGAGTGTATAAGGACGCTCTGGGTGACGAGATAATTGAGAAATTTGCCAATCAGACAAATCAGAAAAAATTGAGGCTGTTAAAGTCTCATTTTTTTCTTCAAGCTGTTTAAGCGTATCGGAAATATTAATATCATTATCAAACTCCACTTTGCGGAGTTCTTCAATCTTCGCTTCTAACTCAGCGATAGGTTGTTCAAAGTCTAGAAATTTTAGATCCATAAATGCCTGAGGGATAAATTTATTGTAATTGACTAATTTTATAGAAAAACAAAAAAAAATTCTCAATAATTTATCAAAAACAGAGAATCATTTTAAATTAAGGCTATTTAAAACCTTATTAACATCAATTCTCAGCTGATACAGCGATTGTTTCTAATTTTCTCAGCACTTCCATACTAGCATCTTCCATTTTTTTCAAAGCACCTAAAGCTGCACTTTTATCACCATTATCCATGCAATCAATAGCATGTACACCACTTTGGTGTACGGTTTGATGCGGGGCTTCCAATTCTCTATATCCACCTAAAGTAGAAAACAAATCCTTACCATCTCCTTGGTAATACCATTTACCTAATCGACAGTCCAAATGACTTGAAAAGTCACCCTTAGTCTTAGTAGATACTCCCATAATAACCTTATAAATTTCCATTTTATAAATAAGATGATCAAGCTTAACCACTTCAACAAAACTACGTAATGCACTACCAGAAATGACTCTTTGCATCTCTGTAGATAAAGAAACTAATTGATCCATTTTATTGGATGCATCATTCCCTATCTCACCAAAATTACTTGAATCTGCCGCAACCTCATCCATTTGTTGTTTTGCATTAGATGTTTCATCTCGAATAGTACTTACTAAGCTTTCTATATCTACTGTGGCATCATTGGTGCGTTTTGCCAAAGTTCTTACTTCATCGGCTACAACAGCAAACCCTCGACCCTGCTCTCCTGCCCTAGCTGCTTCGATAGCAGCATTTAACGCCAATAAATTTGTTTGATCTGATATATTTTTAATTAAATTAATAATACCTTCAATATCTCCCGCACTTTTATTTAGCCCCTCAACAGTTACCGCAGTAGACTGTGTATCAGAAGCCATGGAAGAGAGTGAAGATGAAATGGTGGAAACCACTTGATGCGTATCAGATAAAACCACTGCGGTATTAGATGCATTATCCCGTTCGCTTGTCATCACTGCTGCTAATGTAGCCAAAGAGCCCTGCATAGTAATCATTGAGCTACCAAACTCTTGTAATAATTGAAATAACCCTAAATAGAAATCATCTGAATTTTCAGTTGAACTAATTTGAACTTCTAATTGCTGCTTTTCAAATGTTACATTTTCTAATTCAGTTTTAAGACTTTGGTTTTCAGCCTTTAATTTTTCAATTTCATTTTCTGCATCAATTATTTTTTGCTTATTAAAGAACATTACTTGCCACCAAACATTAATAAATAACTACTTGCTTATGTTGAAACGGAACTCAATACAAACAACCTTTTATTTAACTATAGTTTAGATTTCATTTTTTGAAACATCACAACTATAAATGTTATTAAAACAGCGCCTAAAACAACACTCACTGATACGGCCATATTATTTAACAAATCTGGATTTAGAGACAAAATAGCTCCTAAGCCTATCATCATACTTCCTGACAATAACTTTAATATGCGCCCTTCTTGTTCTGATATTTTTTTCCTACCTAATGTCACGGTAAATAAAATCACAATTATTAACAGAGGAATTATGTAAATCACATTATAAAAAGCTAGATATAAATAGTATTGAGCATTACTTAAATTATTAAGCGTTAGCACACGGGTATAAACCATTGGTAAGCCTGCCGTACACAATAATTCATAGCTATTCGCTGCAACAGCTAAAATAATTGTCGCAGCAATCATCGTTGGCCAACTTCCTTGCTGAGTAAGCAGTCGAATTCTGCTAAATATTTTACTTCTAGCAGAATCTGATAACGATAATGAAACACCTTGTTTAAAAAAGAAATAATCTTTAATGTTAATCAAACCAAAAACCAAGGCAACAATACCTGCAATCGTTGTAATCAATAGCAACTGCTCTGTAATAAGAAACAGATTAAGCCATGCACTCATAAACAGAAAATACATAAGCCCAGAACACAGTACAAAAGTACAACCAATCACTAGCATTCTGACACGACTTTTTTGATGTACGATTAAGCTTAACAAGAAAAATAGAATAAAAAAGGCGCAGGGGTTAAAAGCATCCAAAGAGGCAATTAATAGCGTAAAAACAGGTAATGAATAATCTTGATAATGTAACTGACCAAAACCTGGGATATTGAATTGATCAGCTTGTTCTTGTTGCTGTATTTTATTTTGAGAATGACAAGCAACTAGCTTCTCTTCTAATTGCTTTCCTGTGGTTTCTGCATCGCCATAGCCCACTATCATTTGATCACAAAAAACAAATGCTGGAACCGAATTAGCAGTCTGCTGTAATTTATCTGCCATCTGCAAATACAATTGCTTGTTTTCTTTGCTTCCAACTAAATCGTAACTTTTTAAAGTTAACCAAGAATATGTTTTAGGTAACTGATTAATAAACGGTTTGGCTTCAAGGCAATGAGGACAATATCTTGACCAAAAATAATGTAGCGTTACCTCTTTTGAAATTGTTTGTTTTGAGCTTGTTTGTTCAGTATTTATTTGAGCGTAGGAATCACTAATTATCAGAACAGATAGCGACATAAGCATATAAATAACTGCTTTTTTGATTATTACCGAGCTAAAACTTCTTTCTTTCCTCATCATCTAATTCCTTCAAATGCTGTAACTTCTGAGAAATCTTAATTTCCAGACCTCTCTGTACTGGATGATAATATTGCCTGCCTTCTAATTCATCAGGAAAATAATTTTCGCCTGCAGCATAAGCTTCAGGCTCATTATGAGCATAACGATACTCTTTTTTATAGCCCAACGATTTCATTAACTTAGTGGGTGCATTTCTTAAGTGTATTGGCACACCTAGACTAGCACTTTGCCTCACATCACTCATCGCTTGATTATAAGCCATATAAACAGCATTACTTTTCGGGGCACAAGCCAAATAAGTCACTGCCTGAGCTAATGCGAGTTCACCTTCGGGACTTCCTAATCGCTCTTGAGCTTCCCAAGCATTAATGGTAATTTCTAATGCTCTTGGGTCGGCATTACCAATATCTTCAGAAGCCATTCTAACAATTCTTCTAGCAAGATATGCTAAATCACAGCCACCATCAATCATTCTACATAACCAGTATAATGATGCATCTGGTGAACTACCTCTAACTGATTTGTGTAATGCTGATATTTGGTTATAAAACTCTTCACCTTGTTTATCAAACCTACGCACACCACCAGAAAGCACTTCTCCTGCAATATCATCGGTGATTACATCACTATCATTCGCCGCAGCAAGCTCTACCGAAATTTCTAACAAGTTAAGTAAGCGCCGAGCATCGCCATCAGCAGCACTGGCAAACTGCTGCTTTAATTCCTCAGATATTTTAATATTTAAACTGGCAAGACCTCTATCCTTATCCAACAAAGCCTTATTCAATACCTCAATCAAATCATCCTGAGTTAAAGCATTTAGAACATAAACTCTAGCCCGAGATAATAAAGCATTGTTAAGTGCAAATGAGGGATTTTCTGTAGTCGCGCCAATAAAATAGAATGTACCGTCTTCTACATGAGGTAAAAAGGCATCTTGTTGTGATTTATTAAAACGATGAACCTCATCTACAAATAAAACAGTGCGTTTATTATGCTGTAACTGAGTTTTTTTTGCATCTGCAACGGCGGAACGAATTTCTTTTACACCGGCTAAAACTGCGGAAATAGATATAAATTCAGCATCAGAATGCTTTGCTATCATTCTTGCTAAAGTTGTCTTACCCGTACCAGGAGGCCCCCAGAAAATCATTGAATGTAATTTTCCAGCTGAAACAGCTTCGTATAGAGGTTTTCCTGACTTTAGAATATGCTTTTGACCAATATAGTCATCCAATTGCACAGGCCGCATGCGGTCTGCTAATGGTTTGCTAAGGTCGTCAAACATATAATTAATCCGATTTCTTACAATTTAATTTTCAAAAACATCAACACCTTCAGGTGCCTCAAATTCAAAAATAGTCTGTTCTAAGGCTGGGTTTACTTTTACATTGCTAAAATAAATCCGCGTTAACTGGCCAAAATTATCATTCAATTCCATTCCACCTAAAACACCATTATCCAGCCCTATAAGGATATATTTAAAACCACTATCTTCATCTTTTGGTGATAGTTTTATCCAAAATAAATCTTTATCAATCCCTTGTTGCTCAAGAGTAAAGTTTTCTTCTAATTCAATTTCACCACTTAACAATAAGGCAGGCGTAGAACCTAGAGAATCATCTATTTTTTTTATAGTTAGCTGTTCTAAATCTGCATCATAAAACCAAACTTTACCAGCACTGGATATAATTTCTTGTATAAATGGTTTTTTATAACTCCAACGAAACTTCCCTGGTCGACTTAAATAAAACTCACCGTCACTCATTTGTTCGGGTTGACCAAGTTCATTTAAAGTGACTTGTTTAAAATCAGCCGTTAATGTTGAAGTTGATGCAAGAAATGATTTTAGCTGTGTAATTGGTGATTGTTCGGCACTTACAGCTGTTGTTAACATTAAAAACACAGAAAAGGATAAAACTTTAATTATTTTTTGAAACATATTAAATTTGAATAAATGATTAACAATATTAGGGAATAAAAATACAGTAAAGAGCTTAACCTTCGATTAACGAATAATAAAACGACTCTTTAGCTATTGCAGTATTATTACCCAACTATAGAGACAAGGCATGACTTGTCTCTACTTTAACGTTCTAAAATATCAAGCCCTGCATCATCCGAGACCTCTCTTGACCCATCAAGCTCCCCTCGCTCCAGTCCCATAAAATCAAATAATTGCGTATCAGCCATTTGAGAGGGTGAAATATTTTGTAAACTAGAGAATATAGTTTCTAATCGACCAGGAAACTGTTTATCCCATCCCGTTAACATTGCCTTCATTGCCTGACGTTGTAAATTTTCTTGAGAGCCACACAAATTACAAGGAATAATTGGAAACTCTTTAATATCAGCATATTTAATGATATCTTTTTCTTTACAATAAGATAAGGGTCTAATCACTATATTCTGCTTATCATCGCTTAATAGCTTTGGAGGCATGGCTTTAAGTTTTCCAGCATAAAACATATTAAGAAAATAAGTTTCTAAAATATCATCCCTATGATGACCTAATGCAATTTTGGTTATCTTATTCTCTTTAGCAAAGCGATATAATGTCCCTCTACGTAAGCGAGAACATAAACTACAGGTAGTCTTACCTTCCGGAATAACGCGTTTAACAACACTATAAGTATCCTGTTCAATAATATGAAAAGGAACCTCAATTGATTCTAAATAGGCGGGAAGAATATGTTCAGGAAAACCCGGTTGTTTTTGATCTAAATTAACAGCAAGAATCTCAAAATTAACAGGTGCAGTTTTTTGTAAATGCAGCAAAATATCCAGCATAACAAAGGAATCTTTGCCGCCAGACAAACACACCATGATCTTATCGCCCTCTTCGACCATCTTATAATCGGCGATCGCTTGACCTACATCTCGTCGTAATCGTTTATGTAATTTATTAAATTCAGTTCTGGATTTTTTTTCTGGAGCAGGCATTTTTTTAAGAGCAGGTGAAAGGTACAAGGCTAAAGGCGCAAGGAAGAACATAAAAGCAAAAGCATCAAGGGCAAAGAAAGATAGCTCTTCCTTTAGCCTTGTGCCTTTAGCCTGCTCTTAGTCAGAATACCTTTGGAAGATTAACGTTGCGTTAGTTCCACCAAAGCCGAAGCTATTCGACATAATTGTATTCAAATTCACATTATCTTGTCTTTCTCTAACCAGAGGAATACCTTCTGCACCCGGGTCTAACTGATTAATGTTTGCAGATGCACTTAAAAAGTTTTCTTGCATCATTAATAGTGAGTAAATAGACTCATTAACACCCGCTGCACCTAATGCATGGCCTGTTAATGATTTAGTCGAACTTACTTTAGGTACATTACCAGCACCAAATACAGACCTTAATGCTTCTAATTCACGAGTATCACCAACTGGTGTACTGGTTCCATGAGCATTAATATAATCAATATCTCCATCAACTGTCGCCATAGCTTGTTGCATACAACGAATAGCACCTTCTCCAGAAGGTTGAACCATATCATAGCCATCAGATGTTGCGCCATATCCCACTAGTTCTGCAAGAATATTCGCTCCACGCGCTTTAGCATGCTCTAACTCTTCAATAACTAAAACACCACCACCGCCAGCAATAACAAAACCATCACGTGTTTCATCATAAGGTCTTGAAGCAGTTTCAGGGGCATCATTATATTTTGAAGATAAAGCACCCATTGCATCGAATAATACAGACATTGACCAATGTAGTTCCTCACCACCACCGGCAAAAACTACATCCTGTTTACCTAATTGAATGAGTTCCATCGCATGACCAATACAATGTGCACTAGTTGCACAAGCAGAACTAATTGAATAATTTACACCTTTAATTTTAAAAGGTGTTGCTAAACAAGCAGTATTTGTACTCGACATAGTACGTGGCACCATATAAGGTCCAACACGTTTTACGCCTTTTTCTCTTAAAATATCAGCTGCTGCAACGACGTTTGAAGTTGACGGCCCACCTGACCCCATAACAATACCTGTGCGGAAGTTTGATACTTCATCTTCAGATAAGCCAGAGTTATCAATTGCTTGCTGCATTGCAATATAGTTATATGCCGCACCATCACCCATAAAGCGTTTAACTTTACGGTCAATAAATTCATCTAAATCAATATCTACTGTGCCATGAATATGACTTCTAAAGCCCATTTCTTCATAAACATCAGCATGAACAATACCTGATTTACCTTCTTTTAAAGATTCAATGACTTCATCGCTATTGTTACCAATACTAGAAACAATACCTAAACCTGTTACAACAACTCTTTTCATTATTATTCCTCTAGAAATCTTTAGTGGATGTAAACAATCCAACTTTTAAGTCAGTTGCTTGATAAATAACGTTACCATCGACTTCCATAGTGGCATCAGCAATTCCCATTACCAATTTACGCATAATTACACGTTTTAAATCTAATTTGTAGGTTACTTTCTTAGCAGTAGGTAGGACTTGTCCAGTAAATTTAACTTCACCACAACCTAATGCACGACCTTTACCTGGGCCACCAGCCCAACAAAGCCAAAAGCCAATTAACTGCCACATAGCATCTAACCCTAAACAGCCAGGCATAACAGGGTCGCCTTGAAAATGGCAATCAAAAAACCATAAATCAGGTGTTATATCAAGTTCAGCAATGATTTCACCTTTACCATATTTACCACCCTCATCAGTAATCTTGATGACACGATCCATCATCAACATGGGTGGAAGTGGTAACTGTGCATTATCAGGGCCGTAAAGCTCCCCTCTGCCAGATTTTAGTAATTCTTCACGCGTAAAACTATGCGGTTTATCCATCAAATTTCTACCTAGTTAATTCTTCTTATAAATTTGCCGAGTATTATACCTTAGCATCAGCATATTCTCACTACGGAAATTTTTGCACCTTAAGAAATAACTATTATTTCATTTAGGCAAAACATCACGCATAAAATCTTTCATGCTTAAAATATTTTTTTTCAATTGTTTCTGATAAATCAAAGCATACGTTAATACAGCAGATACATAGGCTCTCGTTTCTTTAAAGGGTATCGTTTCAATCCAGATATCAGCAGCTAAAGAACCATCATTAGGCAACCATCTATTAACACGATGAGGCCCAGCATTATAGGCAGCAGCAGCTAATGCATAATGACCATTAAATTGATTTAATAATTGTTTGTAATAATATGAACCATATTTAAGATTGGTTACAGGGTTAAACAGCCCATCTTTCCCCCTCCACTTCTCTTTTAACTCTCTCGCAATTTGCTGTCCTGTTCTAGGCATTATTTGCATAAGCCCCCGCGCCCCAACAGGTGAATAAGCATTTACCTTAAACGCACTCTCTCTGCGAATGAGCCCAAAAATTATCGCTGGGTTTAATCGTTGCTTTTTAGCGTTTTGATGGACTTGTGTTTTATAAGCCATGGGGAATCTTACAGCCACATCATCCCAATACTTTGCTCTTGCCAAAGTAAAAATAGCGACCTGCTTCCAATTAAGTTCTTCAGCATATTTTGCAGCCATCAATATTTGTTTTTTATCCAACCTTTTAATCGCATACCACCATTGACGTTCAGCCTCTCTGGGCTTTTCAACAGCGATTAATTCAGCTACCACTAAAAAAGGTTTTTTATTCTTAAACCTTTCATACATTGCAGGTGCAACTTGAATAGGATTATTTGATAATTGATATTCTTTATTTAATTTTTCAGCTGAAAGATACCCATAAAAGCTCCTTTCCTCTGCCAAATTTGAATAAATAAATTTAGCCACTTTGGGTTTTTCAATATTTTCAGCTGCTCTTGCTAACCAATAGCGCCATTTTTCCTTTTTCTTGTATTCCTTACTTAAAGCTGAAATTGACTTTTCTACACCTGACCAATTTTGTGCTCTTAATGCAGTTCTAACGCGCCATTCTTTCGCCACATCATCAGGTCTGGCCAGCAAACTTAAACGTTCGTATGCCTTGTCATCCCGATTATAAGCCAACGACATAGCCAAACGTTGCTCAATCCGTCTAATCGTCGCTTGGTTTATAGTAAATTCAGCTTTTCTCTTATCCCAAAGAGCTATTGCTTTTTCAAGATTTTTTCTGGCTAAACGATCTATTCCATGAGCAAAAATCAAACCAGACTGAGCCTGCTTGTTATTTAAAAGCTTTTTGTTATTAATAAGTGAAGGTTTTGAATGAACGTTTAACCAAAGCTGAGCAACTTTTCGGTCTTTTTTAGACATTAAACCTTGAACATATTTGGCAACTGAAAATTTGCCTTTTGTTACAGCCGAATCGAATCGCTGCCAAAGCATATCTTGAGTAAGATATTTCGACTTTAACAATACTTTAAAAACAGGATCACACTGACTAGGCTGCGACTGACCCACAACCCATAGTTTTTTAGCGCCTATTAGCGCTTGTTTTTTGGCCCCTAAATTATATTGAGCTCGATAGTAATAACATTGCAGGATTGTATTTTTGGTTTTTTTATATTGAGCTGCATATTCAGACCAATTTTTATGTTTAGCTAAATAAATTTGCCATTTATGCCTTAACAAACCTGCATAACGAGTATCTTTGTAATATTTTAAGAAGTTTTTAATTTGTACCGTTTTATCAAGATTTTTCACCATCCATTGATATTGAATATAAGGATATAGCGGATAGCCTGCAAGCACATCATCCCGACTAAAAGATAAGGGGGAACCCCCTTTTTCTATACTGCGTTGTGCTAATAAAAATTCTTTTCTTTGCTCTTCCAAAGACAAAACAGAAGCCATTGCACCCTGTATTGAAAAAACAAAAATCAAATAAAATAGTATTTTTTGCATCATAAATTTAACTTTAAACAAAAATGTAATTTCCTATTACCCATCAGACCGTTATAATTCTCGACTTGATTTCGTTTATATAAATAAAAAAAGTGCCTCGCAACAATCGTTCATTGCCAAAACAATCACAATATTCATGGAACACTATCTATGAAATAGCCCTAGAGCACAAGAAAGAACTTTTTAATGCTCATTGGATAGCTATTTTAGCAACAATTGCCAGTGTACCCGTTCCACTACTAATGCCATTACTGGTTGATGAAGTATTACTAAACAACCCAGGCAGAATTACTGCGACACTCAACCTTGCTATCCCTTCGGAGTGGCAACAACCCATTATTTATATTGCTGCTGTTTTAAGTTTTAGCTTACTTCTTAGGCTTGTCGCAATTATTTTTAATATCATTCAAGGCCGCCAATTCACTTTTATCTCTAAAGATATTGTTTTTCGTATTCGAAAAGACCTTATCAGTCGTCTACAGAGTATTTCTATGTCTGAATATGAAAGCCTAGGGACTGGGTCTGTAGTAACACACATGGTAACTGACCTCGATACTATAGATAATTTTATCGGTACAACAATTAGTAAATTACTGGTTGCTAGCCTCACTATTATTGGAACAGCTACCATCCTTTTATGGATGCATTGGCAGTTAGGGCTATTTATTTTATTACTCAATCCTTTAGTTATTTATTTTGCTAAAAAGATTGGCTCACGCATAAAAAACCTTAAAGCCAAAGAAAACTCAGCTTATGGTATCTTTCAACAATCATTAACTGAGACTTTGGAATCCATACACCAAATTCGCGCAAGTAATAGAGAAAAACATTATTGTCAGCAACTTATTGATTCAGCCCGAACCGTTAAATCACATTCAACCGCATTTGCTTGGAAAAGCGATGCTGCGACACGCTTAAGCTTTTTAATATTCCTATTTGGCTTTGATATATTTAGAGCAACAGCCATGCTCATGGTTTTTTACTCAGATTTGAGTATAGGCCAAATGTTAGCCGTTTTTGGCTATTTATGGTTTATGATGGCACCTGTACAAGAAATCCTCAGTATTCAACATGCTTTTTTTGCAGCTAAAGCAGCCTTAAATAGAATCAACACCTTATTTGCACTAGAACAAGAACCTCAATACCCTCACCTTGAAGATCCTTTTAAAAATAATAAGACCGTTTCAATTACTATTAAGGATCTACATTTCAGCTATAAAGACGATCCCATTTTAAATGGCATTAATCTATCTATAGCAGCAGGTGAAAAAGTTGCATTGGTTGGTGCAAGTGGTGGTGGAAAATCGACTCTTGCACAGACAATTATTGGCTTATACCCACCCAATACAGGGATGATTTATTTTAATAACAAACCTATTAATAAAATTGGCCTTGAAGTAGTACGTGAGCATGTAGCCACTGTGCTACAACATCCAGCTCTATTTAATGATTCAATCCGAGCCAATTTAACTTTAGGTCGGGATATCTCTGATCAAGCATTATGGGATGCCTTAGATATTGCTCAATTAAAGCATACCGTTGCTGACCTTGAAAAAGGCTTAGATACTATTGTAGGAAGACAAGGAATGCGGCTTTCAGGGGGGCAGCGTCAACGCCTTGCTATTGCTCGTATGATTGTAGCAAACCCTAGCGTGGTTATTTTAGACGAAGCCACTTCAGCATTAGACACTGAAACAGAACAAAAATTACATAAAGCTTTAGCTAGCTTTTTGAAAGGAAGAACAACTATTATCATTGCTCACCGTCTTAGCGCTGTTAAACAAGCGGACCACGTTTATGTATTTGAAGAAGGTAGAATATGTGAGCAGGGTCAACATGCAACTTTAATTAACAATAACGGCCTTTATTCAAAACTTTATGGCGAATATCAATAATGACTGAAAAGTATGACTTACATTGTCACTCAACGGCCTCTGATGGCTCATTATCGCCAACAGAAGTTATAGAGCGTGCTCAACAGCAAGGTGTAACATCACTTGCTTTAACAGATCACGATACTATTAATGGACAGGCAGAAGCCGCTGAGGCTGCACGCAAGAACAATATAAACTTTATACCTGGAATAGAAATATCCACAACATGGGAAAATAAATGCTTCCATATTGTTGGTTTAAATATTGACCCAGAAAACCAAGCATTAGTTTCAAACATCAGTAAGTTACAAGAGTTGCGTACAGAACGTGCAAAAAAAATAGCACACAAATTAGAAAAAAGACGTGTTCCCAACGCCTATGAGGCTGTTGTTAAAATGGCAAAAGGCGGCATGATCACTCGCGCTCACTTTGCAAACTTCTTGCTTGAAAATAATTATGTAACCACAAACCAACAAGCCTTTGATCGTTATTTGGGTAAAGGGAAAACAGCCTTTGTTTCTACCGTGTGGGCTGACTTAGATGAAACGGTTGGCTGGATTAATCAAGCTGGCGGTACAGCCGTAGTTGCTCATCCTTTACGTTATAAATTAACAGCCAGTTGGATGCGCCGTTTTTTAAGCGCATTTAAAGAGGTCGGCGGACAAGGAATTGAAGTGATTACAGGCCGCAGTTCTGCCGAAGAAATTAGACGCTCTCTAACATTTGCTAATCAATATCAACTATCTGCTTCAGTAGGTTCTGATTTTCACACGCCAGCTAATCCATGGGTAGAACTAGGGCGTTTAGCACCATTACCTGAAAACATCCAGCCTGTTTGGGAGCTATTTTAAGGTTAAAAACCCTTCTTTATATCTATTTTTAATAGCTTTAATCCCTCCTTCGCTTAATCAAATAATTTACATTTTGACCCATTTGGGTCATTAGTTAATTACTTCAATAATATAAACTAGTAATAATACTTAAATTACTTGAACCTAACTAGCTTTTAGAAAGCTATCGATTAAGTAGCTTTTATTATTCCGCATTGCAAAAAGAATCTTTCTCTTTGTTACTACATGGCCAAGTAATCAACACCCTAAATATCAAGCAAAGGATTAGTTATGTCTCAATCAACAGAAAAAATAGGTTTAGCTCTGTCAGGTGGAGGACTTAGAGCCTCTTTTTTTCATATTGGTCTTTTGGCTCAGATGGCAGAACAAGGGTTATTAAAATCAGTATCCGTCATTTCAACCGTATCTGGCGGTTCTATTATTGGTGCTTTATATTATTTACATTTAAAAAAACTTCTAGAAACTAAAGAAGATACAGAGATTACAGACCAAGATTACATAGAAATCATTCAAACAATTGAAGTGGATTTTTTAGAAGCGACTGAGAAGAACATTAGGATGAATGTTCTTTCAAGCATTAAAAACAACTTCAGAATGAAAGATGCCAATTATTCACGAAGTGACCGAATAGCCGAACTTTGCAATGATTTTCTATACAAATCAGTGATAGAAAGTTTAGGCAACCCAATAGAAATGCAAAACCTAAAGATTCAGCCATTAGGTGAGCCTGATAATTTCGATCCTGAAGAAGGTAACAATAAGAGATCAGCAAAAGTACCGATACTAATCCTTAATGCTACAACCCTTAATGGAGGACGAAACTGGCAATTTACTGCACGAACAATGGGTGAAGCACCCAGCCGTGAAACAAGTATAGATGTTGATAGCAAGCCTATTCGATTGCGTAGAGCAACGACAGAAGAAGGCTATAAAAAAATGCTTAAACCTCAACAAAACTTTAAATTAGGGCATGCTGTGGCCGCTTCTGCTTGCGTCCCTGGTTTATTTGACCCTTTATCGATTAGCGAACTTTATTACGATAGAGACAAAAATGAAAAGATCACCCCTCAACTTGTTGATGGTGGCGTTTTTGATAACCAAGGAATAGAAAGTCTAATATCCAAGGACTGTACTCAATATATTATCAGTGATGCTTCTGGCCAAATGGGAATGCAAAACGAGGTTGATACCAGTCCTATTTCAGTTATATTACGTGTCAGCTCTGTATTGCAAGACCGTGTTCGTTCTGAAAGTATCATGCATTTATTAGATAGTAAAAAAGAAAAAAATATTGTTTTTATCGATTTACGTAAAGGCCTAGGTTCCAGAGAAGTTAGCTGGAACATTGAAGAAGATGCTCCTGCAGAAAAGGATATTATTATTCCGTCCAATTGTAGCGATTTTGGAGTTAATGCAGAAGTGCAAGAAAAGCTATCCTTAATGCGAACTGATTTAGATGCCTTTACTGAAGTTGAAGCTTACTCCTTAATGCTAGATGCGTATCAAATGAGTAAATCAGATTTAACAAAATTTAAACAAGCTAAACAACAAGCTGAACCTTCATGGCATTTTAATGAAATTTCCGATTTGATGAAGAACCCAACGCCTGAATACTTAAAGCAACTAGATATCTCTCAATTACTTTTTGGAAAAATGCTCCATATTTTCCCATGGCTTTGGGCTCCAATCTTATTAGTTATAACTACCACCCTCTTTTATACATGGACTCCCGGTAGTGGGTCGAATTTGTAGTTAAGCATGAATATCCAGACCGAATTCGACTTTGTTAATCAATAAGCCAATAACAATATCATGCATTTTTTCTGACCTTGAAAAACAAATTGTTTTTCGTGTCAGCCGCTTAATCCATGTTCTTAA
>Ga0209184_1000285_pt1 | contig 62999 bp, 48 predicted proteins | sample EN8Hudsemesocosm_2_FD_184627 | JGI IMG/M metagenome (GOLD analysis project Ga0209184, IMG submission 184627) | Methane-oxidizing microbial communities from mesocosms in the Hudson Canyon - EN8C Hudson Canyon (SPAdes) (version 2) | ecosystem: Environmental > Aquatic > Marine > Cold seeps | place... | reverse complement strand
GACCCCCGCCTTGTAAGGGCGGTGCTCTCCCAACTGAGCTAATCGTCCGTCTCTGTGGGGGCGTATTATAGGCAGATCCAAAAAGCTGTCAACATAAAAGCTACTAAAATTGCTAATTTTTTTCAAAAAAGTTGCTGTTTGATTTTTTTTTGTTCATTACGGCGTTTTTCTCTGCATTCTTATTAAGATATATTCACAATTTCAGTTATTAGTTGCAAACAAATCACTAAATTGGTGAATTAACTTAAGCACAATGATAAAATGCGGCCAATTTTTAGACCTATTTGTTTTTCTAAGCTGCCATCTGTGTAGTTTAGGCTTTTGATATTGAGAATTTTATGACTTTAACTACTCGTTTTGCTCCTAGCCCTACAGGTTATTTACATGTTGGTGGGGCTCGTACTGCTTTGTACAGTTGGCTTTATGCACAAAAAAATGGCGGTGATTTTATTCTTCGCATTGAAGATACCGATATAGAACGTTCTACCCAAGCATCTGTTGATGCCATTATGGATGGTATGAATTGGTTAAACCTAGAATGGACTCATGGTCCTTATTTTCAAACTAAACGTTTCGACCGTTATAAAGAAGTGATTGAGCAATTACTTGAATCAGGAAATGCCTATCGCTGTTATAGTACGGTAGAAGAAATAGAAGTAATGCGTGAGGAAGCTAAAGCCAAGGGTGAAATAGAAAAATATAATGGTTTATGGCGTGAACGAACTGATTACCCTACAGATGAGCCATTTGTTATTCGTTTTAAAAATCCACTTGAAGGTGATGTTGTTATTAAGGATATGGTTAAAGGCGATATTACTATTAGCAATGAGCAGCTTGATGATTTAATTATTGCTCGTTCTGACGGCACGCCAACCTATAACTTAACGGTAGTTGTTGATGATTGGGATATGAAAGTTAGTCACGTTGTACGAGGTGATGATCATATTTCTAATACGCCTAAGCAAATTAACATTCTTTCGGCATTAGGTGCTGACATTCCTGAATATGCGCACATTCCTATGATTTTAGGTGATGATGGCAAACGCTTATCTAAGCGCCATGGCGCTGTAGGTGTTATGCAGTATAGAGATGACGGTTACTTACCGGAAGCTTTGCTAAACTATTTAGTACGTTTAGGTTGGTCACATGGTGATAAAGAAATTTTTTCTCGTGAAGAAATGATTGAACTATTTGATTTGAAAGATTGTAACCGTGCACCATCAGGTTTTAATACTGACAAGTTAATCTGGGTAAACCAGCATTATATGAAAACAATGGATCCTGAATACGTAGCAGAGCACCTCGCTTGGCATATGAAAGATCAAGACATTAATACTGACAATGGTCCTGCACTTGCAGAAATTGTAAAAATACAAGCTGATAGAGTTAAAACATTAAAAGAAATGGCTGAAATTTCTCGCTATTTTTATGAAGATTTTTCAGAGCTTGATGCAAAAGCGGTTAAAAAACACTTACGTCCTGTTGTGAAAGAGCCATTGATATTAGTTAAAGCCAAATTAGCAGCGTTAACTGAATGGCAACCAGCGTTAATTCACGCAGCTATTAATGATACCGCTGAAGAATTAGAGGTAGGCATGGGTAAAGTGGGTATGCCACTACGTGTTGCTGCAACGGGTGGTGGTAACTCACCATCTCTTGATATTACGTTAGCTTTACTTGATAAAGATAAAGTACTTGCGCGAATTGATCAAGCCATAGTGGTTGTTGAAGAACGTATTGCTAATAGTTAATTGTAGTTATATTGAAGTTCTATAGGTTTAATACCAAACGGATTAATTAGTCTGAATGGTGTAAGTTGAGTGTTAGGAGAGATGAGTGCAATTTAGTGATTTTGGTTTAGAAAATAAGTTAATGAATACAGTAGAGCATTTGGGTTTTACTGCGCCTACTGAAATTCAGCAGCAAGCGATACCTGCTGCAATGCAAGGACATGATCTTATTGCCTCATCAAAAACAGGCTCAGGTAAAACCTTGGCGTTTATCATTCCTGCTTTGCAACGTTTATCTAAAAATCGTGCCTTGTCTAAGCGAGATCCTCGTGTGGTAATTTTAACGCCAACACGAGAGCTTGCCAAACAAGTGTTTAGTCAATTGCGTTTATTTACTTCTAATACACAATTTAAAGCGGTACTTATTTTAGGTGGTGAAAACTTTAATGATCAAGTGAAGGTACTAGAGAAAGAGCCTCACTTTATTGTTGCTACCCCTGGTCGTTTGGCTGACCATTTAGCTCAAGGTCATTTTTATTTAAATGGTTTAGAGTTATTAATTTTAGATGAAGCTGATCGTATGCTTGATTTAGGTTTTGCAAAAGAATTAAGTCTAATTAATAAAGCAGCGGATCATCGTAAACGTCAAACGTTATTATTTTCGGCAACATTAGATCACGCTCAGGTTAATGACTTCGCAAAAGAGTTGCTTAAAAAACCTAAGCGTATTGCCATTGGTGGTGCTTTTACTGAACATAAAGATATAAGTAAGCGTTTTTATTTGGCTGATAACCTTGATCATAAAGAGTCTTTACTACAGCATTTTTTAACTAATGAAACTTATCAGCAAGTTATTATTTTCACGGCAACGCGTAGTGATACAGAACGCCTTGCTAATATACTTATCAGTGAAGGCTTAAATGCAGTTGCGTTAAGTGGCGAGTTAAATCAAGGCCAACGTAACCAGATTATGGAAGGCTTTAGTAAAGGACATAATAAAATACTAGTGACAACAGATTTAGCCTCGCGAGGTTTAGATTTGGTGAATGTGTCAATGGTTATTAATTTTGATATGCCAAAGCATACAGAAGAATTTATTCACCGAATTGGTCGTACTGGTCGTGCTGGTAGTAAAGGTGATGCTATCGCTTTTGTTGGTCCAAAAGACTGGTTAAGTTTTAAAAATGTTGAGGGTTTGTTAGAGCAAACCATTAAGTTTGATCAAGTAGATGGTTTAAAGGCAAAATTTAAGGGGTTAAAACCTAAAAAGGTCAAAGCTAAAAGTGATAGTTCAAAAGTTAATAAAACAGCTAAAGAACAAACACCTAAAAAGAAAAAAGCACCTAAGAAAATATTTCATGCCGCGAAAGATGTTGGAGATATGCCGATAATTAAGCGCAAAAAAACTTTATCAGCACAACAAATAGAAGATAGTGACTTGGATGAAGTTGAATAATATTTTAAATGCTTTTTGTTTACCTTTTATACTCCTGTTATTTAGCGCTCAATTAAATGCAAATGATGATGTTTTTGAAAGCATTACCATAGCTGCGCCTATTAGTGCGCCATTTGTGTTTAAAAATGCACAAGGAGAACCTCAAGGCTTTTTGGTTGAACTTTTTTCTTTGGTTGAGAAAAAAACAGGCTTAAAAGTTAATATTTCTATTATGCCTTGGCCTAGAAGTATGCACGAAGTAAAAGTTGGTAATACTGATGCGCTGATGCCGACAATTTATACTGATGAACGGGCACAATACTTAACATACCCTAGGTTACCGATAATAGAGTTTCATACTGTGTTGCTAAAGCGCGCTGAAGATGAAATCGTTGTTGATGACATAACTAAGCTAGGAACAGAAAAAGTTATTGTTAAAATTCGTGCTATGAGTATGGGGAAAGAATTTGATGACGCTGAAAAAGCCGGATTGATAAAAGTCATTGAAGTACGAGACTTTGATCATGCTATCCAAATGTTAGCACAGTATCGTGCTGATTTAGTTGCTTGTGTTGACTACATTTCTAATTCATCACTTAAAAGACTTAATTTGCAAGGTAAAATAGATACTTTAAAATTTTCAGATGAAAAAACATTAGCTTACTTAGTTTTTTCAAAGTCTTATGCAAAGAAAAACGATATTAATGAGCTTATGAAAAAAATTAATGAAGTTAAAAGTACATCACAATATCATGTATTAGTTGATAAGTTCTTAAAATTGAAAAGCTAAAGGCACTAAGATAATGGAAAATTTAGGCAGCTGCTTATGTAAAAAAATCACTTTTGAAGTTGTTAAGTTTCAAGGTCCAATTGGGCATTGTCATTGTAAAATGTGCCAAAAATTTCATGGTGCGGCTTTTTCAACTTTTGTTGAAACAAAGATAGCTGACTTAACTTGGCTGTCAGGCGAAGCGTTACTTAAACAATATCGTGCGGATAATGACAGTGTTAGAACATTTTGTGGTTGTTGTGGCTCAAGCTTATTATTTGAGTCAAAGTTTAACCGCAGTGAAAATACCATAGAGATTTCTTTAGCTGCTTTTGACTCAATTGAGGCACCTCATATTGACGCTCATATTTATACTGAATCAAAAGCTGATTGGTTTGATATTAACGATAACTTGCCGCAGTTTAGGCAATACCGCAAAAACTAACATTGAATGCTTTTGCTACTCTTCAATAAGCTGACTTAAGGTAAAGTAGCTGCCACTATTGCCTAATTTCTCTTTTAAATAAGGTAGTACTTCTTCCATTTGTTTCGCTAACTGCCAAGGAGGGTTAACAATAAATAACCCTGTACCTGTCATTCCGTACTCATCGGTATCATCCGATAAACAAAATTCAACTTGTAGTAGGTTTTTTACGTCACTATTAGAATTTTTGTTAGTGAAGTTTGTTTTCATTTCTTCTACTAACTCACGTTTTACTACGGGGTACCAAAGAATATAAGTGCCGGTAGCAAATTTTTTATAAGCTTTGATGATGGTATTAACAGCTTTTTGATAATCTTCTTTTAGCTCATAAGGCGGGTCAATTAATACAACACCACGACGACTTGGAGGAGGTAATAAACCTAAAACACCTTGATAACCATCAATTTGCTTAATAAATGATTTTTTCCAGCGATAACAAAAATCTGTTAAGTGCTGAATATCAGTAGAATGTAACTCAAATAAGTGAGTACTGTCTTGGCGGCGCATAAAACGCTTGGCGATAGCAGGTGAGCCGGGATATAAATCGAGGTCACTTTTATCGCTATTAGGATTAAACTCTCTAATTAAATCAATATAAGGCTGCAATGCTTCTGGCAAGTTTTGCTCATTAATTAATTTAGCAATCCCACCTTCATACTCACCGGTTTTTTGTGCGAATTCATCAGTTAGTTGATACATGCCTGCGCCTGAGTGGCTATCAATGTAATGAAAACCTTTTTCTTTACGGGTCATATAATCAAGTACAAGTGTTAATACACTGTGTTTTAGTACATCGGCAAAGTTGCCTGCATGGAAGCCGTGACGGTAACTTAACATGTAAATCCTTAAAAATAGGTAAATTCAGTCTATCCTTCGACAAGCTCAGGACAAATGGTATCGTTCCGTTCATCCTGAGCGCGAAGCAGTCGAAGGTAGCAGTCCTTCGACGGGCTCAGGATATTCGAGGACGAGAATCTCAAGATAATCGAAAGCTATGCTTGGCTTGCTAAATACTCATCATAAGTGCCTGCAAAATCAATATAACCGTCTTTGGTTAGTTCAATAATACGAGTGGCGATGGTTGATACAAATTCACGGTCATGGCTAACGAAGAATAGGGTGCCTTCGTATTGCTCTAATGCCATATTTAAAGATTCAATAGATTCCATATCCATGTGGTTAGTAGGTTCATCAAGCACTAAAACGTTAGGGTTTTGCATCATTAACTTACCAAATAACATTCTTCCCTTTTCGCCACCAGAAAGTACACTAACCATCTTTTTAATATCGTCGGCAGAAAAAAGTAAGCGACCTAAATAACCACGAACCGCTTGTTCGTCATCGGTTGGTTGACGCCATTGGCTCATCCATTCAAATAAAGTCATGTCAGTTTCAAATTCGTATTCGTGATCTTGAGCATAGTAACCAATATTGACGTTTTCAGACCAAGTAAACTCACCAGAGCTAAGTTCAAAGCCGACTTCGTTCATTAAGGTGCGTAAAAAGGTAGTTTTACCTATCCCATTTTCACCAATGATAGCAACACGTTCTCCTACTTCTACTAGTGCAGATATGTCTTTTAGAATATGGGCATCATCAAATGATTTGTTTATCTTATCTATCACAAGGGCATTACGGAAAAGCTTCTTTTCTTGAGTAAAACGAATAAAAGGGTTGCTACGGCTAGAGGCTTTCACTTCGTCAAGTTGAATTTTGTCAATTTGTTTAGCGCGAGAGGTAGCTTGCTTAGCTTTTGATGCATTTGCAGAGAAGCGTGCTACGAATGCTTGAAGCTCACCAATTTGCGCTTTTTTCTTAGCATTATCTGATAATAACCGAGCTCTTGCTTGGGTTGCTGCCAGCATGTATTCGTCGTAATTACCCGGATAAACACGCAATTCACCATAATCTAAATCAGCCATGTGAGTACAAACGCTATTTAAAAAGTGCCTATCATGGGAAATGATGATCATGGTTGAGTCACGTTCATTTAATGTTTCTTCAAGCCATTGAATGGTATGAATATCTAAGTTGTTGGTTGGTTCGTCCAGTAATAAAATATCAGGATCAGAAAATAATGCTTGAGCAAGTAGAATACGTAATTTAAAACCCGGTGCAATTTCGCTCATTAAACCGTAGTGTTGCTCAACAGGTATACCAACACCCATTAATAATTCACCAGCGCGGCTTTCAGCAGAGTAGCCGTCCATTTCAGCATATTCAGACTCTAAATCGCCCACTTTCATACCGTCTGCTTCACTCATTTCAGGCAAAGCATAAATACGATCACGTTCTTCTTTTACCGCCCATAATTCAGTGTGGCCCATGATCACCGTATCAATAACGCTATACTCTTCAAAGGCAAACTGATCTTGGCGTAACTTACCCAAACGTTCACCGGTATCTAAATTAACGTTACCTGAAGTTTGCTCTAAATCTCCGCCTAAAATTTTCATAAAGGTGGATTTACCACAACCATTAGCACCGATTAAACCGTAACGGTTTCCGCCACCAAATTTTTGTGAAATATTTTCAAAGAGCGGTTTTGCTCCGAACTGCTGAGTTATATTATTTGCTGCTAGCACTTTGTTTATCCTTTATTTCTTTTATGAACCTTAGCTTTGTTTGGTTTACGTTTGCTAGGTGTTTTGTCATTAAATTGGTCGTCACTAAAACGGGTCAGGCCCTTTTTAGCTTTCTGCTTATTACTGGTATTATTTCTTTTTTGTCCTGGGCTACTTTTAAAACCTTGGGAGTTGTTTTTACCTTGTCGCTTGTCATTGTTCTGGTTACGTTGCTCACTGCGTGTTTCTCTAGGTACTAAACAGTTTGGCGCTGAGCCAATCAATTTACTCAACCCCATTTTAGTTAACGCTGCACGTATTTCAGGCCAGTTGTTTTGGTCGTGATAACGTAAAATAGCTTTATGTAACCTTCTTTGAATAGCGCCTTTAGGTACAGTTACCGTGCCATCTTCTTTTGCCAAATTTTTACTGGTGATGTTACGAAGTGAATTTAATTCAGTATGGTAAAGGGTAGTGGCATTTGCCAATGGTGATGGGTAAAAGTTTTGCACTTGATCCAATTTGAAATTGTTTTCTTTAAGCCACAGAGCTAAATTCACCATGTCTCTATCTGTTGTACCTGGATGTGCCGAGATGAAATACGGAATCAAATACTGCTTCTTACCGGCAAGTTTTGAGTAATGATCGAACATCTCCTTAAATTTGTCATAACTGCCCATGCCTGGTTTCATCATGTTATTTAAAGGACCATTTTCCGTGTGTTCAGGCGCAATTTTTAAATAACCACCAACATGATGGCTAGCTAATTCTTTAACGTATTCTGGATCTTGTATGGCTAGGTCGTAGCGTACACCTGAAGCAATGAGTACTTTCTTAATACCCTTAACTTTTCTTGCTTTGCGATAAAGTTCAATGGTTGGCGTATGGTCAGTATCTAAATGCCCACAAATAGTAGGCCACACACAAGAGGGTTTACGACAGGTGGCTTCCGCTTTTTCACTTTTACAATTAAGTTGATACATGTTGGCGGTAGGACCCCCTAAATCTGAAATCACGCCAGTAAACCCAGGAACTTTAGCCTTGATGTCTTCTATTTCTGCAATGATAGATTCTTGTGATCGTGATTGAATTATACGACCTTCATGTTCTGTAATAGAGCAAAAAGTACAGCCACCAAAACAGCCTCGCATAATATTTATGGAGGTTTTAATCATGTCATAAGCAGGTATTTTCGCCTTACCGTAACTAGGGTGAGGGACACGCTGATAGGGTAAAGCAAAAACACCGTCCATTTCATCTTGCGACAATGGTGTTGCTGGTGGGTTTAGCCAAATAATGCGAGAGCCATGGGTTTGCACTAATGGCTTGGCAGATGTTGGATTGACTTCCTGATGAAAAATACGTGATGCATGTGCGTATAATATTTTGTTATCTTTTATCTGCTCAAAGGTTGGCAAATTAATGTAGGTATTTTCCCAAGGTTTTTCTTTTTTCGCCCATGACTTATTGCGAGAGTAATTATTTTCAGTATCACTAAGCTCAGCTATATTTATCACTTGTGCTGTTTTAGTGACATCAGTTGAATCAGTATTCACACCCGCTACTTGTGATTCGTTTTCGCTACAGCTTGTTGGCGTTATTTCTGCGTACGGATTAGGAATAGGCTCTATCTTTCCAGGCCTGTCGATATCGCGCGAATCTATACCTTTCCAACCGGGTAGGGCATGGTTGGCAAGAAAGGCACTGCCACGAACATTGGTGATTTTTTTTACGTCTTCGCCCCGGGCAATACGGTGGGCTATTTCAATTAAAGGTCGCTCTGCATTGCCATAAATTAAAAGATCAGCTTTTGAGTCAAAAAGTACCGAGCGGCGAACTTTATCAGACCAATAATCATAATGAGCTATACGCCTCAAGCTAGCTTCGATACCACCTATGACAACAGGTACACCTTTAAACGCTTCTTTACAACGTTGAGTATAAGCGGTCACTGCTCTATCAGGGCGTTTTCCTCCTTCGTCATTTGGCGTATAAGCATCATCATGGCGCATACGACGCTCGGCCGTATATCGATTGATCATCGAATCCATATTACCAGCGGTGACACCGAAGAATAAATTGGGCTTTCCTAATTGCATAAAGGCGTCTTTAGACTTCCAGTCAGGTTGCGAAATAATACCAACGCGAAACCCCTGTGATTCCAACATCCTACCGATGATTGCCATACCAAAGCTTGGATGATCGACATAAGCGTCACCGGTAACAATGATTATATCGCAACTGTCCCAACCTAGTATGTCCATCTCTTTTTTAGACATAGGGAAAAACGGAGCAGTTCCATAACACTCAGCCCAATATTTAGGGTAGTCGAATAGGGCTTGCGTCTGTACTTGGCTCATAGATTGCTCAATTGATTTTGAAAAATAAACCCACTAAAAAGTAGGCGCGCGATTATAGCAAAAAATGAAAGATGTTTCTAAAGGTATCTAAGAACTTTGACCATTATTTATCTAGATTAATTATTTTAAGCTAATTGTATACAATTTTAGTTTGTATATTTACAACCGTGGTCTGTTTTGCTCTAATCAATGCACAAAATGAATGAAGAGAGAAATAATGAAATTAACATTTATTACTTGCGCTGTTGTTTCAGCACTTGCTTTAGTGGGCTGTAATGATAATAAAAATTTAGCTTCAGTAGAAAAACCTAACAAGCAAGCCGCTGTAAGTTCAGCTAATGCTGATATTCAGTCACATTCTCATGATCAGAAAAGTATAAGCGCTCTGTACACACAAGCAACGCAAACTATTTTTAAGCAAAGAGCTTTAGAAGCAACCATGTTTGGTTTGTCAAATGAAGAGGTGGGTGAGGAATTTAATGACCAATTAGCTGATTTTAGCCCAAAAAATGAAGCAAAATTACGTCAGCAGTTGGCAATACTGTCAAAGAAAATTAGTACTTATAATTTAATTGAAGCAACCAGTACAGACATCGATAACCAGCAAGTAATGGCAGGAATTACCCAATATTATGCGGGTCATAAAGATTTTTCTATTGGCTATATTGATGCATGGATGGGGTTGTCTCCTTTTATTGTAAATCAGATAAATGGTCCCTTAATTGATATTCCGCGTATCATGCAAAATGATCAACCAGTAACGACTGAACAAGAAGCGCTTAATTATATCGCTCGTTTAGAGAAGTTTGATCAGTTAATTTCAAGTATTGAAGAAAAGCTTGCCTATGATACAAACCAGAACTGGTTACCTCCTAAAAGCACAGTGACAGGTGCATTACGTTATTTAAAAGGTTTTACTAGTGCAGAGCCTAATGAACATGTTTTTGTTACAAATTTTATTGATAAAATAAATAAAATATCATCACTTTCTGATGAACAAAAGCAACGGTTAACAGCGCAAGTTATCGATAAAGTGACTACAGTTGTATATCCAGCCTATAAATCAATAACTAAAGCTACCGAACAATTACTAACTAAAGCCCGCAGTGAAGCTGGTATTTGGGCTCAACCAAATGGCGTAGTTTATTATCAAGAAGCTATTCGTCAGTTAGGTGATAGTGCCTTAAGTGCAGATGAAATTCATCAAACTGGCTTGGATGAAGTAAATCGTATTAGTGAAGAAATGAATACGATTCTTGTTAATGAAGGCTATAAAGACGGAACTGTTGGTGCACGAATGGTAGCGGTAGGCAACGAAGTACGTTTTTTATATGAAGACTCTAAAGCGGGTCGTGACCAACTACTTAACGATTTAAATGGTTATATTGATGAAATAACGATAAAAATGGCGCCTGTTTTTAAAACCAGACCAAGCTATCAAGTAGAAGTGCGTTCTTTTCCTGTAGAAATTCAAGATGGTGCGCCAGGAGGACAGTATAGCCCTCCTGCTGTTGATGGCTCTAAACCGGGGGTCTATTGGATTAATTTGCGTGATATGAAAGCTAATCCTAGATTTAGCTTGAAAACGTTGACTTATCATGAAGCAAACCCCGGTCATCATTGGCAAGCTTCATTAAATATGGATCAAGCCTCATTACCATTTTTACGCAGAATTGCACCTTATAATGCTTATGCAGAAGGCTGGGCTTTGTATAGTGAAAAAATAGCAAGTGAATTAGGTTTGTATGAAAATGATCCCTTTGGTGATTTAGGACGTTTGCAAGCGGAATTATTTCGTGCCGTTCGTTTAGTTGTAGATACGGGAATGCATCACAAGCGGTGGACGCGTGAACAAGCAATAACTTATATGAGTGAAGTAACGGGTACTGCTGAATCTGATGTTGTTGCTGAAATTGAACGTTATATTACTTGGCCTGGACAAGCGCTTGGATATAAATTGGGGATGCTTAAAATATTATCATTACGTGAACATGCTATAAGTGAACTAGGTGATAAATTTGATTTAAGTGCATTCCATGATGTTGTTTTACTAGGTGGTGCAGTCCCCATGCTAGTACTGGAACGTAATGTAAATCAGTGGATAGCAAGTCAAAAATAGTACTGAATATCTAATAATTATGTAATCATAGATAATACTAACGCCCTTAAAATATAAATAGTTTAAGGGTGTTTTACTAAATATATAGATGTATTCCCTACTCGAAACTCTTATTGGATGCTCTTTCTTGATAAGATAATTGCTTAACAGTTGTAATCGGCTCTTTCCCGTTGAAAAACGGAGAGGGTGTGTTCTTTCCCCCAATCATTCCTTTCAACATAAACGCTATCATTTTCGGCATGAATGATATCGGAAATTTAGCATGGACATCTTTTGGCATTTCACCAATTGAATATTTACCAAAGGCTTTCATGGTAATAGGACCTAATATTTTGATTTTTTCGTGTTCATTGGCAAATTTCATCAGTTTAACAGATACGCCTATAAATGGCATTTTAGACGAATTCATTGTGTTAGCTATGGGCATATTGCAACAAGTAGTATGCCAACGATATATACCTTTTTCCCCAAACTGAATGCCAGCGATATTATTTTCACCTTCAGTTATTACCAAAGTGTTAGGATAGGTTTGGAAAAGCTCAGTGCCCCCATGCTTATCCAAAATATTATCTTGGTTATTTAAATGCGAGGCAAAGTTTTGGCAATCGCAACATAAACATTGCACATGAAAAAATGATTTTGGAACCACTTTAATTTGTCCTTTAACTGTGCCACACATACATTCCAATTCAACTCTTTTTGACATACCATTTCCTTTTGATAAAAATTATCCTAATTATAGTGGACCCTTATTCTTGCACAATTAGAACTGTTATTTCATTTATTAATGTAGCTGACATTGCTTCACTAAAAAACAATGTGTTTTTCCAGTTTTAGCCGAGCTTTCAAGCTCTGCTATTTCATTAGCTTTAAAGATGCTATTTGATAATATAACTGCGGCACAATTCCCTTTACTTAATACAGATTTAATTTGTTCTAATTCTACTTTTACTTGCGTGCTAGAAGTGTTTTTATAATTCACCAGCAATATTTTTGATACATCAATTCCATGTGTTTTAGCTAGCTGCTCTATAGAGCTTTCTTCTGGATTTATAAATAAAACCCACTTGTTTTCTTGTTTATGTTGTTGACAGATATTGGCGTATTGATAGGACAATTCGAAGTTATTATTGACGTTAGTATGCTGTATCCAATTTGCATTTAATGAAGTGTTGTTATTGCAAGTTTGGTTTATCATGCTGATATCATTGTTGTTTGTGTTAAACATTATTAATTACCTCTTTGCTCATTAAGTAAAAATAGATATACTGTATAGATGTACAGTATATCTATTTTGCATGACTTTCAATCTTTATTTTTATTTAATTTTGTAAATAGATATTCACAGTAATTGACTAAGAGAAATGCTAAATCTGACTAGCAGCTTTATACAGATTTTGTTATTGTGTTTGGTACATTGAAAGTTTTCATTTAATTAGTCTAGACCGCACTATTTAAAATTATAATCGGTCAGGCTATGAGTATAACTATGTTTGATAACATGAAAATAATACTGGCGGATGACCACCCATTATTCCGTCAAGCATTAACTATCACGCTAAAATCACACTTTAGTGGCGCAGAAGTTTTTGACGCACAAACCATTCCTGAGCTTGAACAGCATTTGCAAAACGTGAATGATGCTGATTTATTATTGCTTGATTTAGATATTCCGGGAGCACAAGGTTTTAACAGTTTAATTACTGTCAGGCGTTCTTATCCTAATTTAGGTGTCGTTATTATTTCTGGATTTGAAGATAAAGAAACTATCCATAAGGCGATGAATTTAGGAGCTGCTGGTTTTATCCCTAAATCGACGCCTGTTCCAGATATGGTGATTGCCATAAAGGAAGTACTTAACGGCAAGTTATGGACTCCCGATGGTGAATTTGATGGTCATGGTCAAACAACTGCAGCTGATAATAAAATAGCGTCATTAACCCCGAAGCAACATAAAATTTTATTGATGTTTGCTGATGGTTTATTGAATAAGCAGATAGCTTATGATTTAGGATTATCTGAGTCGACTATTAAAAGCCATGCGAGCACTATCTTTTTAAAGCTCGGAGTTCGAAATCGTACTCAAGCTGTTATTGTTTTAAACGAACTGCAGTTAAATCAAAGTGCTTTTGGACACAGTTCTAACGAATAATCAATAATATGTTAAACATTGATTATTACCTATAAAGTATTTTGAGAATAATTCTTCGCTAGCTCTTTTGTAAGTAATGAACTCATTATAGAGCGTAAAGCAAGTGGTTTGATTATTTTTCGTAAGTAACTAATATTATGCTGTTTCGCTAAGGTCATAAGATTTTCATCTGTGGTGGCTGTGATAAGCACGGCAGGCAATGAGTATTGACTCATTAGCCTAAGTTGTTCAATGAGTTCTATACCATTTATTTTATCGACTGAGAGAATTTTTGTGTTCTTTTCATTCACTAAATTATCTATGTCTATGGTTATTTCTTCAGGAGTACAATCGACTAATTGATAATCTACAAGTAAAATATCTATTTCATCTTCATGTTTTGAATAGATATCTTTAGCCCCTTGGGCATTAATTGCGGTAAACACCTGACATTGCCAAGCTCCTAATAATTTAGTCATGCCATCAAGTATTGTTTGTTCATTATCTACACATAACACACCAACACCTTGCAAATTCATGCTAGCAGTTTTTACAAATTTTTCTTTGGCAATAATAGAATCAGTTACAGGCACATTAATACTGAACAAACAGCCGTATCCTGCCTGAGATTTTAAATTGATTTTATGATTAAGAATACTTGCTAAGCTTTGTGCAATATTTAACCCTAAACCAAGCCCTTTAGGACCAATAGCGTTAGTGGTGTTTAACTGAGTAAACTGTTCAAAAACTTGTTTTTGTTTTTCTTCTGGAATGCCAGGGCCATTATCAAATACTTGGATAGATAATTCATCTCCTTGCCTACGACAGCCTAGTAACACTTTATTAATTTTGTTATTTTTCCCTGTGTGCGCATAGCGAAAAGCGTTACTGAGGAAATTTTGGATGATTCTTGCTAACAAAGTAATGTCACTCGCAATAAATAATTTACTTGTTTTACTGTGAAATTCTATTTGATATTCATCAGTTAAGGCATTGAATTCATTTGTTAACATATCAAAAAGTTCTTTGACTTCAATTGGTTCAACACTTGGAATGATATTCCCGCTTTCAATACGTGCTATTTCATTGAGATCAAGTAATAAGCTATTTGCTATTTCTAAAGAGTTATCAATTTGTTTTATTTGTTCTTTCTCTTCATTTGTTACTCTTGAACTTAACGATACTGCTGAAGAAAATAACCGAGCTGCAGATAAAGGTTGTAATAAGTCATGGCTACATGCTTTTAAATACTGACTTTTTTTCACGTGTGCTTGCACGGCTTTAGCTTGTGCATGGGCTAATTCAACGTTAGCTTGTGCAAGCTCTCTATTAGCTTTTTCGAGTTCTGCAGTACGAAACCTCACTCTTGATTCAAGATCTGTATTTTCTTCTTTGAGCACTTTTTCTGTTTGACGATACTTAGTGATATCAGAAAATATCATGACAAAACCACTACCGGGTATTGGGTTACCTTCAATATGTATGGTTTTACCATTTTTAAGCTTATATTCAGAATTATGACGACTACCTGCTTTAATATGTTGAATTCGCTTTTCTACTTGAAGGGCAATATCTTTAATAAAATAGCCTTGTTGACTAAGGTTAAAGTGAATTAACTGGCTGATAGGGCAACCAATATAAATGAAGTCATCAGGGTAATTAAAAATATCTAGATACTGTTTATTCCAGGCAACTAATTTTAGTTCGCTATCGATAACCGAGATGCCTTCGCTAACATTTTCTATCGCGCTTTGTAACACTGTGCGGCTGAATTCTAATTGTTGTGTGGAATTATCTTCAACTAGTTGAGCTACTTGATCAAAAGCCATTCCTTGCCCACTGGTTGCAAATGAAGTAACTAGCTTTGCAGAAGCAGATCCTAATACACGAGCTAGTGTAGTTTCGGCATGAAATAATATTGCTTCATTATATTTTTTGTTGCTTTTATTCGCGTGAGAACTCTGGAATTCCTGAAAGCATTGCTGCGCTTTCTCTTGACCAATAAAGCGAGCGACCAAAAACTCTAACTCAACAACGTCTACTTTAGGTTGAATGGGTAAACTCCATTGAGTTTTGGTTCTATCTTTATAAAAAAACTTACTCTGCATTTGTTCTCGAATACTCTGCCTAGTTAACAAAGAAACAATGCAAAGAGAGACAATATTTATAAGAAGTCCTACTAACGTGATGACGGTAGTGTTCGGAAGTTTACTGTTTGCCAAAGGGTGATCATAAAACCCTAGTTGAGGCAGTAAATTAAAGAGTGCCCAAATAGTAAAACCGCTAGTTATTCCTGCAAGAACACCGGCAAGCGTTGCCTTGCGCCAATAAAATGCGACAAATAAGGCTGGACCTATTTGAGCTATAGCACCAAAAGCCACTTCACCCAGAGAAGATAAAGTATCAGGGGGAGATAACAACAAAAGGCCATAACTTAAAAATACAACTAACAATACTAGCGCTTTTCGAATGAGTAAAAGTTGAGATTGAAAGTGGTTAAAATCATGGTGTTGTTGGGATGAAAATTTAAACATCAATGGGAATACAATTTCGTTGCTTAGCATTGTACTTAAAGCAATGGTTGAAACAATTACCATAGAGCTTGCTGCTGAAACAGCGCCTAAAAAGGCAAATAAAGATAACCATACTTGACCATTAAAAGCCGGCAAGAAAAGCACGTAGGCATCTGCTGCAAGAGAATTGCCATAATTTAAATTACCAGCTAACCCTAGTGGAGCAGCAAAAAAGGCGAATATAAGAACATAAACAGGGAGAAGCCACCTTGCCATAGCGCTTGATTTTTGATCTTTTATCTCCACAAACATGACTTGAAACTGTCTTGGTAAACATAAAAAAGCCGACATTACGATAATCAACATACCAAACATGCCTACAAGGCTACTAAATTCAAATTGCTTATCAATATCTAATTGATCTTTTGATAGCGCCCAAATATCCATTGGTGAGTCATAAATAACAAAACACACAAACAGCCCAACTAAAAGAAAGGCAATTAACTTCACTAACGATTCGAAAGCAATAGCAATCATTACGCCGGGGTGACGCTCGGTTATGTCGATAGTACGAATACCAAAAATAATGGTGAATACGGCTAGGATAATACTGACAATTAACCCTAACTGCCAAATAGGCAGGTCTGGTGTTTCTTGTAATATTTGGTAAGAATAAATAATAGCTTTTAGCTGTAGAGCTATATAAGGCATAGTGCCTATTAATACGACTAAGGTAATAATGACAGCTAAATTTTGTGACTTACCGAAGCGTGCTGACAGTAGGTCGGCAATTGAGGTTATTTTAAGTTGTAAACTAGTTTTGATAATCCGTTGAATAAATGGCCAAGCAAAAACAAACAATAAGATGGGTGCTAAATAGACGGAAAAGAAGGTGAATGAATGATTGGCGGCTTGTGCCGATGTACCCAAAAACCCCCATGAAGTACAATATACACCTAGGGATAAGGCATAAATAATAGTTTGTTGTTTAGCTTTTAGTTTATTTCTGTATTTACCACCTAAGTGGGCGATAAGAAACAATAAACCTATATAGCCAATACTAACACTAACCAATAACCAATTCGAAAACATAACCATTCCAAAACACAAAACTCTCTTGTTAAATTTATCATAGTTCACCCACAATAAACTTATATATTCCTACAACTTAAGTACTAGTCCTTCTGCGTTCATATGGATTGCGACCAAAGGACTAAGCGCTAGGTGCTAAGTCTTATTGCCGATTGTTACATTTTTGTACTGTTCTATTATGTTTTTGCAAACAAAGAATAACAAAGAAAGTCGAATACAAACAAAAACACATATAACAGGGGAAAACAGCAATGTTTAAGAATAAGTCTAAAAAATTATTACTCGCTTCAAGTTTACTTGTTGCAGCTAGCGCAGCCAATGCAGGTTACGACATTAAGTTATCAGAAGAAGATAAAATATCTTTTGGTGGTTACATAAAAGTAGATGCTCGTTATGTAGATGGTGATGTCGCCTATCGTCCATTTTGGATTGGTACTGGTACTAAATTAGATGAAAGTGCTACGCAGTTTAATCTTTTTGCTAATGAGACTCGTTTCAATATGAAATATACCCATGGCGACGTTATGGGTTTCATTGAAATGGATTTTTGGGGCGGCGGCGGTAATGAAATCGTTTCAAACTCTGCCCATCCTCGTCTTCGTCATGCTTTTATCAAATATAAAGATGTACTAGCAGGGCAAACTTGGTCAACGTTTATGAATACCAGTGCAATTCCTGAGTCAGCTGATTTCGCCGGCGCAACAACTGGTTTAGTTTTTATACGTCAAGGTCAAGTTCGATACACCATGGGTAACTTCCAAGTATCACTTGAAAACCCTGAAACATGGGGTGGCGACACTGCTAATGACAGCGTGCCAGATGTGGTTGCTCGTTATAACTTAAAAGGCGACTGGGGTAGTGTTTCATTCTCGGCGCTTGGTCGTCAGTTAAATACTAATTTAGGAAACAGCGAAACTGCTATTGCTGGTTCAATCGCTGGTCGTATTAAAACCTTTGGTAAAGATGACTTTAGATTCCAACTTCACCAAGGTGAACTAGGTCGTTATGTTGGTGTTGCTTTTGCTCAAGATGTTGTGGGTGAAGAAGTTGAAGAAACTACATCCTACCTTGCTGCCTACCGTCATTTCTGGACTGAAACGTTAAGAACCACGGTTCTTTATGGTCGTGCGGAAGCTGACGTGTCTGGTGCTGATCGTAGTCAATGGGGTGTTAACTTATTTCAAAACCTGACTAAACAACTTTCAGTTGGTGGTGAAGTAGGGCAGTTCATTATGGATGATAAAGATGCTGATTCAATGTATGCGCAACTGTCATTGAAGTACGTTCTTTAGTGTTAATTCTTGCAATAGGTTTGTACGCGTAACAGTTCCCATTTTGTTGTTACGTTTTTGAGGGGGGATCTTCCCCCCTCTTTTTTCTAACGCACACATTATATATCAACTTAGGAGTGTGAGTATGACTGAGTCAATACTCAAAGTAGAGCAAATTTCACTAGCATTTGGTGGTGTAAAAGCATTGACCGATGTTAGTTTTGAAGTTCCCCGTGGCTCTGTATTTTCTATTATCGGTCCTAACGGTGCAGGTAAAACCTCCATGCTTAACTGTATTTCAGGACGTTATCAACCTAATTCTGGAAACGTTATTTTCAATGAAAAAAATGTTACTAATTTACGTCCAAATGACAGAGCAGATCTTGGCATGGGACGAACTTTTCAAAATTTAGCTTTGTTTGGTCATATGTCAGTTTTAGACAACATTATGGTTGGTCGTCATCATCTATTGAAAAATAATTGGTTAACAGGGCCATTATATTGGGCATCACCGGCGCAAAAAGAAGAGCTTGCTCACCGTCGTTATTGTGAAGAAATTATCGACTTTTTAGAAATTTCTCATATCAGAAAATCTGTGGCGGGCACCTTGTCTTATGGTTTACGTAAACGTGTAGAACTAGCGCGCGCAATGGCATTAAAACCCGAATTAATTCTTCTTGATGAGCCTATGGCGGGTATGAATTTAGAAGAAAAAGAAGACATGGCGCGTTATATCCTCGATTTGAATGAAGAATTTGGTATCACAGTAGTTATGATTGAGCATGATATGGGTGTAGTTATGGACATTTCACACCAAGTGATGGTACTTGATTTTGGTAAGAAGCTAATGTCAGGTTTACCCGATGAAGTTATGGCTGATCCACATGTTAAACGTGCTTATCTCGGTATAGAAGATGATGAAGATGAAATCGTAAAGGAGGCAAGCTAATGTCTAACTTACAAGCAGTAAACCCTTTACCTACAGGTAATAATTTTGAAATGGGAGAGTTAGATACTTTTCCAAAAATATTAAGACACAATGCCAAAAATTGGCCAAATGATATCGCCATGCGCGAAAAAGAGTTTGGTATTTGGAACGAATTTAACTGGCTAGATTATAATAATCGCGTTAAGTGGTTATCGTTAGCGCTAAGAAAATTAGGTGTTAACTCGAAAGATGCTATTGCCTTATTAGGTGATAATAGACCTGAGTGGGTTTGGGGTGAAGTAGCAGCGCATGCTATGGGTTGTTACTCAATTGGTATTTTCCAAGACTCTTTACATGAAGAAGTTGTGTATTTACTTAATAAAAGTAATGCGACTGTTGTCATCGCTGAAGATGAAGAGCAGTGTGACAAATTACTTGAGTTAGGCGATGAAATTCCAGATGTACAACTGATTGTTTATTGTGATCCGCGTGGTATGCGTAAATATGATGATAAACGTTTGATCAGCATTGAAGAAATATATAAGCAGGGGCAAGAAATAGATAACATGTCGCCTGAGTTATATGACGTATATGTTGATGCTACTGATGCAGATGAAACTGCTATTTACTGTACTACGTCAGGCACAACCTCAAAACCTAAAATAGCCTTTTTAGGTGGTGGTAATTTTGTTAAGCACTGTAGTTCATATTTACGAGCTGATCCACGCCAGCCTGGCGACAATTATGTATCTGTTTTACCTTTGCCATGGATTATGGAGCAAGTATACGCCGTTGGCCAAGCCTTGATTTCTCGTCAAATAGTCAACTTTGTTGAAGGTCAAGAAACATTAATGGCCGATTTACGTGAAATTGGACCCAATTTTGTTTTACTTGCGCCACGGGTGTGGGAAGGGATTTTAGCTGACGTTAAAGCCCGCATGATGGATTCAACCCCACTTAAGCAAAAATTATTTGATTATGCCTTTACTATCGCTGAAAAAGCACAAGCGATGGGTAAACGTTCAGGGCTTGCCGATTTTTTACTGATGAATGCCTTAAAAGATAGATTAGGTTTTACCAATTTAAAATCAGCAGCAACAGGTGGGGCGGCAATGGGGCCAGATACCTTTAGGTTCTTCCAAACTATTGGTGTACCGCTACGTCAGCTTTATGGCCAAACTGAGCTATGTGGGGCTTACACAGTCCACAAAGAAAATGATGTTGATTACGACAGTGTTGGTGTTGCTTTTGATAGCGCTGAAGTAAAAGTTATTAACACTGATAAAGAAGGGGTCGGTGAGGTTATCGCTAGAACGGTTGGTATGTTCACTGGCTATTTAGATAATCAAGAAGCCTATGATGAAGATGTTATTGATGGATGGATGCATACCGGTGATGCTGGTTATTTCAAACCTTCAGGGCATTTGGTTATTATCGACCGAATTAAAGATCTCGCTAAAACCAGTAATGGCATTCAGTACTCACCACAATATATTGAAAACAAGCTTAAATTTTCTTCATTTATTGGTGAAGCCGTTATTTTGGGTAAAGACAAACCGTATTTGAGTGCCATTGTTTGTATTCGTTTTTCTATTGTTTCTAAGTGGGCAGAACAACAAGGTTTAGGTTTTACTAACTACACTAGTCTTTCCGCTTTACCTGAGGTTTATGCAAAGCTTAGTGAAGAAGTGGAGAAAGTTAATGCGACATTACCAGACGCACAAAAAATCAATAAGTTTATTTTGCTTTATAAAGAGCTAGATGCGGATGACGGTGAATTAACACGTACGCGTAAAGTACGACGTTCTGTTATTGCTGACAAGTATGGTGACATTATTGATTCCATTTATGACAACAAAGATACGGTTGATATCGATACAGTGATCACTTTCCAAGATGGTGGTAGCTCACGTATTCAAACGACACTTAAGGTGGCTACGGTAATTGAAAATGACGGTAGTGCTGTTTCATTAACAGGTAGTCAAACTCAGAGGAAAGCATCATGAATTTTGAACTCTTAACTCAATTAATCGTCAATGGCCTTATCGTTGGCTTGTTGTATGGTGTCATTGGTATGTGTTTTGTGTTGGTTTATAAATCAACACAAATTGTTAACTTCGCTCAAGGTGAGTTTTTACTTATTGGCGCCTGGGTATGTTGGGCTTCATTGATTTACTTAGAGTTACCATTTTTTGTAGGATTTTTATTATCACTTGTATTTATGGCTGGTTTTGGTGTGCTGTTACAAATGATAGTACTGCGTCCCATGATTGGTGAACCGATTATCTCGGTGATCATGGTAACAATCGGACTGTCGATATTTTTCCAAGCATTAATGAAATGGATATTTGGTGTTTCACCGCAAAGTTATCCGCAAGTATTTGATACTCAATCTATAAATATTTTGGGGCTCAACATCGAAATGGCATATTTGATGAGTACGATAATAGCCTTAATTATCATGGTTGCGTTCTATTTATTCTTCAAACACTCTAAGCATGGCTTAGCGATGAGAGCTACTGCCTTTGATCAACAAGCATCTCAAAGTTTAGGCGTATCTGTAAAACATGTATTTGCGATGAGTTGGGGGATTGCGGCAACAGTTTCTGCTACCGCAGGGATAGTTATCGGTATGGTTAATGGTGTTTCAGATTCACTTTCAATTATGGGTATCAAAGTATTTCCAGCCGTTATTTTAGGTGGATTAGACTCGATTGTTGGCGCGATTGTAGGAGGTTTAATCATAGGTGTATTAGAAAACGTAGCTGAGTTTTTTGATAGTCAATATTTACACATTGGCAACATGTATGATATCGCACCATTTTATGTGCTGTTAATTATTCTTTGGTTCAAACCTTACGGTTTATTTGGCACCAAAGACATCGAGCGTATTTAATACCAATCAAACTAACTAAGAGGTCATTTTCAAATGGTTTAAATATCCAATAACATCGTTGCTTTCAATCCCAATAGCTAGCTATTGCTCAATCAAGCGCCTTGTTCTTGAAAATTTACTCTCATTGAATTCTGTACCCTTAATTAATTTAATTGGTATAGCGAAACCTAACTGACAAAACGAACAATTATTTAGGAGTGATTTATGTCTAGTTTAACTATGCGCCCGTGCGGAGATTTTCGTACTAGCTATAAACAAGATAATACAATTTTTGAAACAAAAACTATTCGTTGGGTAACTGTTTTTACCATCCTAGCGTTATGCTTTGCACCATTACTGGTTGATGCTTACTACATTACCTTATTGATACAAATTTCATATTTAGGTATTGCGGCACTAGGATTGAATATCTTAGTGGGCTACACCGGACAAATATCTTTAGGGCATGGTGCTTTCTTTGGCTTTGGCGCGTTTGCCTCTGCCTGGTTGAACACAAGTTTTCATATACCTGTGTTTTTATGTATTCCTTTAGCTGGCTTCTTAACCATGGGCGTTGGCATGATGTTTGGTGCACCAGCTGCTCGAATTAAAGGTTTATATCTAGCTATAGCGACACTTGCATCGCAATTTATTATAGAAGATTTCTTCGCCCGTGCAGATTGGTTCTCTGGTGGTTCATCAGGTTCAATGGCCGAGCCAATAAGCCTCTTTGGTTTTGCTTTTGATACCGATCAAAGCTTTTATTATGTCGCATTGTTTTCATTAGTATTTATGTTTATCTGGGGTTGTAACTTAATGCGAAGCCGTGATGGACGTGCTTTTGTTGCCGTACGTGACCATTACTTATCTGCTGAAATTATGGGAGTAAAGCTAAATAAATATCGCCTGCTTTCATTTGGTATCTCTTCTTTTTATGCCGGCATTGGCGGTGCGTTATACGCCCATTACTTAGGTTATGTATCGGCTGAAGGTTTCACCATTATGATGTCTATTCAATTCTTAGCCATGATCATTATTGGTGGCTTAGGTTCGATAAAAGGCACGTTGATGGGCGTCATTTTCATGGTGTTCTTACCTGAAGTGTTAGAAAGCGGTGTTGGCTTAATGAAAATGACCGATTGGGGCAATATTCCTATGGTTGTAGATGGCTTAGCTTACATCAAAGAAATGGCTATTGGCCTAGTCATTATCGGGTTTTTAATTTTTGAACCTGAAGGTCTAGCGCATCGTTGGACACAAATTAAAAACTACTGGAAATTCTATCCATTTGCTTACTAAGTGTTTGATTTACGCACTAGTAAGTAATGGAGGATAAATTGCAGTTAAGTTAATGGGGAAGTTAATTAATTTAACTGTGCATTCGGAGAGCAAAGCAAAAAAGAAAGTATAAAAATAACATATATCTGCTTATTTAAATAAGTAAGAAATTATTAAATAACAAGTTGAGGAAATTCACATGAGAAAAGTTATGAATAAAAAAGTATTAGTAAGTTCAATTGCTGCCAGCATTGCATTAAGCGTAACTGCCCAAGTTCAAGCAGAAGATTCTGTTTTTGTTGGGCATTTAGCCGACATGTCAGGTCCAACTGCCTTTGTAGGTAAAAACTATGCTGATGGTATTCGTGATTCACTTGCATACATAAATGCTCATGGTGGTATTAAAGGTACTAAACTTGAGTCTGAAACAATCGATTATGCTTATAAAGTACCACAAGCCATAGCCGCTTATAAAAAATGGAAATCACGTAAAAACATGGTTGCTATGCAAGGTTGGGGTACAGCGGATACTGAAGCGTTAATATCATTTGTTGCACGTGATAAAACACCTGTTTTCTCTGCGTCTTATTCTGGACATTTAACGGATCCTACCGGTAAAAATCCGCACACTAAAAAGCCAGCACCTTATAATTTCTTTTATGGCGCGTCATATTCAGATGCTTGTCGTGGTTTAGTGCAATGGGCGGCTGATGACTGGAAAAGCAAAGGCAGTAAAGGACAACCAAAATTCACCCATATAGGTGCAAACCATCCTTTCCCTAACGCGCCTAAAGCTGCTTGTGCCGAATATGCTGAAGAACTTGGCTTTGATGTTTTATCACCGGTCGTTATTTCGATGAAACCAGGTGATTTTAAAGCGCAATGTTTAAGTATTAAAAGCTCTGGTTCAAACTACGGTTATATCGGTAACTTAGGTGGTTCAGTACTGTCGTTAGTTAAATCCTGTAATACCGTCGGTGTTGATATTCAATTTATGTCAAATATCTGGGGTGGCGATAAAAATGTATTTAAAGCCGCAGGTGAAGGGATCAAGAATTACATCTTCCCAACAATGACACCTTTTTGGAGTGATGATGTACCTGGTATGAAATTGGTACATGAAATTTCAAAGATGTCAGATGAATCAGGGAACAAAGAGCGTGTTCATCACTATATGCGTGGCGTATGTTCAACATACTTTATGAAAGAAGCGATGGAATGGGCGAAAGATAATGGTGGCATCACTGGCGAAAATGTTAAAAAAGGTATGTATGCCAAGAAAAACTGGGTACCTGAAGGGCTAGAAGGAGTATGTTTAGCTGCTAATTGGAGCAATGAAGATCACCGTGGTATTAACCAAGTAAATATATACAAAGGCAACTATAACGGCGGTGATATTAAAATTGAACAAGTATCACAAGTTACATTGAAACGTCGCGATGACTGGTTAGGCTACTAATCCTCGTCATACTTGACACAGCAGCGGCATTGTCGTCGTTGCTCGCCACAGTCACTTAGTGTACTAAGCTCCTATGGCTCGCAACTTGACAGCTTTGCTGCTGCACCAATTATTTAGAGGATTTTTTGCTTGATTTTTATATTGAGCGAATATTAAATTTTCAACGGAGTATGTAAATTATGTCTCAGGCGGCAGTAAAAATTCAAACGGCTACACCAATGTTATCGGTTAACAACATTGAAGTGGTTTATGACGAAGTTATTCAAGTGCTTAGAGGGGTGACTTTAGATGTACCTGAAGGAGATGTTGTAACGTTACTTGGGCCTAATGGTGCAGGGAAATCAACAACATTAAAAGCGATTTCAGGATTACTGAAAAGTGAATACGGTGAAGTGACTAAAGGTGATATCACCTTTATGGGCGAGCGTATTGATAAGAAAAATGGAGAAGATATTGTCCGTAGTGGTCTGATTCAAGTAATGGAAGGTCGTCGTATTATCGAAGATATGACCTCAATCGAAAATCTAAAGCTAGGTGCTTATACACGTAATGATTCACAAATAAATCAAGATCTTGAAATGGTGTTTAATTATTTCCCTCGTTTAAAAGAACGTACGGGGTTAGCCGGTTACTTATCTGGTGGTGAGCAGCAGATGCTAGCAATAGGTAGAGCATTAATGGCTCGTCCTAAAATGATTTGTTTAGATGAACCATCAATGGGGTTATCACCCTTATTAGTAAAAGAAGTCTTTGGTATTATTAAAAAGATCAATCAAGATCAAGGTATTACCATGTTGCTGGTTGAGCAAAATGCTAACTATGCAATAAGGGCTGCTGATTATGGGTATATTATGGAATCGGGCAAAATTGTACTTGATGGCACTCAAGAGCAATTACTAAGCAATGAAGATGTGAAAGAGTTTTATTTAGGTGGTGGTAACGAAGAACGAAAAAGTTTTAAAAACTTGAAGTCTTACAAACGACGTAAACGTTGGTTATAAGTATGTACATTTCAGTTTATTGCCATTTCACTCGATTTTGTTGTCGAAAGTGCTCACTTACTACCGTAAGCTCTGCGCTATCTCCTAAAACTCGAACGAACTGACTGCTTCCTGAAAAGTACACAACAATAAAATCATCAATATTTATTTCCGAAAAATTATCGAGTTACCATGAAACAATATTTTTACGAAAGAGAGTGTCAGAATCCTGAGTTAAGAGAGCAGTCTCTATTAGAGCGTTTACCCGCTTTTATTACTTACGCTAAGCAAGAGTGTCAGCATTATGAGCAAAACTTACAGCATATAGATGCAGAAAAAATCACCAGTCGAGAATTGTTAGCGCAACTTCCCATTACGCGTAAGTCAGGTTTGATGAAATTACAGGCAAATAATTCTCCTTTAGGTGGTATAAATGCTAAAACAGCTAACATCGGTAGAATTTTCCAATCACCAGGGCCTATTTATGACCCAGAAAACACCAGTGATGATTGGTGGGGTGTGGGCCAAGCATTCTATGCCGCAGGTTTTAGAACGGGTGATTTAGTGCAAAACTGCTTGTCTTATCACTTAACACCTGGCGGTTTTATTCTTGATTCAGGCGCTAGAGCTTGTGGTTGTGTGGTTATTCCAGCAGGACCAGGTCAAACTGAACAACAACTCGATATTATTGAACATTTAAAACCACAAGGTTATAGTGGAACACCATCATTTTTAAAAATTCTGCTTGATAAAGCTAAAGCAGAACAACGAGATATATCCAGTGTTACTAAAGCGTTAGTAACAGGAGAAGCCTTACCAAATGCACTTCGAGCTGAATTTGATACAGCAGGCATTAACACATTACAAGCATATGCCAGTGCAGATGTTGGCCTTATTGGTTTTGAATCTAAAAGTGATGATGGTTTTATTATTGCTGAAGATTTACTGGTGGAAATTGTCCGTCCAGGAACATTAGAGCCTGTAGCTGATGGAGAAATTGGCGAAGTGGTTGTAACGAGTTTTAATGTTGATTATCCGCTTATTCGTTTTGCTACTGGAGATTTATCTGCTGTGAAATCAGGGATAAGTAATTGTGGTCGCACTAATATGCGCATTAAAGGTTGGTTAGGTCGTGCTGATCAAACAACCAAGGTTAAAGGAATGTTCGTTCATGCAGAGCAAATAGAGCAAGTGCGAAAAGCTTACCCCGACATTAGTAAAATGCGTTTGTCAGTTACCCAAGTGAATTACAATGACCAAATGCATTTGCAATGTGAGCTAGATACTAAAAATTACTCTGATGCAGATATTTCAGGTGTTATTAAAAACATTGCTACTACATTAAAAAAAGTGACTAAATTAACAGGCTCAATTGAGTTTGTTGCACCAGAGACTTTAGCAGGTGATGGTAAAGTGATTGATGACTTACGACCTATTGGTTGATTAGTTACAAATAACAGGAAAAAAAATGAATAAACAAGCTTTTCAAGATTGCTACCCAGAGGAGTTAAGTCATTGCTTTGGTTGTGGCAAAAATAACGCTCACGGTCATCAGCTAAAAAGTTTTTGGCAACATATAGACAAAGACGAGTTGTTATCTAGTACTACCATAGCTCACCATACCCCTAATGATATCTATACGGCTATTCCAGGTTTCGTTTATGGAGGGATGATTGCTTCACTCATTGATTGTCATGGCACAGGCAGTGCCTCTGCCATGGCCTATCTAAAACATGAACGCGAAATGGGCAGTTTACCAGCGCTACGCTTTGTTACAGGGGCGTTGAATGTTAGTTATTTAGCGCCTACGCCACAAGGTGTTGAATTAGAACTAGTTGGGCGCTTTAGCGAAGTGAAAGAGCGCAAAATTATCATTGAGATAACTTTGTCTGCTAATGATGTTATTTGTGCAAAAGGGCAGGTGATTGCTGTGCTAATGCCTGAAAGCATGATTAATTCAAATGGTACAGGTAGCTAACAGAAAAGTATTACCTACTTTAAGTGGGGCATTTTACTTTTCCACTTGGAAAAAATTTTTTGGTAAGTGCCATCTTGATGGATACTGGCTAAGTTTGTTGTTAGTTTTTCTATAATATTACTGTCAGTGTTAATGTTACAGGCTAGAAAAAAGTCAAGTGGTAAGCTTTTTACTTCAATAACACGCTGCAATAAATCTACAGAAATACCAGATAGTTTAGCTCTGTGGGGGATAGTTATATCATCGGCAACAATAAAGTCAATTTCAGGTCTAGTTACTAGTAAATTTATTAGTGATTCACTATGATGTAGCACATATAAGTTTTCATTTTCAGTTAAACCAATATCTAACATACCAGTATGGGTAGCGTCATTTTTATTAACTGCGGTAGTGTAATTTTTTAAATCATCAATACTTTTCACTTCGCTGCCATGGACATTGCTCTTTAATGACCAAATAACAGCATTGTTTTTTTCTGTTACTGGACCTATCCACTTAAACAATTTTTCTCTACTGGGTATTCTTGCGATAGAAAAAATACAATAATTGCTTTTTTTTAATGCCAAGTTATAGGTTCTTACCCATGGGTATAAGTTCAAGCTGTAATTGATCTTGGCGCGGAGTGCTACTTCTAAAACAACCTCGGTAGCAAAACCGATAATTGAAGAGTCTTCTTTTATTATTTGGTAAGGAGGTAAGTGTTCGGTAACAAAAGTGACTTCTGCTTGGTTTGCAAAACAGTTGTTGTTTAAAAAAAGCACTGCAAAAAAGGAAAGAGTATATTTGTTCATAAAACTTGATATACAGCCAAGTCATTGAGTTTATATATTGAGCATAACTTGTTTTGTTTAAGCCGCCAATTTTTTGTTGTATTACCCTTTATCAAAAGTTAAAAGTTTCCATAGACATGTAACAAATTTGCAGTAAGCGTGTAAAAAAAATGTATCGTAATGACTGTTGAAATGTTTCATCAATACTAATGAATTTTATGTGATATAAATCAATAGATTTTGATTTAGAAAATGTTTTAATCACATATTTAATTTTATTGAAGTAGAGATACATTGTGGTTGAAGAAAAAGTAAAATCGATAATTGATAGTTTATCTCAATCTACTTCCGATGACTTTATCGAAACTATCTGTTTATCTTTAGCAACAGCCATTAAGGCTGATTTTATTTATGTCGCTAAATTAAATAATGCTCAAACAATAGCAACAACCCTTTCTGTTGCATCTCAATGTAAAACCTTAGATAACTTTTCTTATTCTTTAAAATCATCGCCCTGTGAAGATGTTAGTGACGGTGCGGTTTGTACTCATGCAAACAATTGCCAACAAGCTTACCCAGATGACCAGTTATTAGTTGATATGAATATTGCTGGATATGTTGGTGTTCCATTAAAAGATTCAAATAATGAAACGGACTCTATTTTAGTCGCGTTGTATCATCAACCGATAAAAAATGTCTCTGAAGTGACTTCTCTTTTTTTATTGTTCGGCGGCATGATAAAAAAAGAGATGGAAAAACAATCGCTAATAAATGAACTAAAAACAAGAAATGAAATAATTGAAGAAAGCAAAGAAGCTATTGTTGTTTGCGACAAGCATGGCAACATTACTAGTGTTAATAAAGCTTTTACTAGAATTTTAGGTTACAGCTTTAAAGAAGTTGAAGGACAAAACCCGCGCGTTTTAGGCGCAGGGATTAATGATCAAAATTTTTATTATCAAATGTGGCAAGAAATTGAGAATACTGGCGCATGGTCTGGTGAAATTTGGAATAAAAAGAAAAATGGTGAAATTTTTCCTGAATGGTTATCTATTAATACTATTTGTGATGAGAACAATGAAGTTTCACATTATGTAGCCTTCATTTTTGATTTAACGAAACAAAAAGAATCAGAAGCCAAAATTTTCAAACAAGCCAACTTTGATTTACTTACAGGTATTACTAATCGATTTTCATTTCTAGAAAAGCTCTCACACGCTATCACCACAGCACAATTAAATAATACTAAATCTGCTATTCTTTACATGGATTTAGATTTATTTAAAGAGATCAATGATATTTATGGTCATGATTTCGGGGATGAGCTATTAATTCAAACATCTAACCGTTTAAAAAGTTACATAAAATCAACCGACTCAGTTGCCCGAATTAGTGGTGATGGTTTTGCCATTCTGCTTAATGATATTGAAAATAATGAAGTTGTAAATAATATTGTCACTCGTATTTTAGTTGGTTTTAGTAAACCTTTTAGCATTAAAAATGCAATATTACGTTGTACATTAAGTTTAGGTATTGTCGATTTTTCAAATGATAAGGACGATGCTGGAGAACTGATGAAAAAAGGTGAAGCAGCTATGTATCATGCCAAGGATAGTGGCAGAAATTCTTTTAGCTATTTCACTCAAGATATGCAAAACATTGCTCGTAATAAGCTAAACTTAAAGCGCCAATTAATTGATGCGATAAAAAACAGGAAACTTAGCGTTGTTTATCAACCTATTGTTTCTATTAGCGATGAAAAAATAAACAAGTTTGAAGCACTAGTTCGCTGGAATAATAATGGTGAGTGGGTCTCGCCAGTAGAGTTTATTCCTATTGCTGAAGAATTTTCTTTGATTGTTGAGTTAGGTGAATTTGTTTTATCTGAAGCTTGTATTCAATTAAAGAAATTAAAGATTCAAGGATTTAATGATATAGTTTTTAATGTTAATCGTTCAATTTATGAAATTCCATTAAACCAAAGTGAGAATGAACACTGGTTAACTATTATCAATCTTCATGGTTTAGAGCCAAGTGATATTTGCTTTGAATTAACTGAAAGTGCTTTAGCACCTGATAAAAGAAATAATGAAGTATTATTTAATCAATTAAAAAATGCGGGTTGTAAGATTGCATTAGATGATTTTGGTACCGGATATTCATCATTAAGTTACCTGCGACGAATTCCTGTGGACTATATAAAAATTGATAAATCCTTTATTACTGATATTTGCACTAATAGTGAAGATAATATTTTGGTGTCTACTATTATCGCTATGTCTAAAGCTTTAGGTAAAGAGGTGGTTGCAGAAGGCGTTGAAACCAAAGAACAACTTCAGTTACTTATAGAGCTAGGTTGTGATTATATTCAAGGTTATTACTTCTCTAAGCCCTTGCCGTCTGAAAAATTACTTAGCTATTTAACTGTTTTTTCATACTCACACCTAATGGAAAGTCAGTGAATTTATTAGATAAATTTCAAAATACAAATAGGCTGTATGCGCTGCTATTATTTCCCGTCATTGGCATTTTGTTATTTGCCGCAATAGGGATAAAGGATAAAGTTCATTTTGTTGGCGAAATGAAACAAATTGAGCAATTAACAAAGTTAACTACCCAAATCACAGCGCTTGTTCATCAAACACAAATAGAAAGAGGGAAAACCTCTGTTTATATGTATAGCCTAGGTACAAAATTCTCAGATGAGTTAAACGCTCAATACCAGCAAACAGATGAAATTCGGGGTACAGTAACTAGGTTGTTAATCGATTTTAATGATCAAGATAGTGAAAACAATTTTCAAAGTCTGATGAAAAGCGCCATTGAAACGCTTGACCGAATATCCGTTGTGCGTCGAGACGCGGTTTCTCTGAATATACCTATGTTAAATGCTATTAACTATTACAGTGATTTGAATGGTAAGTTTCTTAAAATTATTTCTGTACTACCTAGTTTGTCTGACGACAGCAGTATTTCTAGATTAAGTAATACATACTTAAATCTACTAAAAGGCAAAGAAAAAGCAGGCTTAGAAAGGGCTATTATTAGTGGCATATTGACTGCTCATAGCTTTTCTCCTCAATTGTACCTAAAAGCTATTTCTGTATCGGCACAGCAACAAATGTATTTTGACAGTTTTTCTATATCAGCCTTACCTGACTACTTAGCCTTATTTGGTAAAGCCGAATCATCCGAAGATAGCCAGAAAGTAATTAGCATTAGACAATATGTTCAAAGCCAAGTTTTCCAAAGTAAATCTCAAAAAATCATTGATAACTCCACAACATTAGCAATCAATAGTGAACTCGTCTCGATTAGTCCATCAGGTGAGTTCTATCCGGAAATATCACAATGGTTTGAACATAGTACTAATAGAATTAATGATCTAAAAAAGGTCGAAGATGCTATCGCTATAGATTTACTTGCCCATACTCAGCAAGCCAAGTTTGATGCTTTTTATAGCCTGATTTTTTATTCAATATTGGTGCTTATGGCTATTATCATGGCACTTGTTATCCCGATAATATTTAAAAAATTACAGCGAAGTAGAAAAAAATTAAATAAAAATATTAGTGAACTCAATTTGACCAGAGATGAGCTAGTTCAAAGTGAAAAAATAGGCTCTCTTGGGCGAATGGTCGCAGGCTTTGCCCATGAAGTGAATACACCTATAGGAATTGCTGTTGGTTCGGTCAGCCAAATTCAACAAAGCTCTGTTTGTTTAAATGAGTTATTGAAACAAGAAGAAGTTGACGAGCAGGACTTGATTGAGAATATAGATACTATTGTCACTGTGTCTTCTTTAGCACTATCAAATTTAAATCGAGCGGCAAGACTAGTACAAAGTTTTAAACGTACTTCAGTTGATCAATTATCAGAGCAAGCTAGACGTTATAATGTTAAAGAAGTGCTTGATGATGTTATTTTCACTCTTAATAGAAAGTTAATTAATAAGTCAATCAAGGTCGAATTATCTTGCCCTACTGATTTTATTATCTTTGGTCAACCAGGACGATTTGATCAACTCATAACTAACCTTATTATCAATAGTATTGCGCATGCTTTTGACTGTGATACTGCTGATGCGCTGATTACCATTACCCTTGATCGTAATAATGATAACTTAATATGCTTAACCTATACTGATAACGGTAAAGGTATGGAGCCTTCAGGGGTAGATAAAATATTTGAACCTTTTTACACCACTTCACGTACTGATGGTACGGGGTTAGGAATGTATCTTTGTCATAGCATTGTTGTTAATGATATGCATGGTCATATTCGTTGTGATAGTCGCCTTGGTGATGGTATTGTGTTTGAAATTAAGTTTCCATGTCAAGAGGTTATGGGCTTGGAAAATGAAAGTTAGAAAAAAAACCTGAACGATTTTTAGAGTATATTAGTGTCTTACCTGCTGTAGAGAATCATATATGAAGATAGTTAACAGAAATAAAAAACAAAATGATAATTCTGTCCCTACTAAAGTTTTTTCAAGTCGTTATGTCTGGAAAGTTTTAATTGTTGATGATGAAAAAGATATTCGCACCTTAACTAAGATTAACTTAAAAGACTTTGAATTTGATGGTCGGAAACTTCAGTTTCTTGAAGCGGACTCTGCGGCTTCAGCAAAAACAATCTTGGCTGAACATGATGATATAGCACTTGCTTTAATTGATGTGGTAATGGAAACCGATGAAGCAGGGTTGAAGTTAGTTGAGTATATTCGTAACGAACTAAACAGAGACATGATCCGTTTAATTATACGAACGGGTCAACCCGGTATCGCTCCCGAGCGTTACATCATTGATAACTTTGATATTGATGATTATAAAGATAAAACCGAGCTAACTATCGATAAACTTTATACTACCGTTCGCTCGGCAATAAAAGCTTATCGAGAACTTAAAGCCATTGATATGAATAGAATAGGTTTAAGAAAAATTATTGATGCTTCTCCTGAGGTATACCGAATTTCTAAAACGTCTTTAAGTGATTTTTTTGATGGTATTTTGTCGCAAATCATTGGTCTTTGTCATTTAAATGAAAATGCCCTTATTTCCACTATCGACGGTATGGTAGCAACAGTGAACGGCGAAGAAGTTAAAATTGAATCAGGTTTGGGGGCGTTTTGTAATAAAGGTGATAACCGAGCACGTATCGATAATATATCTCAAACCTGTATTGACGTTATTTTACATAAAGAGTCGGCGAAAAACTTACGACAAGGTTCACTCATTTTACCCTTAGTTATTCATGATAATATTGTTGGTTTTGTTTATTTGGAGTCAAATCATACATTATCGTCCGAGGATAAAAACCTTATTGAAGTTTTTACTAACCAATGTGCTACAGCCTTGGAAGCCCTAAAATTACATTTAAATTTAAAAACGGCTTATGGACAAGCCATAGATACATTAGCTGAAGTGGCAGAATTTAAAGACTCAACCACAGGCAAGCATATTAATAGGTTAGGCGCTTATACTGATATTGTTGCACAGGCTATGGGGGTTTCATCAGCAGATGCAGACAGCTATGGTAAAGCGGCGATGTTACACGATGTTGGTAAAGTAGGCATACCAGATAGCATTTTGCAAAAGCCAGGTAAGTTAACCGAAGCTGAGTATGAAATTATGAAGCAACACTCAGAAATTGGTGCTCAAATTTTAAGTCATTCAGACAGTACTAAATTGGCGCAGGGCGTTGCTCTTTATCATCATGAACGATGGGACGGTAAAGGCTATCCTAAAGGTATTCCAAGTGAAGAACTGCCTTTGATAACTCGGATCGTTGCCGTTGTTGATGTATTTGATGCTTTAGTAAGTGAACGTCCATATAAAAAGGCGTGGTCTCATGAAGATGCTCTAGAGGCAATATTGTCAGGCTCTGGTTCTCAGTTTGACCCAGGTGTCGTTGAAGTATTTGTCAAGCTTTACCATGACGGCTCCCTTAATGATATTTTAGCGATGAATTGATAACTAAAAGAATACTTTGATTAATTAACTTCAACTTTAGTAGATGTACGAAAATGAAAATGAAAATGAAAAGAACCCCCTCAGAAGAAAGTAGCACCAAGAATGAAAGAAGAAAACCTTCTGCACCATCACAGTTATTTTACTCTTATTTTTCTTTAGACAGGCATGCACTAAGTGACTTAATTTCAACGAAACAACATTCTGATGACTTCATAGCAACACGTACTAGTTATATAACCATTCGCCTTTGGTTTATGTGCATGTTTTTTTGTTTGTCAGTGCCTGTTTTTTCATTTTTTGATTTTATATTTTTTCCAAATCAAGAAGCCATTTACCTTCTTGCAGCAAGAATAATTCTTTCGTTTAGTCTATTTATGTTGGCAAAAGCACTAAAAACTTGGCCCTTGGTTCGTACAGTTCGTATTGTTATGCCATTAGCCTTCTTAATACCTATGCTATTTTTTGTTGCTAGTATGCTTATTATTAGAGCTATTCCTACCGAAGTTGTGCCTAGTATATTTAGCATGATGCCTTATTTTATTTTGGCCATGCTAGGCTTATTCCCATTAACCATTAGTGGTAGTTTTTTTGTTATTGTTTGCGTGTTTACGCCTTTCGTTATTTTTAAATTATTACTTGTTAACCAACCGTTTTGGTTGTTTTTTAATGATGTTTGGTTGTTTATGCTTTTTGCCGGTATTAGCTTATGGTTGCAAGTAGGGCAGTTATCAATGTTAATGAAACTTTATCGAGAATCAACCGTTGATCCGTTAACAAAACTAATCAACCGCAGAGTACTATTAAGGCTGGCACAAAGAAACCATGAATATCATGAAGTGTATTCGGTTATTATGTTTGATTTAGACCGATTTAAGCGAATTAATGATACTTACGGTCATGCTGTTGGCGATAAAGTGTTGGTTGCTGTTGCCAAAGTGATTCAAAAAGAATTAAGAACCACAGATATTATTGCCCGTTTTGGCGGTGAGGAATTTGTTGCGGTTTTACCTGAAATTAACTTAAAGGCTGCAGAAGATATTGCGAGTAGAGTGGCTATCGCTATTAGTCAGCAGTTTATTACCTTAGATGATAGTACTGAATTAAACGTAACAGCAAGTGTTGGTGTAACCCAGAGAAAACAAGAAGAAGGTATTGATGAAGCCTTAAAACGGGCGGATGATTTTCTGTATTTTGCTAAAGAAAATGGTCGAGATAGAGTTATTTCTGACAATGATTATTTACAAGCTATTGCTTAGATTTTAACTTTAAATTCCATATACGTTTTTCACTCAACTTTATTGAATGTATACAAAATAGTAAATCAATAGGTTTTACTGTTTAATACTGGGCATATATGAATATTATTATTGCTAGTTTAATTAAGTTTACTTTTGTTATAGCAATTTTATTTTCAAATTCAACTTTTGCTAATAACATTGTTTTGAATAAACAACAGACTAAATTAGATTCACGTTATCAATATACTTATAATTTAATGACTTTAATCATTGAAGCAACACCAGACTTTGGCCCTTCGGAAGTTGAAACATCTAATTTTTACATGACGAGAGATCGCGCATTAATAGAGCTAAAATCTGGTAAATTAATCAATGTTATGGCTGAAGCCCCTAAACCTGAATGGGATGAAAGTTTACTTGTAATACCAATTCCCATTCGTAAGGGAATTCAAGGATTGAGAGTTTTTATTATTGAAAGTGAAAACAATATCTTAATGCAAAGTATTAACACCTTAGAAGCACTTAAGAATTTACCTACCGGTTCAGGCTCTCATTGGTCAACGAATGTTGCAATGGAAACTGCCGGTTTTGATGTGATAACTGGTTCAAATTATAATGGCTTGTTTGGCATGTTATATAAGGATCGATTTACAACTTTCGGTCGAGGTATAAATGAGGCCTATAAAGAAGTAGGGGTTTGGCAAAAGCAATACCCTAACCTTATGGTTGATAAGCATGTTTTATTACATATTCCACTAGCTACCTACTTTTACGTATCGCCAAAAACTCCCAAGATAGCTAAGCGAATAAAAGTGGGATTACTGAGACTAATAGAAAATGGCTCATTTGATCATTTCTTTTATAGAAGACATTGTAAAGATATACTTAAAGCACAAATAAACAAACGTAAAATTTTTCATATTCCTAACAGTTTGGTCTCCCATAAACGTATGCTCTCCTTAGTTGATGATGATTACTTAATTGATATAAAATCTGATTTTTTTGAAATTTGTCAGCAATATCAGTAGGTTGCTTGGTTTGGCTTTTAAACAATCATTTGTATCTTATACAGATTGGTATTAAAGTTCAGCAAAGCTCCAAGCGATAAAACGGCTTGTTTTTTGTCCTTGCGCCATTTTAACTACTTTTATTTGAGTTACTTTAGCTTTTTTTAAACTTAATTTTATCAATGATAAATGATCTTTCTTCGATACTAAACAGGTAAACCACAATACTTGTTTTTGATAATGTTTGCTTTCTTTTATCATGTTACGAATAAAAGCAACTTCACCACCTTGACACCAAAGCTCTGCTTTTTGTCCTCCAAAATTCAGGGATTCTTTTTTATGGGGGTGATTCCCTTTATTTAAATTTTTCCACTTTCGGTTAGTGCCGGTACTCGCATCAGTTAATGATTTATGAAAGGGAGGGTTACACATTGTCAAATGATAATATTCATTTGGGGTGATTATACCGTCGAAAATATTAGCGTTGTTGTTTTGTAGTCGACAACTGATTTGTTTAGCAATATTTTTATTAGCACGAACGTTAGCACTAGCTGTTTTTATAGAGATGGGATCAATATCTGTAGCGACAAAGTGCCAGCCATACTCACGGGCACCTAAAATAGGGTAAATGCAAGTCGCGCCTGTACCAATATCTAATACGGACACTTTACCTTCTATTGGAATGTTAGTTTCTTTTAATAAATCGGCAAGATAATGGATATAGTCAACCCGCCCAGGAATTGGTGGACATAAGTAACCTGTAGGAAAATCCCAGTGTTGAATCTGATAATTCTTTTTCAGTAAAGCACTATTCAAAGCCTTAACAGCATCAGCGTTGCTAAAATCTATTGTTTCTTGCTGATTATGTTTGTTTTGTATAATAAAGGGTGAAAGAGTAGGATGAGCCTTTATTAAGTTTGTAAAGTCATAACCATGTCGATGTTTATTACGTGGGTGTAATGTTATTTTGGTGATCATTGCTTAGGCTTTTCACCAATTTTAAAGTTGCCATTACTGTTAAACTGCACAACTTGCGAGCGTTTTTTTCCTATTAGAATTGGACCGTCATCCATAAATAAAAAGTTCTTCCAACAACGTGTAAAGATAGCCCATGTGGTTTCAATAATATTGTCTCTACTTGAGCAATAATAAACGACAGTATTATTATCCCAAACAAGATGGGCACTGATTAGTTCAGGTAACTGCTCTTCGCTACTATCCCAGATACCTTCCCACTTTCCTTGATCTAGCCAATTACTTTTATCAAAAGGCCAATCACCTTTTTTGAAAAAATCTGGGTGGTCTACTTGGCGGCTGATAAAAGTATCCCACAATACATTAGCGCGATCTTTTGCCATAGGTTTAATTTTAGTTAAATCTACTTCACTAATAGGGAGGCTTTTGTGTTTGAAAATCCAAGCATTTTTTAATTGTTCTAGTGGGGTGTAACTCATTAGTTAGGCTCAACGATTGCACTAAGGTTTATAAATAGATTATACGGGAGTACTTGCTATTTTATATAAGAAATGAGTTTACTTTTATTAACTAAGTAATGTAAAGGATAAAACATAGCAAAAGAGCTTTCCAAAGGCAGTTGTTTTGTAATGTGGTCGCTGAAGAGAAGTTTTTTTCTGGAGAGGCTAATCTACACTTATTAGTAATACCCAAGGTGTCTCATCTTACAAAGTGGTTTACTTCTTCCTAAAGCGAACCAACTCACCAACTAGCGTAACTTCACCAACCAGGTTTCCAACCATGCACTGGAATTGTTTTTTGTCTTCTAATGCTTCACCTGCAAATTTACTATGAATATTTACCACGGCAATAGCACCGAGGCTTAGTGCCTTTTTTTGCATCGCCAAAATAGTATTTTTAAATGCTCTTTGACAGACATCAGAGGCGTCTTGTAATAATGCTACAGATGTTTCGCTAGAAACCATTTGTAAATACAGACGCTCTACTACAGGTGTTTTCTGTGATTCGAAATAGAGCTCGATATCAGCAATGTAATTTTTGTTAATTTTTACTTGTTCGACTGCAACATCGATTGATAGTAAATGATGAAAATCTTTGGCTACACAGGTTATCGAGAAAATAAATGTTGATAGAATAATAAATGTAATTTTTGTGAGTCTTATTATTGTAAAGATTGCTGGTGAAGCGTTTTTCATATCGAAACCATTTGTTTATTGTAACCGTCTGACTTTGATGTAAACTCGGTAATGCTCACAATTTAAAAGTCAGGTCTAGTATGAATATAAAGGAAAATAGCCAATTAGGGAACTATACCGTAATTCGTAAGTTGGGCAGGGGGGGGATGGCAGATGTTTTTCTCGCATATGATAGTAAGCTAGAACGAGAAGTCGCAATTAAGGTTTTGCCGCCTGAATTTACTCGGGAGCCAGAAAGGCTGACTCGCTTTGAAAAAGAGATAAAAGCGACGGCACAATTACAACACCCTGGGTTAGTTGCCATTTATGAGATGTGTGAATGCATAATCGACGGTGCAAAACTCAACTTTTTTTCGATGAGCTACCTTCCAGGTGGAGAGCTGAAAGACAAAATAATAGAGGGGTTAAGCGAAAAAGAGGCATTGGATATACTCGTACAGCTTGCTGATGCTTTAGGTCACGCCCATGATAGTAATTTAATTCATCGAGATATAAAGCCGCAGAATATCTTGTTTAATAATCTAGGCAAACCTGTTATTTCAGATCTAGGAATAGCCAAATCAACAGATTTAGATGAAACTGTCGTTTCTACCGCTGGTTTAAGTGTTGGTACGCCATATTACATGAGCCCAGAACAAGCCTTGGGCGAAACAGATGTAGATTGTCGTTCCGACATTTACGCACTTGGCATTCTTTTACACGAAATGCTTACCGGTCAAGTACCTTATTCAGGCAACAGCGGTATGGCAGTTGCAATTAAACATATACAAGAGCCGACTCCAGACCTTCCTAAAAAGTACAATCACCTCCAACCACTGTTAGATAAATGTTTGGCAAAGAAAAAGGAAAACAGATATGCCAATACAAAAGAACTCATCGCAGATGTTGCTAATTTTCAACAAGAAAAAGTTTCGACACATAGCCTAACTACTAATGTTAAACCGAAAGAGATCAAATTAATACTCGCTGCCATTTTTAGCCTGGTAATTCTACTGGTAGGCGTGCTTGGCTATTCAAACCAATTTTGGTTCTTTGATAAACCTAAAATAGAATTGGCGTCGAAAAATATTAGTCAAGAAAATGAAAGTGATCGAATTTCCCAGCAAGAAATAGAAAATAAAAATAAACTTGAACAAGCTTCTGAAAAGATGGAATTGGAATATCTTGCAGCACAAAAATTAGAACAAGAAAAAATAGCACAGCAGCAAATTAAGATTGACCAACTTGTCATCGCTACAAAAAATGATATTGAGGCGCTTAGGCTAACAAAACCAGAGAATAATAATGCATTTAGTAAGATAGAAAAAATCAAACAAATTGCTCCAAACCATCAACAAGTTTTGGTTTTGTCGCATCTAATAGCAGAAAAATATGTTGAATTAGTGAATTCTGCCTTAGCTCGCAACAAATTCGACAGTGTGCGAACTTACCTCACTATTCTTTCTGAAATATCGAAAGATAAGGCATTGTTATTAGACCTAAACAGGGATTTTAAAAAGGCGTTGAATGCTTATCGAATAGCATTTATCAAAGAACATGTTGGCCAACTTGTCACTCTTCCTTCTGGTGAGTTTAGCATGGGAAGTAGAGTCATTAAAAAGGAAGTTGTTGCAGATGAAACGCCTTTACACCTAGTTAAAATTAAACAATATAGGCTTGCAAAGCATGAAGTTACTGTAAAGCAATTTAAGAGTTTTGTTGATAAAACTGGCTACGTTACCTTGGCAGAGGAGGAAAATGAAGGATGTTATACGTACAATAAAACGTGGATAGAAATAAAAGGTTATCACTGGGCCAATCCAGGCTTTTCTCAAAAGGAAGACCATCCTGTTGTATGCATTAGTTTCAAAGATGTAATGGCATATATTGACTGGATAAATAAGGAATCTAGCTCTCAGTTCAGGCTTCCTTCAGAAACAGAGTGGGAGTATGCAAGTAGATCAGGAAATTCTTCTTTATATGGCTTTGGTGACTCTATTGACCAACTTTGTAGTTACGCAAACTTTGCCGACGACCCCGATATGATAAATGAATCCAGTAATAGACTAAGCCTAAGTATTTTTTCTCGTTCTGATTGTCGCGATGGCGTTTTGGCAACAACTACAAGTGTCGCAAGCTATAAAGCTAATAGCTTTGGCTTAGTAGACATGCATGGTAACGCATCAGAGTGGACGCAAGACTGTTGGAATGCTGATTACTTAGGAGCGCCAATTAATGGTAGAGCTTGGTTAAAAGGTCGTTGTGATTTACGTGTGATCCGTGGGGGCTCATGGTTCAGCGATGCAAAAGATGTCAGATCAGCTGTTCGAGATAAGAATGTGCAGTTCAATAGAGACAATGTTACTGGTTTTAGGTTAGCCATTGATATTGATTAAAAGGACTGGTGATGAAGAGTAATATACTTACAAAAAGCTAGTCAATAATTTGCTGAAGAGAGTTGTATCCATTTATAACGCTCACTTTTATTAAGAGGTTACCCTCAACAAAAGAATCACGGAGAATACCTTGAGTTTATTGTTTTACTATACTTTTCTAGTTGGTTATATTTATAAGTGAGTTATACTTTACTAGCATTTAGTATAAATTTTTCATCTTTAAACCTTCGCTTATAATTAACATTGAGTAATGATTATCGTTTTAAAACATGAAAAAATTTTTGGCAACCAACAAGTAACGTTCCTCATAAAGGACTGAAAGTGAATTTGAATTTTGAAGGCTATGAAATCATTGAAGAACTTGGTTTTGGTGGTATGGCAACCGTATATAAAGCTAAACAACTAAAACTTGATAGAATGGTCGTCATTAAAACAATGAAGCCAGCTCTTTATCAAGATGAAAGTTTTCGTGAAAGGTTTGTAAGAGAAGCTAAAATTTCTGCCAAATTGTCCCATCCTAATATTGTTCAAATTTATGATGTAGTTGTTCAAGAGACTGCTAGCTATTTATCTATTGAATACATTGATAGTGGCGATTTAGGTGATCGATTAACACAATCGATAGATATGGAAAACGTTTTCCATCTTGTGAGTCAAATAAGTAGTGCACTAGATTATGCACATAATAAAAATGTTATTCATAGGGATGTTAAAACAAAGAATATACTTGTTCGTTCCAATGGTTCATTTGTTTTGGCTGATTTTGGGATAGCTAAAGCAGTAGACATGGGCACTCAGATGACAATGGATGGAAGTATTGTTGGCTCTCCCAAATATATGAGTCCAGAACAAGCGAAAGGTAATCCTGTTGATTCTAGAGCTGACTTTTATGGTTTTGGCATTGTATTGTTTGAAGTACTCACCGGTAGTGTTCCTTTTGATGGGGATTCTTCTGTAGCCGTTGCTTTGAAACACTTAAATGAACCTGTACCTCAACTGGAGGGAGAACTTCAAGCTTTCAACCCATTTTTTAAAAAAATATTAGCAAAAGAAGCAAATGAAAGGTATGCCAATGGGACAGAAGTTGTAGAAGGTTTTTGGGATTGTTTACAAAATATAAATGAACAAACAGTTATTCATAATATATCTGAAAAAAATTCTTTTTCATCATCATACTTGAATACATCATATAGCAACAATTTCAGTTCTCAACAAATATCAAGTTCGGTCAGTAAAGTTGTAACCCCAAGTCGGTTTAAGAATAGTAAGGTAATGGGGTTATCTGTATTGGTTGTTGTTATTTTGGGATTAGTAGTATCAATTTTCATTCAACCAGACAATAAACTACAAATTCAACAACAACTTACATCCGCATATAAATTGCTGCAGTCAAATCAACTGGCGAAATCGCTTGTGCAATTTAAGAAAGTATTAGAGCTGGACAATTCTAACGAAATGGCTCATGAGTCAATAAGATTAACCAAAGAGATATTTGTTAAAGATCTTAAAACTGAATTATTATCTAAAAATTATGCTCTTGTGGAAAACAAAATCGCTTTACTCGAGAATAGATTTAACGATGACGAAGCAATACAAGCGATATTATTGGAGTTACGTAAATCTCGAACATTAAACGATTTACAACAAAGTAATTTTGAAAAATATGCTCAGAGTGAAACATTGTTTAATTCAGCATACGAGAATAATAATTTATTGCTTCCAGTAGAAGATAATGCTGCAAAACATCTCGCAGACATGATTATTCTTCAACCCAAAAACCTTAAAATTAAGAGTTTAATTGAAACATTAAAAAATGATATTCTCTCAGTTGTCAGAAAAGAAGTCACAACCAATAACTTAAATGGGGCATCACAGCTTATAACATTATTTGAAACTAGGTATGGCTCATCAGAGGAACTGATTGAAATAAAGCACTTGTTAACTGACAAATATCAATTTTTAGCGGAAGTAGAGTCTAATAATAAACTTAAATTCCAAATGATTAAAGATATTGATATAGAGTTAGTTCAACTAGGAAAAAACCTCACCACCGTGCAACAAATAGACACATATTTTGGAAGGTATCAGGATTTTATTTATTCGGGCGGTAATGCGAATAAATATCAAAGTATTGTACAGTCGGCAATCATTGAATTAACTAAACATTTAACTAATCAACCACTAGAAAATTCAAATTTTAAAGAATTAGATAAATTATTTACTTACGAACTAGTCATAAAACAACTAGGTTCGTCAATTGAACTAAAAGAATTTTCTTCACTTCTAAAGAGTAGGAAGCATGATCTTAAAAGCGCTAATTCTTTGTTGGATAAATTGTCGGATTTTGATATTGAAAAAATAGATAATATTAAAGAAGTTGAAAATTACTATTCACAGTTAAATCAGCTTCTTTCATTAAGTTTTCATCAGACTTTGGTTAATCGCAAAAAAAATAAATTTATCGTTCAAATAGAAGAACTAGTAAAAAGTAATATTGTTGGAGGTAATATCAAATTTGCTTCACAATTAATTAATTTTTTTGAAAAGGAAAATGTCGTAGCAGATGTCACTAAGTGGCAACTCATGCTCGAACAACGGAAAAATCAACTAAGTAAGCAACAAAATCAAATCAAGTTAAGAAAAGCTAATCAAATAGAGGAAAAGGTCAATCAACTTATATTGGCTGGTAATGGTTTATTACCGTATGAAAACAGTGCGTTGTCCGTTCTAGCAAATGCAAATGTCAATAAAGATTTAAATTCTCAATTAGTTTATACGCTTGTTGATGAGATTTACTTAGATGTCTTTCAAAAATTAAAAGCGTTAATTGCAATAGATGAATATGAAAAGCATGTAAGTTTGTATGCGAATGTTTTAACCGCGTTTGACATTTTGTCACCAACAGGCTCTATCAAACACGATATAATGTCTCAATCAAAGGCTTATAAATTACGACATAAAAATGCTGTCCAAATACAAACTAAAAAGGATAAGTTGTTTTCAGATTTGTCATCACATATTAATCAGGGTGAAATAGAGCGCTCTATAGATACAATGGATAGAATTAAGGGGTTTAAGCAAGCCAATATACCAAGAGAGGAAATTAAAGATTTAGAAAGTAGAGTAATGCTACTTTTAATTAATAGGTTAGACTTTAGAATAGAAAACAAAGAAAAAAAGAAAGCTCAGCAATTAATCAACAGAGCATTGATTAGCTTTGTTAACAATGAAGAATTGCTTACTAAAAAAAGAGAAATAGATAAAATAAAAGATAAAGACATCAAATTGATCGGTTTTTAGTCTTTTTGTATATAATCATGACACGTCGCCAAACAGAAGTTGTGACGACGAATTATTAAGTGTTTTATTAGTTTTATGGATTGACGTTACAATATATAAACTAAATTTGCTGATACCGTTGTTATATTCCATTCAGAGTCAAAAGATGAATCATTAATTACACCTAACCCAGGGAACTCACCGATTCCGGCTATGTAGTTACTATCATAGTCAAATAGTCTTGCGTTGAAACCTATACCGTATTTCCACTTCTCTGAGATGCTTCCCTGCCATGAGATACTATAACTAAAACCAGTTGTGTCTCCTGTAGTAATTAAGCCGGGTAGATCAACTTCATAAAAATTGTCACTGTATGATGAATCTAGTGATGCATATGCAATAGAGGCATTGATCGAACCACTTCCAACAGCATAGCTATAACCCACACCTGCATAAAAACCAAGTTCTTCATATTTTGAAACATATATACTTGGTTGACCAAACTGAGAAAACAATGACTGATTTGAAAATTTGAAGTCATTATTCAAATAGCCAGCAAAAACACTTATATTATCACTTACAGAATAAGCTAAATTGATATCAGTGTTTTTTATTTCTAATTCAGATTCACCAAATATTTCATTAAACGTAATAGTTGGATCTGAAAATGGTCGCTCTGTGGAAATTTTTAAAGTCCACTTTTCAACTTGGGCAAGTGCGCCAATCTTAAGTGATTGATAAGTTACTTTGTCTCCACCAAATTGATGGGTAGAGAAATCCAATTCATTTGCAGTAATACTCACCAAGGGAGCAAATATAATATTCGATTCTGCATTAACATATGATGACAAAACAAGGGAGCTAAAAACGATTGATTTTATTATTTTTTGTGTATTTTCCATGAAAAATTCCTTTTGTATACTATTACAATATATTTTTATTATTTAAGGTACTTCAAACAACATTTTCTGCAGAACGTAAATTCTAAACACGAATGATAGCGTAAAAAATTGTTCGTAGTGTTAGTTTGATAATGTAGTAAATGTTTCTTTTTTAAGCTAAACATATTTATGATAGTAATCAAATATAATATATGCAAATATAATCGTATAAATGTATTATTCGAAAACCCGATTATTAATTAGATAGTTAGCTGATTTTTCTTCATGACTTGTAGTGTTCTGTTGAGAGAAATACGAGTATTCAGGCGGGTAACAAAGTTTAGCATTTGTCGTAGTAAAGATCTTGCTAAGCATAATGCGGCTTTCGAACTTAAAAAATATATGTTCCTACACTAGGTAAGCTTGAACATGGAAAAGCCAACCCGAAGTAGTGCAAGATTATTATAGCAATCGATATGATGCTTAAATCAAGTATACAGCGTATCTTACTGGTGAAGAGTTAAATCTTTTAAAAATGATTTGAAAATTGTAAATATTGGCAGAATATTATGTATGGGCGCATTACTGCTGAAGTTTTATGATAATGAAACTTTGAGTATCTACATGCACAAAGTAAAAATCTAATTGATTTAATTATTGCTCTATTAACAACCCGTTAAATGAGTTTTAGGCAACTTTGGGAGCTTGCAAAAATGTCAAAAATATTAATAACAGCATTCGAGCCTTTCGGACTAATCAGAGGGAAACTACTCAATAAGAATGCTAGTAAAGAAGTTATCGATCTTGTAAAAGACAACCTAATACATGACGCAAATTTTGAAATTATTAGTGTAAATGCCCAAGGAGAGAAGCTACTATGCGACAAGTTAAATTCATATAAACCGACAGGCGTAATATGCATGGGTGAAAACTTGCTGCAACATGGTTCTTCGATCCACATCGAGCCTTATGCGATTGATTCGCCAGTTTCCACATTGACTCTGGGAGGGATTAATAAAATTGAAAGGTCTAGTTTCGCAGAATATGCCATCGAAAAATTTAATCAGACGCAAGATTCAAAAATTGGAACGTATTATTGCAATCGGGCATACCTGTGTTCCCTGAGATGGTGTGAAGCGAATGGTAGTCGCCCCGTGGTTTTTGTCCATGTACCTGTTAGTGGTTCACGCAATGTTCATGGTAAGCAAATACTGAAGCTTGTGTCACTTATGAAGTCATACCTAAATAATTAGCTGTAAAAATATTATGAAGTGCGTTTTTGAGCCAGTTATCAATAAAATGTCTAAGAAGGCTATCAAACTTCCTATCATAGCCTTGTTAGTCTAATTTAGCCGTTTATGTTTGGCATTGTGTTGTTGTGACTAACAAACAAAGTTAAGTTACCTTTCTTAGTCTCAAGTAGTTACCTTGTTAGGTTTATAACGAACTCTAATATGGTCGTTGCTGGACTCGCTGTTTGTTCTTAGTGCTTTGCTTTATAAGTGATTTTGTTTGCTTTGTTTTTAACTGTATTACTAATATTTATAGTCGCTTGTAATTACATTTCATGAGAAGGTAGTGATATTACAAGTAAAATAGAAATAAATGAATTTATTCAGTCACAGTTTACTGCTTGCATGCAAACACTGGACGAACTTCCTCGCCCAGGTTAACGAATAGTTATTTGTATTTTAGACTTGCTGATAAGTTAAAAAGAAACTTTTAAGCTTCTCTAGCGCCGGTATTAATTCATCTACATGGGGTAAAAAAACCAACCTAAAGTAATTTTTTTCTTCAATATTAAAAGCACTTCCATGAACAAGAAGTATTTTTTCTTGTTTAAGTAAATCTAAAACCATTTTCTCATCATTGGTAATATTAAATTTTTCTGCATCTACCTTAACAAATAAATATAATGCCCCCATCGCGGGATGGCATGATAAACCATCTATTTCATTAATCATTTTAGCAGCCACATTACGTTGTTTTAATAAACGTCCATCGCCTGTAATTAATTCATTAATACTTTGATAGCCACCTAAAGCTGTTTGAATAGCATGCTGACAGGGTACATTGGCACACAAACGCATTGATGCTAATATATTAAGACCCTCTAAGTAATCTTCAGCATGAATTTTGGGGCCTGAAACAACCATCCAACCCGCTCTAAATCCAGCTATGCGGTAATTTTTAGATAAGCCCCCCATGGTAATTATCAAAACATCTTGAGCTAGTGATGCTGTTGGAATATGTTTGGCTTGATCGTATAAAATTTTGTCATAAATTTCATCACTAAAAATAATTAAACTATGCTTTCTAGCGAGTTCAATTATACCCTGAAGAATTTCTTCGGGGTAAACAGCACCTGTTGGATTATTAGGATTAATTAAAACGATGGCTTTAGTTTTATCAGTGATTTTATTTGCCATATCCTCTAGATCAGGGTACCAGAGGTTTTCATCATCACAAACATAATGGACAGGGTTACCACCAGACAAAGCTACGGCAGCGGTCCATAACGGATAATCGGGTGCGGGAATTAATACCTCATCGCCATTATTCAACAAACCTTGCATCGCCATAACAATAAGTTCGCTAACACCGTTACCAATGAAAATATCATCTACACGAACATCTTTAATTCCTTGCTGCTGAAAATATTGCATTACGGCAACACGGGCAGAGTAAATTCCTTGAGATTCGCTATAACCTTGTGAGCTAGGTAAATTGTGTATAACGTCTTTTAAAATGTCGTCAGGAGCTTCAAAACCGAAAGGGGCAGGGTTACCTATATTTAATTTAAGAATTTTATGACCTTCATCTTCAAGGCGTCGCGCCTCGGCTGCAATTTGTCCTCTAATTTCGTAACAAACGTTGTTTAATTTAGATGACTTTATTATAGCTTTCATGATGAATGTGCTTCTTTTATGTATGGAGTTAGGATAATTGCCTATTGTTGCTAAAAATGATGTATTTTGAAACAGTTACTTGCAACTTTTTTCTTTCAAATTAATTATTTTTGCATATGCTAATAAATATAGAGTAAAAAATAGCAAAAGAGGCGCTTTTATGGCATTACCCTTACTTTTATTAGGTGCAGCAGCATTGTCAACTCTTGCTGTTCAAGAATTATCATCTGACAGGAAAAACACCCTTCGAAAACGAAAAAGTAGTAACGAAGTTCAATCTTTAGAACATTTAGGTAAATATGACTCTCCAGTTGCTACATATCCAAGTGATTTATTACTCAGCATGGAAAGTGGTTATGCAATTGAAGTACAACCTAAAGTCGGTGCTATTGTTTGTTGTGGTTTAGGGCGAATATTAGATCATACGGGTATTTATATTGGTGATAATACTATTGTAGAGCTGTCTGGGAGTGGTTTAGTAAAGGCTATATCGATGAAGCGATTTTTATCTGAACGATCAGGGAAACAAATATTTATTGCATGTGACTCGAAGACTCAACCATTAGTTAATGATTTAGCGGCAAAAAAGGTCACAGAACAGATTTTTAATTATTACGAATATGATGTAATAAATAACAACTGTCATCGTTTTATATGGCAATGCTTTGCTCAGCGCGATGAAGATATAAGTACTTTTAAGTCCCTAAATTATAAAATAGCTGAATATTATAATAGAGTAATATATTGGGATGTCTGTAAGAGTTAATATTTTTACTTTAAAAACTTTATTGGGCTGTAATATTTTTGTCATAAAGAAAAATGTAAAAGGGCAAATAGCCCTTTTACATTTTCATAAAAACAGATGTTTTATTTAAACAAGGACATCACGTTTTCAATGTTAATTAAGGATTTTTCACCGGTAATTCTATTCTTTACTTCAATTTGTTGGTTATCTAAGTTTCGCTCACCGATAATAAGTAACAAGGGAGTACCTATTAATTCATGGTCAGCAAACATAACACCTGGGCGTTCCTTTCTGTCATCGAACAATACTTCAATATTGGCATCAAGTAACTGTTGGTATAACTTAGCAGCTGTCTCTTTAACGCGAGCTGATTTAGCCATATTCATTGGCACAATAGCAACTTGAAACGGCGCAATAGCTTCAGGCCATTTAATACCATATTTATCATGATTTTGTTCTATGGCAGCAGCAACAATACGCGATACACCAATGCCATAACACCCCATAGTTAAGGTTTGATTTTTTCCTCCTTCGTTCAATACGGCACATTTCATTGCCTCAGCGTATTTTGAACCTAATTGGAAAATATGACCAACTTCAATACCGCGTTTTATAACTATATTACCTTGACCACATGGACTTGGATCGCCATCAACAACATTACGTAAATCTGCAACGTTACCTTCTGAACAATCTCTTTGCCAGTTAACACCTGTTAAATGCATTTCATTTTCGTTAGCACCACAAACAAAATCACTTAACTGCGCAGCACTTCTATCAACAATCACATCAATCGTTAAACCAACAGGGCCGATAGAACCAGCGTTACAATTTACTGTCGCTAAAATTTGTTCATCACTTGCGAAAGTTAATGGAGTGGAAACTTGTGGTAGATTCTCTGCTTTAACTTCATTCAGTTGATGATCACCTCTAAGTACTAGTGCAATAATGGGTGTTTCACCTTGTTCATTTTCAATACCACAGACAAGTAAGGTTTTAATCGTTGTTTTAACATCAACGTTTAAAGTATCAGCAACATCATCAATGGTTTTAACATTGGGAGTAGCAACCTTTGTTAACTCTTGTCTTGGCTCTGCTCGTTTTTCTACAGGCGCTAATGCTTCAGCTTTCTCAACATTGGCTGCAAAATCGCTAGCATCACTAAAAGCAATGTCATCTTCGCCAGAGTCAGCCAATACATGAAATTCATGGCTGGCATCGCCACCGATAGAGCCTGTATCAGCGAGTACAGGTCGATAATCTAAACCTAAGCGATCAAATATACGGCAATAGGCATCGAACATGATTTGATAGGTTTTTTCCAAACACTCTTGTTCTAAATGAAAAGAATAAGCATCTTTCATCAAAAATTCACGACCACGCATAACGCCAAAGCGTGGGCGAATTTCATCACGAAACTTAGTTTGAATTTGAAATAATGATAACGGCAATTGTTTATAGCTACTAAGTTCATTAGCAACAAGTTTTGTGATCACTTCTTCATGTGTTGGGCCCAAAACGAAAGGGCGCTTGTGTCGATCATTTAATCGTAATAGCTCAGGACCATAATCATCCAATCGTCCAGATTCTTCCCATAAATCAGCAGGTTGAACCATTGGCATTAAAATTTCATTAGCACCAGCACGATGCATTTCTTCTCGAACAATGTTTTCAACTTTTTTTAATACACGTAAGCCTGTTGGTAGCCATGTATATAAGCCTGAAGCAAGATTTCGAACAAGCCCTGCACGTAGCATTAGTTGATGACTAATTACCTCTGCGCTAGCAGGGGTTTCTTTTAAAGTAGACAATAGGTATTGACTGGTACGCATTACTAATATTTCCGAAAAATTCATGTATACGAAATGGTATTTACGCGACATGAAGACAAATAAAGTTTCCGCTATTCTAGCAGGGAGATTAGTGTTGAAAAAGTAATAAATTATAATTTAATTTCAATTGTTGTGATATGAGTCATTATTGACAACATAAGGCAAGTAATAGAATGATTTTTATTCATTTATACTCGGGTTCCCTTCATTGCTAAATTTCACTTTTGTGGAGTGAGTAATTCATCACAAAAAACTTTCATCAATAGCATGTTAATTAACCAAACAAATAATATTATAAAAATAATTTAATTTATGTTTGAGGTTTTTTTAGGGTAAAATACAATCTTAAATCGTCTTGTTCATTCTAACTAGTTTCTTCTGTTTTTTTCTCGCCAAGTTAGTCACTAGTTGCTGAATAACACTTGTTTTCACCAAGTTTACATACGGAAAAAGGTAATGTATTGATAGATATAACATTATTGGCCATGTTTATTCCTACCTTCTTTATGGTTAGTATCACGCCTGGTATGTGCATGACCTTAGCCATGACATTAGGTATGTCAATTGGTATTCGAAATACGTTATGGATGATGTGGGGAGAATTAATTGGTGTAGCCATTGTTGCTATAGCATCAGTAATTGGTGTTTCTGCAATTATGTTACAATTTCCACAAATCTTTGCTGTATTAAAGCTAATTGGTGCAAGTTATCTGCTTTATGTTGGTATTAACATGTGGCGTTCAAAGGGCAAGTTAGCAATATCACTAAGTAATGATTCAGCTAAAAGTGTTAGTAAAGGTAGTTTATTTAATCAAGGGTTGATTACTGCAATTGCTAATCCTAAGGGCTGGGCATTTATGATCTCACTACTACCGCCTTTTATTAATAAGCAATATGCGTTAACTCCTCAGCTATCGGTATTAGTTGCAGTAATTTTGGTTTCAGAGTTTACCTGTATGATGTTATATGCAACAGGAGGCAAAACAATAGGAAAAGTATTATCGCAACAAAGTAATGTAAAACGTTTAAATCAGATATCCGGTACGTTAATGATTGCTGTTGCTTTGTGGCTAACGATCAGCTAATTATTTGTCTTTCATCTTATATTCACTTTCATAGTGGATGAGTTATTCAACGTTATAAAGAACTAAATATGACAATAGATTTAATTAAAGCAGATTACAATAATGAACAGCATGCTAAAGATTTAATTATGCTATTAAACTCTTATGCACTTGATCCTATGGGCGGTGGAGAGGCTCTAACTAAAAACGTTCAAAAAAACCTTGTAGCAACATTGGCTAAACGAGATGATGTTTTTACAGTGCTTTGTTATGTTGATGGCGAAGCCGCAGGCATTATTAATTGTGTTGAGGGTTTTTCAACATTTAACTGTAAACCCCTAATCAATGTTCATGACTGCGGTGTGTTGGCAAAATTTCGAGGCCTTGGCATCAGCTTGAAAATGTTTGAGGAAGTAGAAAAGATTGCTATTGAAAGGGGTTGTTGTAAGTTAACCTTAGAAGTTTTACAAGGTAATACAGTTGCTAAAAATGCTTATGAAAAATTAGGATTTTCTGGATATGAACTTGATCCAACCCTAGGTCATGCACTTTTTTGGGAAAAGAAATTAAAATAGATTTATTGATATTTGAATATCAAAAAAGCCAGTTGTTAGTGATAACAACTGGCTTTTTGTTTACTTGCATGTCTTACTAAAAGAAAAGCTTACAAGGTTGGCTTTGTCGCTGCAGCAGAGCTTCTGCTAGTCACATCTGCTGAGATAGCACTGCGACCTGAAGTTTGATGAGCCATACGATCTTCATTAGCCATGAAGCTAGTTGGAATGTCGTTAATGGTCGTAATCGTTTCAGTTTTTGTCATAGGTGAAGAAGCATGACCAGATAGACGATTAGCTTTTTTCACTTGTCGAGCTAATTTTTTATCTTTATTAGGTGACTTTTTAGCTGCCTTAGGAGCTGATTTTTTCACTTTAGCTTTTGGGACTGGCTTTTCTGTCGGTTCTTCAACAGCTTCAGTTGTTTCAGCAACATCGGTAGCTTCAACTGATTCAGTAGCTTCAACTGCTTCAGTAGCTTCAACTGCTTCAGTAGCTTTAACTGATTCAGTAGCTTTAATTGATTCAGTAGCTTTAATTGCTTCGGTAGCTTCAACTGCTTCAGTAGCTTCAACTGCTTCAGTAGCTTCTACTGCTTCAGTAGCTTCAACTGCTTCGGTAGCTTTAACTGCTTCGGTAGCTTCAACTGATTCGGTAGCTTCAACTGCTTCAGTAGCTTCAACTGATTCAGTAGCTTCAACTGCTTCAGTAGCTTCTACTGCAGTAGCTTCAACCGCTTTAGTTGTTTCGATAGTCGTTACTGATTCTACGTTAATATCAGTTAATGGCAGATCTTGTTGTACTTCTTCAGATACAACAGGCTTTGTTATCTCTGTATCTACCACTTTTTTAGTCACAACAGGAGCTTCTGTAATAGAGGGCTCTGTTACCGCAGTATCTGGAGCAGGGTATCGTGCTTCAATTGCGTCATTATTGCCTTCAGTAATGTTAACCGCAGACTCTTGTACAGAACCTTCTGGCTTCTTCTCGCGACGTCTACGTTGACCATTCGAACGCAAATGTCTTGGAGAACGTCTATTTCGTGTACGTTCTTCTTTATTAGCAGTATTCTCTTGAGTTACGTCTAGTTCGCTATTATTCACTATGTCTTCTGTACTAATAACTTCAGTAGCCTTGTTTTTAGCTGACAGCTCAGGCTTATTGGTTTTATCTACCTTTGGTGTGTTAGTTACTGCTTCTTGCTCTACCTTCGCTTTGTCAACACGCACTTTTTTGCGGTTAGTTCTGCGTTGGCGACGTACAGTGGCAACTTCTTCTTTAACTGGCTTGTTTTTGTCATGTTCAGGTTTGCGTGGTTGTCCTCTTCCTTTAGCGTTTTGCTTATTAGTTTCATCGCTACGTTCAGGACGGTTTTTATCAACCGTTTTAGCATTACGGTTATTTGGGCGCTCATCATTACGAGAGTTGTTACGCTCATCATTACGATTGCTACCACGGGTATTACGTGAGTTATTGCGACGCTGACCTTGACGGCCACGTTGCTGACCACGGTTATCTTGACGCTTAGGCTTTTCTTCTGCTTTTTCTTCTACAACCACTTCTTCAGCACTAAACAATCCTTTTAACCAAGCAAAAAAACCTGTTGGTTTTTGGTCGGTAGGTACTGATGTATTCTGTGTTGGTGAACTTGTTGCTTCTGATATAGGAGCAACTTTAGGTGCAGCCATCCCTTGGCCCATGGCTTGAATCAAAGGCTCATCGCGTTTTACTGCTTCTTTGTCAAACTTAGGCATTTTAGCTTCTTCAAGCTCAGCTTCTTTAATTGATATGTCGTAACTAGCTTCAGCAACTGTTTCATCCTTTTTAACGCGCAATACTTCGTATTGAGGTGTATCCATATGCGGATTAGGAATGATTAATACACGAACACCATGGTGTTTTTCAATGTGCATTACTGAACGACGTTTTTCATTCAATAAGTAGGTTGCTACAGGAACAGGCACTTGTGCTTGCACATGTTGAGTATTCTCTTTAATGGCTTCTTCTTCCATTAAACGGAGTATAGATAAGGCAAGAGACTCAACGCCACGTACTTGTCCTGTACCACTACAACGAGGGCAAACACCTTGGCTAGTTTCACCGATTGATGGACGTAAACGTTGACGTGACATTTCAAGTAAGCCAAAGCGAGAAATACGACCTAGTTGAATACGTGCTCTGTCTTGACGAACTGAATCACGCATACGGTTCTCAACTTCACGTTGATGGCGAACGGGTGTCATGTCGATAAAATCGATAACAACCAAGCCACCTAAATCTCGTAGGCGTAATTGACGAGCTACTTCTTCTGCGGCTTCTAAATTAGTATTAAAAGCCGTTTCTTCAATGTCACTGCCTTTAGTTGCGCGAGCTGAGTTGATATCGATAGAAGTCATTGCTTCAGTTGGATCAATTACAATTGAGCCTCCAGAAGGTAGGCGTACTTCGCGTTGGAAGGCGGTTTCAATTTGCGTTTCTATTTGATAATGCGTGAATAAAGGTACATCACTATTATAAAGCTTTATTTTACTTAAGAAGTCAGGACGAACAACTTCAATGTGCTTTTTAACGCTTTCGAATGTTTTTGGACGATCAATCAATACTTCGCCAATATCACGACGTAAATAATCACGAATAGCACGTAAAATAAGGTTAGTTTCTTGATGAATTAAAAATGGTGCTTTACGACTCTCAGCGGCATCACTAATTGCTTTCCAGTGATGTAATAATACGCTTAAATCCCACTCTAATTCTTCGTAAGCTTTGCCAACGCCAGCAGTGCGAACAATTAAGCCCATACCTTTTGGTAAATCTAGTTTACTAAGTGAGGCTTTCAATTCCGTACGCTCATCACCTTCAATGCGACGAGAAATACCACCAGCACGAGGGTTGTTTGGCATTAATACGAGATAGCTACCTGCTAGGCTGATAAAAGTAGTCAATGCGGCACCTTTCTGGCCACGCTCTTCTTTATCAATTTGAACAATAACTTCTTGGCCTTCACGCAAGACATCTTTAATGCTAGGGCGGCCTTGAAATGTATAGCCTTTAGGGAAATATTCGCGGGCAACTTCTTTCATTGGCAAGAAGCCATGGCGATCAGCACCATAGTCGACAAAGGCTGCTTCTAAAGACGGTTCAATTCGAGTGATTTTTGCTTTGTAGATGTTTGATTTTTTTTGTTCATGGCCTGGGCTTTCGATATCTAAATCGTAAAGTTTTTGTCCATCAACGAGTGCTACGCGCAATTCTTCTGATTGGGTAGCGTTTATTAACATACGTTTCATAGTTTATGTGACTCATTTGTAGTCACAACACACTAATGCTTAGTACACAAAGCAGTGCAATCTATCTTGATGTAACAGCATACTGTCAACCTCACGGGTGTCATTCTTAGCGTGTCTTCAAACCACGTTAAGCTGTTATAAATTCTGATTGTTTCTAATTCGCTATGATATGACTTATTCAAAAATCATAGCGCTATTGTTTCTTTATGTGCTCAGCGAGTGTGCTGTGTGTACTTACTTGCAGGTTTTAACAAGAATTATTTTGCCTAGCGACTTTTTACACTTTTTGGCTTGTTTACTTGTTAGATGAAAATTGTTTTCTGCAAAGAAAGTAAATTTAAATAAATTGTTTTATGGAGTAGGACTAATATCATTTAATTGATAAAAACTGTTTATGCATTTCCTAACAAGTTACACGCGTTAGTAGTTCAATAGGCCGTACTATTAATGTGTCAGTTATCAATATAATTAGATAATGCATACTAATGTGGCCGCAGTTTGCCTCTTACGTCTCTCTTTAAAACTTCTAAAATTTAATACTTGATTATTTCCTGTATGACAAGTTCTTTACCTAGTAAAGAACTTAGCAAATAATCTTTACCAAGCATTAACCTACCTATTATCCCTTATAAAGTATGATAAGCCAATAAAAAAACAGATTAAATGTCAAAATGCAGTAAAAAAAGTATGGTAAACTGCACGCCATGAAAGAATTTATGTCAGATAAACGCCAAGCCATGTCACAAAAACCATTTAAACAACCAGAGATGCAAAAACCAGTCACTGAAAAAAGTCAAGATGACGATAGGCCTAAAGTACGCTTTATCACTATTGATGCTGAAGATGCGGGTCAACGAATTGATAATTTTTTATTAAGAACACTAAAAGGTGTGCCAAAAAGTCATTTATACCGCTTAATGCGTAAAGGCGAAATACGGGTAAATAAAAAACGGATTAAACCTGTTTATAAATTAGCCGTTGATGATGTTTTGCGCATAGCACCTATTAGAGTATCGGAAAAAACAGATAATGTCTCAACGGGTTTAACTATTGTAGCAAACCTTGAAAAGCAAATATTGTTTGAAGATGATAGGTTAATTGTAATTAATAAGCCGTCAGGGATGGCTGTTCATGGTGGTAGTGGTTTAAGTTTTGGTTTGATTGAGGCACTTAGAGCATTGCGTCCAGATGCTCGCATGTTAGAGCTAGTTCACCGACTTGATAGAGATACCTCTGGCTGTTTAGTAGTTGCTAAAAAACGTTCTGCATTGCGTCACTTACATGAGCAATTACGTAATAAAAAAGTGCAGAAATTTTATCATGCTTTAGTGAAAGGTCATTGGCCAACAAAATTAACACGCGTAACCGAAGGGTTAAAGAAAAATGACCTTAAATCAGGTGAGCGTGTAGTTGTTGTTGATAATATTAACGGTAAAGAATCAGAAACGCGATATAGAGTATTGGAACGTTATCGTGGTGCAACCTTAGTTCGTGCGTTTCCTGTTACAGGTCGAACGCATCAAATACGTGTTCATTGTCAGGTTAGCGGCCATTCTATTGCGATGGATGCAAAATACGGGCATGAAAGTTTTGATGCTGATATGAAAAGCAAAGGCTTGAAACGCTTATTTTTACACGCGGCTAGTATTGAATTTACTCATCCTAAAACAGAAGAACGATTAAAAATAGAAGCACCGCTTGAACCAAGCTTAGAAAAATTACTGACTAAATTAGTGAGAGAGTAGAGAATAAGTATGCAGCATTATAAGTTAGTGATTTTTGATTGGGATGGCACCTTGATGGATTCAGTTGATCGTATTGTTTCTTCAATGCAATCAGCAGCAAAAGCCGTTGGCTTAGCAATACCGTCAAATGATGCAGCAAAACAAATTATTGGTCTAAGTATCCCTGAAGCATTAAAGGAGTTGTTTGCGGGCATTACCGATGAGCAAATTGAAACAATGCGTTTGCAATATAAATATGAATATTTAGAAGGTGACACAACACCAACACCTTTATTTGATGATGCGATAAATTTGCTTACCCAGTTAAAACAAGAAAGGAAGTTGCTGGCTGTGGCTACAGGCAAGGGCAGAGAAGGCTTAAATCGAGTGCTACAGGTGAGTGAAACAAATGGTTTTTTCCATACTACGCGTTGTGCTGGAGAAATGCCGTCAAAACCTGATCCAGAAATGTTAATTAGTATTTTAGCTGAATTAAATATCGCCTCGCACGAGGCATTAATGATTGGTGATACTAGCCATGATTTAAAAATGGCTCAAAATGCGGGTGTTGATAGCATTGGTGTAACTTTTGGGGTGCATAATAAAGAAGTACTTGAACAATATGCACCTAAAGCAATTGTGGGCTCTTTAAGTGAGTTACATCAGCTATTGCTCGGCTAATGTATCTAAGCCATGGTGTTTAAGTAACGCCACTAATTTAATTAATGGTAAACCTATTAATGTATTAGGATCATCACCTTCAAGTTTTTTAAATAAGCAAATTCCCAACCCTTCACTTTTAAAACTACCAGCACAGTTATAGGGTTGCTCTGCTTTTAAGTAACTTTCTATTTCTGCTTGCGAGAGTTTATTGAAATGTACAATAAAAGGCTCTACTAATGATTTTACCGTATTGCTTGAATTGTCAAATACGCATAAACCTGTATAAAAGGTGACGCTTTTATTACTAAATTTGGAAAGTTGTTTTACGCCATTTTCAAAATTATGAGGCTTTCCGAGAATCTCACCATCACAAACTGCTACTTGATCAGAACCGATAATAAGCGCATTAGGAAATTCATCAGCAACCGCTTTGGCTTTTTCAATGGCCAAACGTTCAACAAGTGCTTGTGGAGTTTCTTCTATTAAAGCTGTTTCATCAATATTGGGTTTAGCACACTCAAAGGGTAAGTTAAGTTTTTCTAAAATACTTTTACGAAAAGGGGAGGTAGAGCCTAAAACTAAAGTTTTCATGGTGATCCTTCTAATTACATAAAATTGTTCTGTGTGGCGAACAATTAAGCAAAAATTAATATATATCTGCTATTATTGGGTCAATCTATAGATTTTAAATGAAATAAGCTAATTTTCTTTTGACACTTGCCTCTATGGGCTTTATTATGCGCGCCTTATGCAGAATCTTAAGCTTCCGATAACAATTAGTCCAACCCGAAGTGCACAACGTAGACTTGTGTGCCAAGGTGTGTTTAAAGTATCGGAAATGACTAGACTGCTTGCTGTTAGCGAAATACGTAGCGAGCATGTTCAAGTTAGTGTTAAGTTTGATGTGGATGAACGTGGTTTGACAGTAATGTCTGGCACAGCATCGGCATTAGTTGCATTAACTTGTCAGCGGTGTAATGAACTTTTTGATACTGAATTAAAAGTAGATTTTACTTTTAGTCCGGCAAAAAATGAAGAAGCTGCTGAAAAAATTCCGTCATATTATGATGTAATAGAATTAAATGAAGATGGTGAAGTAAACTTGCGTGAACTAGTGGAAGAAGAGTTATTACTCGTGATTCCATTAATTCCAAGGCATGAAATCGAAGACTGTTCAGCTGATGCTGATAGTGTTTGGGGTGAATTGCCGGAAGAGCTTGAGAAACCGAATCCATTTGACGTATTAAAACAACTCAAATAGTTAAACCGCATTTAGCAATTTAACTAATAACCGATTTAGGAGTAACTCATGGCAGTTCAAAAAAGCAAAAAGTCTCGTTCAAGACGTGGCATGCGCCGTTCACATGATGCTTTAACAGCAGAAAACTTATCAGTAGATCCAGTATCAGGTGAAACGCACCGTCGTCACCATGTAACAGCTGATGGATTTTACAAAGGCGTTAAAGTAATCGCTAGTTAAGCGACTTTACTTTAAGCTATCTATTTAAAGCTAATAAATTTACGCTTGAATAGTCAAAAAGTTCTAACCCTTGCGTTAGATGTTATGGGGGGCGATAAAGGCCCTCTTATAACAATTCCCTCTGCAATAATGGCAATTAAACATCTGCCTAATTTGCACCTAATTCTTTGTGGTGATGAAGATATCATTACAACAGAGCTTGCACGATCAAATATTTCCAAGCAAATTTTAGCTCAACATAAACAATTATCTATTTTTCCGACCACTGAAGTAGTTGAAATGGATGAAAAACCAGCTTTTGCCCTGAGAACTAAGAAAAACTCATCTATGCGTAAAGCATTAGATCTTGTTCACGATGGCAAGGCTCAAGCATGTGTGAGTGCAGGAAATACTGGTGCTTTGTTCTCTATGGCTCATTTTGTTTTAAAAACATTGCCCGGTGTAGAGCGACCAGCATTAATTTCTTCATTACCTACTCATGATGATGATAAGCATGTGTTTATGCTTGATTTAGGAGCTAATGTTTTTTGTGATTCACATGTGTTATATCAGTTTGGTGTGATGGGCTCTGTGATGGCTGAGCAAGTTGATGGTATTGAAAATCCTCGTATCGCGTTACTGAATATGGGAGAGGAAGCTATCAAAGGGAGTGATCATATAAAGCAGGCTGCGCTTGAGTTAACCGAAAATAAAGATATAAATTATATTGGTTTTATTGAAGGTGGAGATATATTCTCTAATAAAGCTGATGTTATTGTGTGTGATGGGTTTGTAGGCAATGTAGCTTTAAAAACTTGTGAAGGCGTTGCACGATTAGTGTATGAAAAATCTAAAACACTTTTTAGACAAAATATTTTAATTAAAATATTGGCTTTTATTCTCAAGCCTACGTTAAAAAAAATATTTAAATCAACGAACCCCGACCAGTATAACGGTGCAAGTTTGATAGGATTACGCGGTATTGTGGTTAAGAGCCACGGTAATGCAAATTCTAGTGCCTTTTTTTCTGCCATTATGGAAGCAGTGAAAGAGGTTGAGCGACAAGTGCCCGAAAAAATCAAGAGCTCTTTAGAACAAGGCTTGTCGCCCCAATAATATTTAACACTATTGTTTACATGTGTTTATAAATAAAAGAGTAAAAAATAAAAATGAATAATATATCATCACTAGGCAAGTTAGCCTTCGTATTTCCAGGTCAAGGTTCGCAATCTGTTGCGATGTTGAATGACTTTGCCCAAAATGAAACAGTACAAAACACCTTCAAAGAAGCATCAGAAGCTTTAGGTTATGACTTATGGCAATTAGTTGCCGAAGGGCCAGCAGAGAAACTTAATCAAACCAATCATACTCAACCTGCTTTGTTAACAGCAAGTGTTGCTTTGTGGCGTGCTTGGCAAGAAGAGTCTAATGTTATGCCTACTATTCTAGCGGGTCACAGTTTAGGTGAGTATTCAGCACTTGTTTGTGCAGGTGTAATTTCATTAATAGATGGTGTTAAATTAGTCGAAAAACGTGGCGAATACATGCAAGAATGTGTTCCAGCAGGTGTCGGTGCAATGTCTGCTGTAATTGGCTTAGACGACCAAGCTATTATTGATGCTTGTAAACAAGCAGAAGAGGGTGACGTGGTATCAGCGGTTAATTTTAATTCCCCAGGACAAGTTGTTATTGCAGGTCACAAAGCAGCAGTAGAACGTGCTGGAGGCTTATGTAAAGCTGCAGGAGCTAAGCGTGTGTTACCTTTACCTGTTAGCGTTCCTTCTCATTGCGCTTTAATGACTGATGCTGCAGACAAGCTTGCCGCTGATCTTGAAAATATTACTTTTAATACACCAACGGTTAATGTTGTTAATAATGTTGATGTATCGATTGAAACAAGTAGTGAAGCTATAAAAGCAGCCTTAGTAAAACAATTATATAGCCCAGTACGTTGGAGTGAAACTATCACTCAACTTAGCGAGCAAGGTATTACTCAAATAATTGAAGTAGGACCTGGAAAAGTTTTACAAGGCTTAGTTAAACGAATTAATAAAGCGATTAACTGTGTATCGTTTAATACTAATGACTCATTAGCAAAAGCAAAAGAGCTGACTCAAGAAAGTTGATAGTAGAAAGCTAACATAAATAATATAAGTAAGAGATAGGAAAGAATATGTTTTCATTAACAGGAAAAGTAGCACTGGTTACAGGTGCTAGTCGCGGAATTGGTAAAGCCATAGCGACACAATTACAAACATTAGGCGCTACTGTTATCGGTACCGCCACCTCTGAACATGGTGCAGATAAAATCGCAGAATATTTAGGAAGCGGTAATGGCCTGGTCTTAAACGTTACTAATGATGACTCTATTGCTGCGATGTTTGCTGCAATTAAAGAGGCCCATGGCGGCGTTGATATTCTAGTAAATAATGCTGGTATCACCCGTGATAATTTGTTTATGCGTATGAAAGATGACGAGTGGCAAGATATTATAAATACTAACTTAACCTCTGTATTTAAAGTGAGTAAGGCGGCAATTCGTCCTATGATGAAAAAACGCAATGGTCGCATCATTAACATTGGCTCTGTAGTTGGCTCAATGGGTAATGCAGGACAAGTAAATTATTCTACAGCCAAGGCTGGCTTATTAGGTTTTACTAAATCTTTGGCTCGTGAAATTGCTTCCCGTGGTATTACTGTTAATACTATCGCGCCAGGTTTTATCGATACAGACATGACACAAACGTTAACTGATGAACAAAAAGAAGGGATTTTCTCACAAGTTCCTGCTAATCGTTTAGGGAAACCAGAAGAAATTGCCAGCACTGTTGCTTTTTTAGCTTCGGATGCTGCTGCATATATTACCGGTGAAACTATTCACGTTAATGGTGGTATGTACATGGTGTAACCCTTAAAAATAAAGGGCTACATTGTTTTATATAACTATTTTAGTTTCGTTAACAGGTTAGACCACAAAAAAAAATAAAGCTATAGGCTTGCATGGTAAGCTTTTGACGAATACACTACACGCAATTTGAAAAATTACACTTTCAGTAAGTAAAGGAAAAAAAATGAGTACTATCGAAGAACGCGTAAAAAAAAT